>Ga0255346_1000893_pt1 | contig 45422 bp, 37 predicted proteins | sample wastewater_treat_FD_194410 | JGI IMG/M metagenome (GOLD analysis project Ga0255346, IMG submission 194410) | Wastewater microbial communities from Lulu Island WWTP, Vancouver, Canada - plant22 | ecosystem: Engineered > WWTP > Wastewater > Unclassified | place: Canada: Vancouver, British Columbia...
GATAAATAATAATATACGCAAATATTTCAAAGAACTTTTCAGGTGAATTTTACCTGTTTTATAGAATTTATTATCCAGAAATATTATCAACTAAATTGTCCTTCCGACTTTTCGGAGTGGACTCAACAATCAAAAGATGAATACGAAAAAAAAATTAATGCTTGCCTGTTTATTTTTTATTTTTTTATCTCCTATTTTTGCACAGCAAATAACTGACGAAGAAGCCGTAAGAAAAATAGCCGAAAACATATTGGCTCAGCCCGTTACACAGTTTGTGGGAGTCGATAATGGCGTTATCTACAACAGCACGGAAGAAATTCCCGACGGCGTTGAGGTCAAATTCAGAAGTCCGCTCGCGGAATGGCATTATTCCAATGGTGTTCTGGACATGGCCATGATACGGTTAGGCAAATACCTCAATGAGCAAAAATACATCGATTATGCCAAAAACCACGTCGCATTCGGCTTTAAGAATTATGAATATTTCAAAAACACCTTCAAAAATGATCGGAAGCACTGGCACTGGCCTTTCGGACAACTCTGGAACATGAAAGAGCTGGACGATTGCGGTGCAATGGGAGCCGCCGTAATCGAGGTATATCAATTAGAAAAAAAGAAAGAGTACCAAGATTATATCGATAAAGCAGCTGACCATATTATGAACAAACAGGATCGGTTGCCTGATGGCACGCTTTGTCGCACATTTCCACGTAAGATGACCGTTTGGGCCGATGATGCGTATATGGGAACCTCCTTTCTAACACGGATGGGGAAATTGACCGACGATATCAACTATTTCGATGAGTCCGCACGCCAATTGTTCAATATCGACAACTATTTGTGGTGTCCCGAAAAACAACTTTACTATCATTGCTATTATACCGATTTTGAAAGAAACGGCGTTGCATTCTGGGGAAGAGCAAACGGTTGGATTATAGTATCTCTTGCCGATCTGATCGAAGCCATGCCCGAAAACCATCCGAAACGTAAGGAGCTCATCCAACTTCTCGAAAAACAAATTGTCGGTGCGTCACGATGGCAAAACGCAAATGGCATGTGGAATCAGTTGCTGGATAAAAGTGATTCATACGACGAATCATCCATTACCGCCATGTATGTGTACGGCATCGCCAAAGCCATCAACAACAACTGGATCGATCCATGTTACGCAAGTATTGCCAAAGCGGCATGGAGAACGTTAAAAAATAATGAAATAACTTCTGACGGTCGCTTTACCAACGTTTGTGTGGGCACAGGCATCAGCGATGATTTGCCATTTTATTTTAACCGTCCGGTCGGCGATAACGAAAAACACGGCCTCGGACTAATCATTAATGCCGGAATTGAAATGATGAAACTCAACCAAAGCAAAAAATAATGAAAATAAGGACTCCTTTGTTTATCGTTTTTTTGGTATTTACCCGTCTTGTTTTCGGCTTCAACATATCCAATCTCGAATGGGCTAAAGATGTGGGAGCACGTACCATACCGCAAGGTGTAGCCGTTTTTAGTACAACGGACTTTGGAGCGGTTCCGGATGGGATCACCTTGAACACCAAAGCCATACAAGCTGCCATAGATGCATGTGAAGAAGCAGGTGGCGGAATAGTTACCTTCTCACCGGGCAACTACCATACAGGAGCCATTTACCTGAAAAATAATGTTCATCTTCATATTCCTCAAGGTGTTACATTACTGGGAAGCCAACAGTTGGAAGACTACCCCGATATTCCGACACGTGTAGCAGGAATAGAAATGGAATGGCCTTCGGCATTGATAAACGTTATCGGTAAAAAAAATGTCATGATTTCGGGTAAGGGAGAAATTGATGGAAGAGGAAAACCGTTTTGGGATTCGTATTGGGAAATGAGAAAAATATATGAAGCAAAAGGATTAAGATGGATTGTAGACTATGACTGTAAACGGCCACGAACAGTTCTCGTATCTGAATCGGAAGATGTGACCATCAAGGATCTGACATTTAAACGAGCCGGTTTCTGGACAATTCATCTCCTTTATTCCCAATACTGTACAATAGATGGTGCTGTTATCCGTAACAATATTGATGGTCACGGTCCAAGCACAGACGGTATCGATATCGATTCTTCGTCGCGTATTTTGGTGGAAAATTGCGATATCGACTGCAACGATGATAATTTTTGTCTCAAAGCAGGCAGAGATGCCGACGGTCTGCGTATAAACCGCCCAACGGAATACGTTGTGATCCGCAACTGCATCTCACGAGCTGGAGGCGGACTCTTAACCTGCGGTAGCGAAACCTCCGGAGGTATCCGATATGTATTGGCCCACAACCTCAAAGCACAAGGGACAACAGTAGGCATTCGATTCAAATCGGCGATGACGCGTGGCGGAACTGTTCACCATATCTATCTTAAAGATATTGTGATGCAAGAGGTGGGCACTGCCATCGAAGCTACATTAAATTGGAATCCTTCCTACAGTTATTCCACATTACCGGAAGAATTCGAAGGGAAAGAACTGCCGATTCACTGGCAAAAAATGCTGCAAAAAGTTGAACCTCCGGAATTGGGCATCCCTCATTTTAATCATATTTACCTTTCCGATATTAAAGTCCACAACGCAAAACGAGCATTTCATGTTGAAGGAAGTGAGGTTTCGTTGATTGAGAATTTTAATGTGGAAAACATCGCGATTCATGCACAAACTGCGGGGAAAATTGAGTATGCCGGAAACTGGACCACAAAGAATGTAGCGATAGTGACTGCCGATCGTCTTCCCATAACCATTTCCAACTGCGAGAACGTCTCCTTCTCCACAAACGGAAAAACCGAATCAGGTTACATTTATCCACTCAAAAAACAGAATCATATTTCCATTCTAGCCGCAGAATTTCCCGATTTTATTTTTCATCTGCCCGAGATGGCCGGAAACCTCAAATTCGGTATCGTAAAAGATGACGAGAGCAAATGGATAAAAGATGCGGAGCAGATAAAAAGCGATTTGAAGGACCTTGTGCTGACGTATCGCATTGCCGATCCTTTTCTAAACAAAGGCGAAATAACATGTAAAGCCATTCCTCTGAAAAACACCAACGGCATTTTGATCGAAGTATCGGCAAATCGCTTACCTGAAAACGTTCACCTTTTTTACACCTTCGGCGGAGCTTACGGTAAAGTGCTCACACAGGATGAGCCTCATGCTCTGTTGCCAAGGTACTGCAAAGACAATGTATTCAATGTGGAACGGACCTCCTTTACGCTTTATTACGGTGAAAGCGGAAATTTGAAAGTTCTTCAAGGGATACTGCCATTAACAGCCGAAATCCGCATATCCGATGCCAATAGACAAACGTCACCATTGGCATTGCACAATTCGGGGAAAAAAACAGATGCTCCCGTTCTTACAGCAATAATCCCTTTGGAAAACAACAAAAAAGAGTATTTTTGCATTTACCGGCAAAACGCAAAGGCAGATTACAATTATTTTATGCTGCCTGAACTTTTTGAAAAAGAATCAAAAGGAACACGATGAAAACAAGATATTTAACTTCAATCATATTATTATTTTTCCTTACTCACGGCTTATCGGCATCGTTTTATAACGTAAAGGATTTTGGAGCCAAGGGCAACGGTAAAACACCGGATTCGCACGCCATAAACAACGCTATCGAAAAAGCCGCATCTGCCGGAGGAGGAACCGTTTACTTCCCGGCAGGAACCTACCTGAGCTATTCCATCCGACTGAAAAGTAACATTACCTTGTTTTTCGACAATGGTGCGGTTCTTTTGGCAGCATACCCCGAAAAAAATAGGGGATACGATGCGCCCGAACCGAATGAATTTTCCGCCTATCAGGACTTTGGACACAGCCACTGGCAAAACAGCCTCATATGGGGAATCGGACTGGAAAACATTACCATAACCGGAACCGGATTAATCAATGGAGAAGGTTTAAGCCGCGAAGAAAGTCGCCTTCCCGGTGTGGGAAATAAGGCCATAAGTCTGAAGTTATGTAAAAACGTAACCATCAGCAATATCTCCCTGTTGCGTTGCGGCCATTTTGCACTGTTGGCTACAGGGGTTGACAATCTGACCATCCACAACGTGAAAGTCGATACCAACCGCGATGGGTTCGATATCGACTGTTGCCGCAATGTCCGCATTTCCGATTGTTCCGTAAATTCTCCATGGGACGATGCTATTGTACTTAAAAGCAGTTATGCCCTGGGTTTTTTCAGGGATACTGAAAATGTAACCATTACCAATTGTTTTGTGAGTGGATACGACAGAGGTACCATGCTCGACGGTACATTTCTCAGGGAAGAACCCCAAGCCCCCGATCACGATTTCGTGACCGGAAGAATCAAATTCGGTACAGAATCGAGCGGAGGATTTAAAAACATCACCATCACCAACTGCATTTTCGAAAGATGCAGAGGTTTGGCGCTGGAAACCGTAGATGGAGGTAGCCTTGAAGATGTCACTATCTCCAACATCACCATGCGCGATATCGTAAATGCACCCATTTTTTTGCGTCTGGGTGCTCGTCTTAGAAGTCCCGAAGGAACGCCGCCCGGAAAAATGTCCCGAATCACCATCAGCAATCTCAATGTTTATAATGCCGATTCGCGTTTTTCCTCTATCATCAGCGGCATTCCCGGCCATTACATCGATGACGTGACGTTGAATAATATCCGTATCGTCTATCAAGGAGGAGGTACAAAAGAGGAGGCAGAAATCATCCCTCCCGAAAACGAAAACCATTACCCAGAACCTTCCATGTTTGGCACCATTCCGGCTTCGGGATTTTTCATTCGCCACGCACGCAACATTAAGTTAAACAACGTTGCCGTCAAATTCTTAAATCCGGATTACCGTCCATTGATTTGGGCTTCGGATGTGCAAGGGCTGAAAATTCACGATTTGGATACCGACATGGAAGTAGGTGTAGAAACATTTAAACTGACGAATGTCGATCATTTCGAAATGCACCATTGCGAAAAACTTGTTACAAACTAAAAACGTCTTTTCTCATGCGAAATCTTTTTATTCTATTGACCTCACTATTGTGTTCAATCCATTTATGCGCAAAGGACATCTATATGTTTTCCTATTTCGTGGGAAATGGGGAAGATGGTTTACATCTTGCCTACAGTTATGACGGACTGAAATGGGAAGCCTTGAACAACAATCAGTCAGTTTTGAAGCCTACTGTAGGTAAAGATAAATTAATGCGCGATCCGAGCATTGCACAAGGAAAAGACGGAATTTTCCATTTAGTATGGACTACGGGCTGGTGGGATAAACATATCGGATATGCTTCGTCGGAAGATCTGGTCAACTGGTCTGAACAAAAATTAATTCCTGTGATGTATCACGAACCCGAAACCAAAAATTGCTGGGCTCCGGAAGTTTTCTATGACCGAAAAAACGATCTGTTTTATATTATCTGGGCATCTACAGTGCCCGGAAAATTTCCGGAAATTTCCACATCGGAAAGCGAAAAAGGGCTGAACCACCGACTCTATTTCGTCACCACAAAAGACTTTAAGACGTTCAGCGAAACAAAACTCTTCTTTGATCCGGGGTTTAGTGTCATTGACGGGACAATAGTAAAGAATGGCAAAATGTATTGGTTGATAGTTAAAAATGAAAATTCTTCCCCTCCTGAAAAAAACCTTCGCATCACTTTTACGGACGATTTAAAAAAAGGTTTTCCTACGCAAGTATCGGAAAACATCTCAGGTAAATCATGGGCAGAAGGACCATCTCCAATAAAAATCGGGAAATATGTGTATGTCTATTTCGATAAATACAGGGAAGGAAAATATGGTGCTATCCGTTCTATTGATGGAAAGCTTTGGGAAGATGTTTCCGATTTGGTAAGCTTTCCTCAAGGAACCCGCCACGGCACAGCTTTTAAGATAAGCACGAAAGAATTTGAAACAATAAAAACCGCTTTGGGAAAATGATACCCTTTAAAAAACTTGTACCGGGTTTTTTAGGATTATCTTCAGTAATCCTCTCTGCCGGTGCACAATCGCAACAAAAAGACAATCTGCCGAACATTATTTTTATCCTTGCTGACGATATGGGATATGGCGATTTGAGTTGCTATGGCAACAAAGTGATCAAAACGCCTAATATTGATAAATTGGCAGAAGAAGGTATCCGATTCACTCAAGCCTATGCCGGTTCCGCGGTCAGTTCTCCTTCCCGTTGTTCCCTGCTTACGGGAAAACATACCGGCCATACAACCATACGCGATAACTTTTGCAAAAAAGGCGGATTGCCGGGATTAAAAAATGGTTCGTCCATTCGTCGTGCCAATATACTGCCACAGGATACCACTATCGGTACCATCTTAAAAGCAGCCGGATACAAAACCTGTGTTGTGAACAAGTGGCACCTTGACGGTTTCAATCCCGGTGCAGGACCTTTGGATCGCGGATTCGACGAATTTTATGGTTGGCTGGTAAGTTACGAAACCTCTAACACTCCTTATTATTATCCCGAATTAAGATTCCAAAACCGGGAATTAACGGTGATTCCCGAAAACGAAAACAATGCAAGAGGGATTCACAACAGTGATTTATCAATAAGAGAATCCATCGATTTTATCGAAAGGAATAAGCAACATCCTTTCTTCCTTTATCTAGCCTTCGATGTTCCTCACGAACCTTACATAATCAACAGTACCGAACCCTACGACTCTTTACCGTTGTCGGAAACAGCCAAATTATATGCTGCTCTGATCACCCATACCGATAAAGCCATCGGTCAATTGATCGATTATTTGGAAAAGAACAATTTAAGAGACAATACCCTCATTATTTTTACCTCAGATAATGGTGGAGCAATTCAAGCACCTCTTGAAGAACTCAATTGCATTGCAGGATTAAAAGGTCGGAAAGCTTTATTGTACGAAGGTGGAATAAAAGTGCCTTTTATTGTAAACTTTCCGAAAAAGATCAAGGGGAATCAAGTAAAAGATGATTTGATTTATTTTCCCGATGTAATGCCCACATTAGCAGCTTATGCTCATGCAAAGCTCCCGAAACACACCGACGGTATCAGTATAAAACCATTACTCGAAGGGAAGAAACAAATTACGAATAATCGTATCCTCTATTGGGAATTTCCCGGGGAACAGGTGGCAATACGTAAAGGAAAATGGAAAGCAGTTTCAATTAAAAAGAACCACAAATTGGAACTATACGATATAGAAAAAGATCCGTACGAAAAAACCGATTTGGCCGAAAAATACCCGGAAATTATAAAAGAGCTCGAAAGAGAAATCAAGAAAGCTCATACTCCTTCTCCTTATTGGCCTATCGAAGGAGAAGAAAATCAACTTTAACCGTTAAGGAAATGAATAGAAAGCATCTACGCACCTTATTTATTCTTTTGTCGCTCAGTTTCCTCCCAAATTATTCCATGATAGTAGCACAAACTATCGGGATGGATTTATCAGGCATCTGGCAATTCCAAATCGACAGAAACGACGTTGGCGTAAAAGAACGATGGTTCTCAAAAAAACTCGCCAATAAAATAATCCTGCCCGGATCGATGAACGAAAATCGCAAAGGCGACGATGTAACCTTACATACGCAATGGACAGCAAGCATTTACGATAGCTCCTTTTTTTACAACCCCCGTTTGGAAAAGTATCGCGATCCCGATAACTTAAAACTCCCATTTTGGCTGACACCCGTGAAATATTACGTTGGGGTGGCATGGTATCAAAAAGAGGTGACTATCCCCGCGAATTGGAGAGGAAAACGCATCGTTCTTTTTCTGGAAAGACCGCATATCGAAACCCGCGTCTGGGCAAACAACAAAGAAATAGGGATGCAAAATTCCTTAAGTGTTCCACATGTTTACGATCTCACCTCCTATCTTAAACCCGGGAAAAACACGCTTTCTGTACGTGTCGACAACCGCATAAAAGATATCGACGTGGGAAAAGATTCTCATAGCATTACCGATCAAACCCAAGGCAATTGGAACGGCATTGTGGGTAGAATAGAACTGCAGTCCACACCTAAATCGTACATTGACGATATCCAGGTTTTCCCTGATGTGAAAAACAAGAAAGCCCTGGTCAAACTGTCTTTGCGTGGCAACTCTTCGGGAATTCTCACCCTGCAAGCAAACAGCTTCAATTCAGACACGCCCCACAGTGTTGTACCCGTAACCCGGAATTATAAGATCGATAAAGACAGTTTACAACTGGATGTCGAATTACCGATGGGAGAAGACATGCAAACCTGGGATGAATTTCATCCGACACTTTATCGATTGAAAATCACGATGAAATCGAGTAAAAACGAAACAGATGTAAAAGAAACCTATTTCGGCATGCGGGATTTCACCATCAAAGAGACCTATTTCTATGTAAACGACAGAAAAATCGTATTACGCGGAACAGTTGAAAATTGCGTTTTCCCCCTAACAGGATATCCATCGATGGATGTAGAATCCTGGGAAAGGATTTTCCGCATTTGCCGCAATTTCGGACTAAATCACATGCGTTTTCATTCCTATTGTCCGCCAAAGGCAGCTTTCGTTGCAGCAGATCTTGTTGGTTTTTATTTACAACCCGAAGGTCCTTCTTGGCCTAATCACGGAACTTCTCTTGGCGACGGAAGGCCTGTGGATAAATATCTCGAAGAAGAAGCGAAAAGAATTGTAAAAGATTATGGGAATCACCCTTCTTTTTGCATGTTTGCCATCGGCAACGAGCCACGCGGGCGCTGGGTACCGTGGGTTAGCCGGTTTGTGGACTACTGGAAAGCCGCAGACCCCCGAAGAGTGTACACCGGCGCATCCGTAGGAAACAGTTGGGCATGGCAACCCAAAAGCCAGTTTCACGTGAAAGCCGGTGCACGAGGTTTGGCTTGGGACCGCCGTCCCGAAACCAACTCCGATTATTTGGCAAACATCGACACCGTAAAACAGCCTTATGTTGCTCACGAAATGGGGCAATGGTGCGTTTTCCCCGATTTTACCGAAATCAGAAAATATACCGGTGTAATGAAGGCGCGCAACTTCGAATTGTTTCAGGAAAATTTATTTGATCGGGGAATGGGCACGCTGGCACCCAATTTTCTTCGTGCATCGGGAAAACTTCAGGCTTTATGTTATAAACATGAAATAGAAAAAATGCTGCGAACACCCAAATATGCAGGATTCCAACTGTTGAGTTTGAACGATTATCCCGGCCAGGGGACAGCCCTGGTAGGTGTACTCAATGCTTTTTGGGAAGAGAAAGGGTACATCACAGCCGAAGAATTTCGCCGGTTCTGTGCGCCAACTGTACTTTTATCGCGCATGGACAAATTCGTTTTCAAAAATAACGAGACTTTCAAAGCCCGTGTGGAAGTCGCTCATTTCGGGGAACATCCTTTAAAAAACATGAAGACCGAATGGAGAATAAAAGATCCTTACGGAAAAATCATTTCAAAGGGTTCACTTTCGCAGAAAAAAGATATTACTATCGGCAACTGTCAATCGTTGGGCGAAGTTTCGTACCCTCTACGCGGTCTGACAAAAGCTCAGAAATTAAATTTCGAAGTCAAATTTCAAGGAACCGACATCACCAACAACTGGGATTTTTGGGTATATCCCGAAACTCTCCCTGAGGTGGACACCTCGTCGGTTTACATTTGCACACAGATCGACAGTACCGCACGCGCAGTACTCGATAAAGGAGGATCTGTTCTTTTACAATTGGCAGGGAAAGTCACACAAGGAAGCGATGTGGTACAATACATGACACCTGTTTTCTGGAATACGTCGTGGTTTAAGATGCGTCCCCCACACACTGTGGGCACTTTGATCAATGATTATCATCCTGTCTTTAAAGATTTCCCCACCGATTTCTATACCGGTCTTCAATGGTGGGAACTGATCCATAAAGCGCAAGTGATGGAACTAACCGATTTCCCGAAATCGTTTCAACCCATCGTACAACCCATAGACACTTGGTTTATCAACCGAAAATTGGGAATGCTTTTCGAAGCAAAAGCAGGTAACGGAAAAATTATGGTATGCAGTGCCGATATTCAAAACAATCTCGAAGAAAGACCGGTAGCCCGACAGCTTCGTTATTCCATTTTGAAATACATGAACTCGCACTTGTTTCACCCGGAAAACGATATCGACCTTTCCCTTATCGAAAATTTGTACACAAAACAAGGAGAAAGATTGGAAGTGAAAACTCTGGATGCTCCCGATGAATTAAAAAAGAATGTGAAATAAAAAGATTTTTAAACCATGAACAAAAAAGGAATTGCTTTATTTTTCTTCGTCATGACAACATTGCTAGCTCTCGCTGCTGACGATGATACAAAATGGCCGCAACAGACAATAGAATGCAAGCCATGGACACGGTGGTGGTGGTTTGGAAGCGCAGTTGACGAAAAAAATCTCACGTACAACATCGGGAAGCTGGGAGAAGCCGGCATCGGCGGTGTTGAAATCACACCGATTTACGGAGTAAAAGGGTATGAAGACAAATACATTCCCTATTTGTCGCCCAAATGGATGAATATGCTTTCATACACCCATAATCAAGCTCAAAAATGGGGAATGCAGGTCGATATGAACAACGGCACGGGATGGCCGTTCGGAGGTCCCGACGTTACGCTCGACAATGCGGCTTGCAAAGCAATTTTTCAGGAATACCACGTTTCGGGGAATAAAGAAACAAACCTGAAAATACGTGTAAATGATCAAAAACAGCAGGGCATTGCAAGGCTTTCTCGCCTCATGGCTTATTCCGATAAAGGAGAAAAGATCGATTTAACTATGTTGGTAAACCAAGACGGTACATTGAAATGGAAGGCTCCGACGGGAGAATGGCGCCTGCTCGCCTTGTTTGAAGGAAGAACGCTTCAACAGGTAAAACGTGCAGCACCAGGCGGCGAAGGTTATGTGATGGACCATCTGGATGCAAATGCCGTTAAAAATTATCTTCATAAATTCGACAACGCATTCGCAACCAATCACACCCCTTATCCCCATACTTTTTTTAATGATTCTTACGAAGTCTATGGGGCGAATTGGAGCCCAACACTGTTGCAAGAATTTTACAAACGAAGAGGATACAAGTTGGAGAACTATTTCCCCGAATTACTCGATAAGGGTAAAACCGACCGTTCACGACGCGTCATATCTGATTATCGGGAAACATTAGGAGAGATGTTGGAAGAAAATTTCACCCAACAGTGGACAAATTGGGCTCATGCACATGGTGCAATTACACGAAATCAAGCGCATGGTTCGCCGGCAAACCTGATCGATCTGTATGCAACCGTAGATATTCCCGAATGCGAGATTTTCGGTATTTCGGATTTTGATATCCCCGGCTTGCGAAAAGACAGCCTTATTAAAAAAAACGACGGTGATCCGGTAACGCTGAAATTCGCCAGTTCTGCCGCCCATATTGCAGGGAAAAAATTCACTTCTGCCGAAACATTCACCTGGCTGACCGAGCATTTTCGCACATCGTTATCGCAATGCAAACCCGAAATAGACCAGATGTTTACTTCCGGCGTAAATCACACCTTCTTTCACGGAACACCATATTCTCCACAAGAAGCACCATGGCCCGGATGGCGTTTTTATGCCACCATCAACATGTCACCAACAAACGCTTTCTGGAATGACGCACCTGTATTCTTTTCTTACGTCTCGCGGGTACAATCTTTTTTACAGTACGGCAAACCCGATAACGATCTGCTCTTGTATTTTCCCGTTTACGATATCTGGTATGAACAACAAGACGATTATTACCTGGCTTTTTCGATACACGATATGAAAAAGCGCCTTCCAAAGTTTTATGAAACGGTGGAAAAAATAAGAGAAAGCGGCAGGGATGTCGATTATATTTCCGACAAGTTTATTCTCTCTTCAAGGGTAGAAAACGGGCTGATTAAAACTGCGGGCGGTACAACCTACAAGGCACTGGTGATGCCGGCAGCAAAGTTTTTACCTTTAGAAACGCTCGAAAAGTTATACCAATTGGCATCCAAAGGTGCAACCATTATATTTATCGACCAATACCCCCATGATGTGCCGGGATTAAAAGATTTGGAGGTACGAAAAAATAGGCTACACAAAATGATGCAAGAATTTCCTCATGTCGATTTTGACAAAACCCGAATTGACCAACTGGGAAAAGGCAACATCATCACCGGCAAAAATTACACCGAATTATTCGAAGCAGCCGGCATAGCAGGCGAAAATTTCATCACCCAATTCAATGGTCAATGCATTCGCCGGAAAAACGAAAGCGGGTATCACTATTTTTTTACTATGCTTACCAATAACCCCATTGACGGATGGGTGCAACTGGGAGTGAAAGCAACATCGGCCCTATTTTTCGATCCTTTGAACGGCACTTCCGGAAAAGCCCGCATAAGAGACAATAACGGCAAAACCGAAGTTTACATGCAGTTGCAACCCGGACAATCAATGATATTAAAAACGTTTACAGATAAGGATGTAATTATTCCATCATGGAATTATTATCAACCTTCGGAAGAAAAAATAGAGCTCAAAAACGGATGGAAACTCTCCTTTGTCGAAAGTGAACCTGCCATTGAAGGGTCTTTCGATATTGACACGCTGGGGTCGTGGACAAACCTGATGAACGAGAATGCCCGAAAAAACACGGGAACAGCACGATACAGTATAACATTCCATATTGACAACCTCTCGGCTGACGAATATTGGCTCTGTCTAGGGGATGTAAGAGAAAGCGCTCGTGTGCTTGTAAACAACATGCAAGTGGATACGCTCGTTGCCGTTCCGTTCAAAACTACTGTTGGAAAATACCTGAAAGAAGGAGAAAACACCCTTGAAATAGAAGTTACCAATCTGCCCGCCAACCGTATTGCCGATTACGACAGAAGGGGCATTGTATGGCGTATTTTCCACGACATCAATATTGTGGACGTTAACTACCAAAAAACGCTTTACGATAAATGGGATGTCGTTCCTTCGGGTTTGCTTGGACCTGTGATAATAGAGGGTGTTCGCATAAAAAATAATTTTTAAATACTACCACCCTTCGCCAATTATTACGGCATATTCACATGATTATAAAATACAAAAACATATAAAAAAATGAGAATCAAGGCATTTATTCTTTTTATTTCTTATTTGATATGCAATCAAAGCTTATCGTTTTCTCAAACGAAAGCATCGTATCCTCAACGCTTTTTCGATCCGAGAAAATTGACAGAAGTGGGAGTTTATTACTACCCCGAACATTGGGATGAATCGCAATGGGAAAGAGATTTTGCAAACATGAAAGCTCTCGGGTTCGATTTTGTTCACCTGGCCGAATTTGCCTGGGCTCATCTCGAACCTGAGGAAGGTATTTACACGTTCGAATGGCTCGACAAAGCCGTTTCGCTAGCCGATACATATGGAATGAAAGTCATCATGTGCACATCTACGGCAACCCCTCCTGTCTGGCTGTTGCGCAAGCATCCCGATATTGCCATCATGAAAGAAAACGGCATGAGGCTTGATCACGGTGCACGTCAGCATCCTTCTTTTTCAAACACCTTCTACCGTGAGTATTCTTTAAAAATGATAGAAAAGCTGGCACAACATTACGGAACGGATAAACGAATCATGGGATGGCAACTGGACAATGAACCGCGTCCTGCTGTCGATTATGGTGAAGTGGCTCAACAACGTTTTCGCGACTGGCTGAAAAATCGATATCAAATCATAGCACATCTGAACAAGGCATGGGGAACGGCTTTCTGGAGCCAGGTTTACAGTGATTTTTCCCAAATAGATATTCCCCAACTATCTGTCAGATTCATGAATCCTCACCAAATACTCGATTACCAAAGATTTATAACCGATGAGATGGTCGGTTTTCTTGATGCCCAAGCGCAAACCATACGCCAATATGCCTTACCCAACCAATGGATTACGAGTAATTATATCCCCGAATATACAGACGGTCATTTGCGCGCAAGCAAAGAACAGGATTTTCCTACCTATACCCGCTACATGGTGTATGGAGAAAAAATGGGCATTGGCTCCCGTGGCTATCGTCTTGGACCTGTTGAACGCATCGCGATGGCAAACGATTTCTTCCGGCCTGTACGCGATGTCTATGGCGTAATGGAATTACAACCCGGACAGGTGAATTGGGGACAAATCAATCCGCAACCTCTTCCAGGTGCGGTAAGATTGTGGCTATGGCATGTGTTTGCGGGAGGAAGCAAATTTACATGTACTTATCGTTTCAGAGCTCCAATATACGGGACAGAAATGTATCATTATGGCATCGTTGGAACGGATGGCATCACGCCTACTCCAGGGGGATTGGAATTCAAAAAATTCATCGAAGAAATCAAACTGTTACGCAAAGCTTATAATCCAAAAGCCAAAAATAATGCCGCATATGAAGCACGTCGTACGGCTATCCTTTATGATCATGAAAATGCTTGGGATATGGAAAGGAACAAACAGACAACTCAATGGAATACCCTTAACCATGTATCCAAGTATTACACTGCCTTAAAAAGCTTCGGATGTCCGGTTGATTTTATAGAAGAAAAAAATCATTTCGAACCCTACAAAGTAATTATTGCTCCTGCATATGAAATGATAGATTCTTCCCTGGTAAGAAAATGGACCACCTACGTGAAACAAGGCGGAAACTTGGTATTATCCTGTCGAACGGGGTACAAAGACCGTAATGGGCATTTGTGGGAAGCACCTTATGCAACTCCCATATATCCATTAATAGGTGGAGAAATCGATTTTTATGATTTATTATTGCCGGAAACGCCCAATCATGTGCTTTTAGGCGATTCTACATATACCTGGACCAGTTGGGGAGAAGTTTTATCCCCTGATAAAGAAACGGAAATATGGGGAAAATACGTTGATGATTTTTATCAGGGAAAGCCGGCAATAACTTTCCGCCGTCTGGGAAAAGGGAGCGTAACTTATATTGGCGTCGATTCCCGGGAAGGCAAAATGGAGAAAGAAATCTTACGAAAGCTTTATTCCTTACTCTCCATTCCTATTGAAAATTTACCCGACGGACTAAATATCGAATACAGAGACGGTTTCGGGATAGCTGTCAACTATGGAGACAAAACCTGCACTTTGCCTCTTTCCGACAAAGTGAAATACCTTATCGGCGGAAAAACTATCCCTACGGCAAGTGTATCAGTATGGATTGAGGGCTAAAAAAAGAGGCAACTAATATGTGCCTCTTTTTTAGTACTTTTTCCCAATTATTCCTGATGTTTCACCAGATATTCTGCAATTTGAACGGCATTGAGAGCGGCTCCTTTCCTGATCTGATCGGAAACCGTCCAAAACGTAAGTCCGTTCGGATTTGTGAGATCTTTGCGAATGCGTCCTACATAAACAGGATCTTTACCCGCAACGAAAAGTGGCATAGGATATTCTTTCTTTTCTGGATTATCCATCAACACAACCCCATCTGCTTTTGCAAATGTTTCGCGAGCTTCTTCAACTGAAACGGGACGCTCGGTCTCAATCCATGTTACCTCTGAATGAGCCCGCATAACCGGAACACGCACGCAGGTAGCACTCACTTCAACATCCGAGTGCATGATTTTTCGAGTTTCATTATACATTTTCAACTCTTCTTTGGTATAGCCATTTTCTGTGAAAACGTCAACCTGCGGGATCAGATTGTAAGCAAGTTGATAAAAGAATTTTGAAACTGTCGGTTCTTCACCGTTCACGATTTGTTTATATTGCGTTTCGAGTTCTTTCATTGCCTGCGCTCCGGCACCCGATGCCGCTTGATAAGTTGCAACATGAACGCGTTTGATATGGGTGATGTCTTCAATGGCTTTGAGTGCTACTACCATTTGAATCGTTGTACAATTTGGATTGGCGATGATTCCGCGAGGATGATTCAATGCATCTTCAGGATTCACTTCGGGCACTACCAAGGGGACGTCGTCATACATGCGGAATGCACTTGAATTATCAATCATGATGGTGCCATATTTAGTGATAGTTTCGGCAAATTCGAGCGATGTACCACCTCCGGCAGAAACAAGTGCAATATCCACTCCTTTAAAGTCGTCGTTATGTTTCAGCTCTTTGACCATTATCGATTTTCCTCTAAAGGAATATGTCGTTCCTGCACTACGTGACGAACCGAATAAAACGAGTTCGTCAACCGGGAAATTACGTTCTTCGAGTACTCGGAGCAATTCTTGACCTACGGCTCCACTCGTACCAACAATAGCTACTTTCATTTCTTTGGAATATTATGCTGTTTAAAATTTATATCGTTTATTGTTTGTTGAGAAACTTCCTGAAAGAGTGGATATACGACGCAAAAAGTGGAAATCCTTGCCCGTTCCATCTAAAACAATCAGTTTCGCAAAGATATGTATTTGATTTGAAAGTGAAGGCGGATTTAAATTTATTTTATGGCAATTTTTTTTACCACTTTTTCCACTTTCACAATGTAATATCCTTTGGAGAGTGAGAGGAAATATTCTCCATAACCGGCTTTGGCGCGTATGGTGGACACTTTAGTGCCTACGATACTGTAAATTTCGATGATGGTGTCCTTCGGAAGATTTTCGATAACAAGACGATTTTCGCGTATATAAATCTTGAGGGATTCTTCGTAAGCTTCATACAAAGCCATCTGCGAAGTTTTTGCAAAACTTCGTGATCCAATTCCCGACATAAGGGTAATAATCAATATTGAAAGAAGAAATCTCCTCATTTTTCATCTTTTACAGTGTAAAGGTATATATTTATCGGAATTTGTTACCGATAATGTGTGAAAAATACTCATTTAATAAAAAAATCACAATACTTGCTACAATTGAATGATCAATCCTTCGTTGGCCAGTTCGGTATTCGTAAAAACGGACATTGCTTCGTTGAGTAAAATGTCGTTTTCCTGATAACGCGACGAAAAATGTCCGACGATTAGTTTTTTTACATGAGCAGCTTTTGCGATTTCTGCCGCTTCACGTGCAGTGGAATGATAGGTTTCGTGAGCACGGGCAGTTTCGTTTTCGGCAAAGGTGGCTTCGTGATACAAAACGTCCACACCCTCGATGTAAGAAATCATTTCGGGATTGAAAGCCGTGTCGGAGCAATAGGCATATTTTCGTGGCGGAGCTGCAGGAAAAGTGAGAGTGTGATTGGGAATTAATGTCCCGTCGGCGAGGTAAAAATCTTCACCCTCTTTAATGGCTTTGATATGGGTGATGGGAATATGATAAAAATCAATCATTTCGCGTTTGATATGAAGTGGCCGTTCCTTTTCTTCGAAAAGAAATCCGCATGTTGCAATCCGGTGCTTCAGCGGAAAAGAGGAAATGCGGATGGAATTGTTTTCGAAAATCGTTTCAAATTTATCCGGATGTAGGGCAATGATGTTTATCTTGAACGATAAATGTGGATTAAAATAACTCAGAATGGGTTTAAAAAATGTTTCGATTTCTTTTGGTGCATAAATGTTCAGATCGCCGGTCCGCCCCAGTAAATCGAGGGTCGAAATCAATCCCGGAAGTCCGAAAACATGATCGCCATGCAAATGCGAAATGAAAATGCTGTGCAACTTACCGATATGTGTTTTGAACTTTCGCATTTGCAATTGTGTGCCTTCGCCGCAATCAATCATAAAGAGTTTTTGATTTAGTCTCACAAGTTGCGACGAAGGGTTGTGCAACGTTGTCGGCAGAGCCGACCCACATCCAAGTATGGTTATTTCAAACTGATTCATTAGCGGATACCGATAAGTTTGTGAGTCTGGAGGCTTAATGCCCATTGAGGATTATCCATTATTAATCGGATGCAGTAATTTACGTTTTCCGGTATGATATGATCTCCTTCGAAAATGGGGCTGAGCAAATATTTTTTTGCTTTCGGTAAAATCTGAATATCCGGCAGGACGTCTCCTTTTTTTATCGGAAATCGAAGTTCGTCCACTTCGGGGATCAGTTTTTTTATCTTTTCGAATTTTTTCTTTGGGCTACACGTGATATAATCGATTCCGGCGGGCACGCTGTGTGTTCCGTTGGTTTCAATGGCTTGCATATAACCCTTGCTTTTGAAAAAAGCTGTAATCTCATCTGTCAACTGCAACGTTGGCTCTCCTCCGGTCCATATAATCCACTTGCAAGGATGAACCGATATTCGATTAAGTATTTCTTCTACCGAAATGATTTCGCCGAATGCAAAATCTGTGTCGCAAAAATCGCAAGTGAGATTGCATCCGGACAGCCTGACAAAAATGGATGCTTCGCCTGTGCGCCCACCTTCTCCTTGCAGAGAATAGAATATTTCGTTAACTTTAAGGTTCATATATGGCGTTTGTTTTGGGCGTTTCGCTTACCTCTACTGCATAAAGCTCGGGGAATTGCGGTTTAAAAACATCGTAAAGCAGTTTTGCCAGATTTTCGGCTGACGAATTCAGGGGATTTAAAATATCGTTCAGATTTCTATGATCAAGGTTTTCGTCGATGTATTTTTTTACAGATTTCAGGTCATTGTAATCGCGAACGAACCCTGTTTCCGATAATGTTTCGCTTTTCAGGTGGATCGTAACCACATAATTATGTCCGTGCAACCGCGAGCAAGGGTGTGCGTCAGGCAGCCCATGCAACGAATGTGCAGCAGAAAACGAGAATTGTTTGCTTATTTTATACATGATTTTTTGTTTTTAAACAACCCAAATGCAAAGAAGTTTTTATCGAGGAATATTCAAATAAGTGTAAACCGGATAATGGTCAGAATATTTGATTTTTCCGACAGTTGTTTGGTACGATTGTATGTTTTGGCTGTGAAAAATATAATCGATTCGAAACAAAAATAAATCTTCGTGATAGGTGATGCCTGGCCCAAAGCCATTGGAGACGTATGCATCTTTTAAGTTCCCTTTCATGTGACTGTAGGCGTATGAGATGGGTGTATCGTTGAAGTCGCCGCAAATAATGGTTCCGGCTGCGTTTTGCCGATCGATGTATTCCCTCACCTCTTTTACTTGTTCTGCGCGTTTGCGAAATCCTCTGCCCATCCGTGCTCGAATATTCGTGGCAACGGCATCGAGGTCAGCCGATTCTTTATTTTGCAGAAAATCGCTGTAGAGTTTTTTGTCTTCGGCCATGATTCTGTTCGATTCCAAATGTACGTTGGCGACCGTATAGACCGAATCACCAATCAGAATCGAATAAATCGCAGCTCCATTGTATGACGAGTCAAATGCAATTTCTTGCGTCTTTTTGATCGGAAATTTCGAGAAGCAGGCAAGTCCATAGATGTGATACATCCCCGAAGATTCCAGTCCCGTTACGGAACGATAGGGATATGCTTTTAAGATGCGATTTACTTCTTTTTGAGAAATAATCGATTGTCCGGTTTTGCTTACCATGTATTCTTGCAGGCACACGATATCGGCATCGGTTTTGGCGATGTATTCGAGCAGCGGGTGCTCGCTTTGTCCCTTTCTGTTTTCGTTTCGAAAACCTTCCACGTTATAGGTGAGTATTTTTACGGCTGTTGCGGGCGCTTTTTTAGGGAATGGATGTAATGGGAAAAAAGTAGTAACAGGCTTGAAACAAATAACCATAGCTATAAGCGATACCAAAGCCAACCGCCATTTCGAAAAAAGGAGCCAAAAGAAAAAGTAGAGTAGGTTGATATAGAATATGAAGCCGAAAGCCAGTCCGATATACGAAAAAAAATTTGTTTTCAACGGAGATACATGCCAGGCAAGTGGCGAACAAAACAGAAGAGCAATTGCTATGATGTTCGTCGCAAAGATGGTGTATTTTACCACATCGCGAAAAGCTATTCTCTTATTTTTTGCTGGCATCGAACAACTTCTTTTTTTCGTCGGCCGAAAGGCTGCTGTAGCCTGAATGTTTCAGTTTGTCGAGAATACGGTCTATCTCTTCCTGTTCCTGATGTTTTCGATAATTATAATCCATGTCCGATTCCGCTCGTCGATGAGATACTTTCAGTTTGGTCCTCTTGGGTTTCTTTTTAAATAGATTGGCTATGTGATCCATCATTTTTCCGATGCCCTTTGTAATATCTTTTCCTCTCCGATACCTTACGGCAAACAAATAGCCGGCAATGGCTCCGCCGATATGTGCAAGATGTCCACCGGGATTGGATAAATCGTCGAGCGAAATAAAGTCGAGAACAAATACGAAAATGGCGATATATACAATTTTGATTCTTCCCAACAAAAAGAGATGTAGTTGCACCTCGGGTCTGTAAAAAGCAGCTGCCATCACGATGGCCATCACTGCTGCCGAAGCTCCTATCATCCAGCTGTTTCCCAAATCCAAATAATAAGGGATGAGGTTAAAAGCTAAAATGTATAAGAGTGCTCCCGACAAGCCTCCTAATAAATAAACGCTCCCTAAATGCCGGCCGCTGAAGTATTCGAGAAAGATCTTACCAAACCAGTAGAGCCACAGCATGTTGAAAAGAATGTGCCAAAATCCTTCGTGAACAAACATGTAAGTGAACGGCGTCCAAAAACGCCGAAGAAGTATTTCCGGCTGCGACGGCACCGCTATAAACTGCAACAGATTGAAGGTTTCTATTTTGAATAGCGTAAAAAATATTCCTAATATTTTAATTATCAGAAATATTCCTACGTTTATAAATATCAACCTAATCAGGATATCTCCGGTTTTGTATTGGTATTTGATGCGATCAATAATATCTGCCATATCCCCGATCTTTTTTCTTCCAATAGAGTATTGCAAAAATACCAAAAATCATCCCGCCAAGATGAGCGAAATGGGCAACATTATCGCCTGAAAAATTCGAAATTCCGAAAAAGAGTTCGATAGCGCCATAACCCAGTACAAACCATTTTGCCTTGATCGGAAATGGGAAAGGAATGATGAACAACTCTGCGTTGGGGAACAACATGCCGAATGCAAGCAAAATACCGAATACGGCTCCTGATGCGCCAATTGTAACAGTATTCATCAATAAGTTAAGACTGCCTTGAGCCATATTCGTAAAGTTCATGTTCTCGTGTAGCAGTTGATACCCATGAGAATAGACCTGCGAAATGGCTTCGTCCGCCATTCCCTGTTTCACCGCCTGCACTCGAAGATAAACTACCAGCATTTGCGTGATGGCGGCTCCAAGCCCGGTAATGAAGTAAAAACCCAAAAATCGTTTCGATCCCCACACTTGCTCCAGCGTGCGTCCGAACATAAATACGGCGAACATGTTCGAAAAAACATGCATAAACGAATTGGGGTCGTGAAGAAACATGTATGTTATAGGTTGCCAGAATCTGAATCCTTCGGATTCGAAATAATAAAGTCCAAAATAATCTGAGAGGTCTATTCCTCTACGAATAAGGATTACTTGGGCCAGCCATACCAATACATTGATGATGATAATATTTTTTGTAACCATCGGGATCATACCCGCAAAGCTTGATCGTGAATCGTTCATTCTTTTTTCTGTTATTCTACGGGCACAAAAATACGCATATTCCCTCGAATTGTGGTTTTTTTGCCCTTTAAACGGCTTTTATTTAAGAAAAATCAATACTTTTTGTAAAATTTCTTGATAGTTATAGATTTATGATATATATTTGGCGAAAAAAATAGGCTATGCCTTCGTTTTACTATGTTTAATTTTTTTATTTACGTTTTCTTATGAACAAATCAGAATTAATTGATGCTATCGCCCAACAGTCGGGGCTAAGCAAAGTGGACTCGAAAAAGGCATTGGATGCCACCTTGGATGCCATTTCAAGTGAAGTTAAAAAAGGTGGAAAAGTTGTATTGGTAGGATTCGGAACTTTTTCTGTTTCTGAAAGAAGTGCAAGAAAAGGTATTAACCCTCGCACGAAAAAAGCCATTAATATCCCGGCTAAAAAAACAGCTAAATTCAAACCGGGATCGACCTTGGCCAGTTTGTAATATCCTCTTGCGACGACAACGAAAAAGGGAATGAAATTATCGAATTTCATTCCTTTTTTATGGAATTGTTTTTCGATGTGCAAATTCAGTTAGTTTTTTTTCTCCTGCTAAAATAAAATTGTAACTTTGCATCACCAGAAAGACTCCGTAGCTCAGTTGGTAGAGCAATTGACTCTTAATCAATGGGTCGAGGGTTCGAGCCCCTCCGGGGTCACGACATAGAGCGCTTAAATTTAGATATTTAGGCGTTTTTTCTTTTTTTATAACCTGTGTAAATCATCACTTTTTTACTCCTTTTATGGTTGGTTCTCGATGTTTTGGTAAACCGAGATGTAAACCGAAAAAAAGATGAATGCAACAATTAACGTACTATGTTACAAGTCAAAAACACTATCCAACGGCGAGAATCCCCTGATGATGTGTGTCTCGAAAAACGTAAAAAGACCGACAAACTTATAAAGCTACCCATACACCCTACAGTTTATAAATTGATAGCGAAATACCATAACCCCGAAAATCCTCATCTTTTCCCCATATTGTTTCCATACCATAAAACCCGACAACAAAAGGCAAACAGGATACACAAAATAATCGGGAAGACAAACAAGGATTTAAAAGAAATAGGAAAATCGTTAAAACTCCCCGTCACACTCACTACCTACGTAGCCCGACATTCTTTCGCAACCGTTTTAAAACGCTCAGGCGTATCTACTTCAATCATAAGCGAATCATTGGGACATAGTTCCGAGCGGGTAACCCAAATTTATCTCGACAGCTTCGACAATTCCCAAATTGATAATGCAATGAAATATTTAATGTAATAGTTCTTGGAACAGTCAAATTGACAATGCAATGACTATATTGCAATAAAAAAGAGCCCCCTTCTTTCGAAGGAGAGCTCCCTTTTTCATTTTAAAAATCACTCGTTTACAGATGGTTGTTTCTCTACTACAGTTGAAGCTTTTTGAAGTTCTTCTTCTGTAAATAGCGGCTCAACCAACTCTGTAAGTCTGGTAGAGTAAATTAGATAGATCCCATGTCTTAAAACCATTTCAATTTTGCTTGCCCCATCAAAAACGATATGGGTTGCAGCATTAAATGGATCGAGATTACACTGCTTGCAGTCTCTCTCGAAACGTTTGCTATCCAGTAGAATATCTACATTTTCTTTAAACTCTGACAAAAATCGATTTTCAGTGTAATCTCCCGAAATAATCTTCCTTATTGCCGTATTTATTGCTAATCTTTTGGTTGAAACAGATTTATCAATCTGATTCCTATAAATGTTAGCAGCTTTAGAGCGTATTTTCAGATACGGAGATTCTTCTCTCTTTCTTTTGGTACTTTTGGTACCGTTCTCAACTTTTGTCGATTTAACTACTACTTCACTCTCTCGTGAATGATCTTGAAAATTTCTTGCTTCCATAATTCATTATGAATTTATGGTTTTTCTGATTGCATGGGCACAGATTAACCCCACCTTCCCTTGTGGTCTTCTATTGCTTTTCGGGAAAAATGATACATCTGGAATATGGTCACATAAAAAGCTTAACCATTTGCAACCATACAGTTATATTTGCATATAACTGAGTTCGTTTGACAGATTTCTCTGCTGACTCGCTCTGTCGAATAGGAATCAAAAATTATGCCAAAATTATAACAAGACTATAAAGTGACGCTTTGAGTGTCAATTATGATAAGATACTCGTACATTCCCTCTTTATTTCAATCCCAACGTGACACATTTGCCTGTTAACAACAGAATTTGTGCACGCATCCATGGTTAATAACGCTTAAATGACCATCTTTCACCTTTAGGCAATTTTATTACCGTTTTATGAATTTTATTGAAATGTTTTTCGTACCTTTGCATCTAAGATAAAGGATATCATGCTTTTATGACAAACACTATTCAAAATCGATTTCTGACATAAAAACTACTGATTTGCGAACAATCGTAGCCGGAACTCTCTGAAATTAAGTATCGGACAATATGACATAATAACAGGCATCAACCTGTTTTTATTTTGACTTTACTGCCGGATTTTACGATTTTCAAACGTATAATTTGCATATCAAGTTCTCCCGCTGATTCCATTTCATAGATTTGCATCACAACCTCCCGGATATTCAAACGGATTTTTATATTCGGAAACCCCGAAAACTCATAATTATAAAAGTTCAAAAAAAATCCGTCTGCACTCCATTCAGATAAATCATTTATAAACCATAAAATTTATTTTATGAGTAAAAATATTATTTTACCAAAAGACTCAGACGAGTATCTGAGCGATTTTATGACCGAACTTCCGGTCAATTGCCTGTTCGACAAAGGCAAAACAGGCTGTGGCGGAACCACCATTGCCATACAAAACGAGATAGATACAATTATCGCAATGCCCTATGTCAATGTAATAAAAAACAAAACAGATCAGCACCCCGATTTATTAGGCATATACCAAGGAGTTACAGATCAAGAAATTTTAGATTACCTCCAAAACCACCCAAAGAAAAAAATTGCAGTAACTTATGACAAATTGGAACACCTGATCTATCTGCTTCAACAAAACGGGTACGAACCATATAGCCGGTTTTATTTGCTGATCGATGAGTGGCATATTCTTTTTAATAGTTATGCCTTTAGAAACGAAGCCGTGAAAAAAGTATTGTTCCATAGTCCCAAGTTCGAAAAAGTAACTTATATGACTGCAACCCCCATTGAAGACGAATTTATCCTGAATGAACTCGGAGATCTACCCGTTGTTCAAGTCTCATGGCCCAATACGGTAAATGTAAATATCAAACCGGTTATTACTTCCAGGCCGATAAATGAGGTTTGCAGACTGATAACCGATGCACTTACAGGCAAAATGTTCGGCAACCTGCATTTCTTTGTGAACAGCGTTGATTTTATTGCCGAAGCAATTTCAAAAACCGACTTAAAACCCGATCAGGTTCGTGTTATTTGTTCCAACAACACTTCGCCGGGGAGAGGGCGCAAAAGCAATCAAAAAAAGTTGGGGAGCGAATATCGGATTGCTACGACAACAGACCCTGTAAAACAAATCAACTTTTACACCTCTACATGCTTCGAGGGGTGCGATATCTACGACAAAAATGGAAGAACTTACATTGTCAGCGATAAAAACAAATCACATACGCTACTGGATATTTCAACATTAATCATTCAAATATGTGGCCGAATTCGGGATTCACGCTATAAAACGGAAATAACCCATATTTTCTCCGAAACCCGATACAACAATTTTACTTCTTATGAGGAGTTCAAAGAAAGTTCCGAAAAGCAAATTCTACAAACCAAAGAGTGGATTAAAGAAGTTAACGCAATGACTTCTGAAAACCGGAAAATCACCATTTCCTTAATCGAAAAAAACAACAAAGGGGGATTAAACGAGAGATACATTCAGAGAGTAGGTGATGAGCTTGTTTTTGACGAAAATTTGGTTAAGCTCGACATTGTAAACTTCAAAATTACTCATAGCCTTTACGCTTCAAGAATAACGCTTAAACATGAGTATGACAAATATGGTTTTAATGTACTCCCCGAAACAGAAGTACTTTATACCGACAAGTTGGTTGCCAATACTTCCGCCCGAATTTCATTCAAAGACTTATTCGACGAATATGCCAGACTCAAAAAAGATATTCCCATGTTTTATTTCGGAAACATGGATGAACGAATCACGCTCATTGAAACAGAGAAACCTTGGATAAAAATTGCCTACGACACATTAGGAGTCGACAAAGTCAAAGAATTAAAATACAATGTTTCAAATATAAAAAGAACGATACTTAAATATCAAGGGAACAAATCCGATGCCGCTAAAATTATTGAATGTCTGAATGATGTTGGCATTAAAGAGGGTAGCACTATTCGTGTAAGCGAATGTAAGAAAATGCTGCAAAAAATATATTCAGACCTTGGCATTTACGAGAAATACAATAAAGTAAAAACAGCCAAAGCCACAGATCTGGCCCAATGGTTTGAAATAAAACGTCATACAATTAAGGTAAAAGGTAAATCAACTGATTGCATCACTATAATAAAAAACAAAATCACATATTAAGACAAATTAAGGCTAAAAAGGTAAATCAGACACAAAAAATTTTCAAATTTTGCTTTGTATCAATAGTTCAGTAAATTTTTACGTAATATTCTGTTAATCAGATGATTATATTCTTTATTTTGTAAGGCGGATTCAGTACTAATAATCAATTAGTTATGAGTAACCTTTCTAAAAAAATACCGAACTGTTGTATATTGAGCACAGTCGGAATAAAGAAGAAATGAATTCGGCTTTTATGGCTTTTCTCGTACATTACATGCTTTATAGAAGGCATGGAGGACTTAGAAAAGAACGGGGCGTAAAAAACCCTTTTCAGGCCGTCGAAAAACCTGTGGTGAGCAAAGCCGAACCATGGTTTATGTTAAAACCCGAAATTTTTAAACAAAATCTTTTCATATTTAAAAACAAAATTTTATGTTTGCAATCGAAAAAAAGTCTAAGTTTTCAGAAACAACCTTTTGAAACTTGACACTTAGGTCCTGTATGATTCATGGACCAGGGAACAAGGGGAATGATGAGCCATTGTCTACCAACGAACTTATTAAACTGATCAGTGAATCGGTCGGGAAAAAGTCGCATATTTGGAAACTGCCGAAGGGTTTCATGAATGCCTCGGGGTTTGATGGGACTGTATATGATTAATATGATTAAATTTCCGATGATGAACGCAAAAAAGAATGTGACGTAAGCTGATTGACGACAATTTGCGGGATAAAGTAACGGAACAGGCGAAGGCGAGTGAATCATATTAAGATCATAAACATCAGCTTCATGAAAAAAATAGTATTATCCTTATTCTTAGCAATTTTCTTTTTTGCTTGTCAAAAAGAAAATCCTGTTGTAACCAACATTTCTTTACCGATCGAGATAATACTTGATGTGGGTAGCAGCATGAAAGTTGATGTTACCCATTCGCCACAAAATCTACCAGCTCCTGATTACATTTGGCATTCATCAGACAATTCAATTTTCACAATCGATAATCATGGCCTCATTGTAGCAGTAAATCCGGGAGAGGCTACACTTACAGTAAAAACAATTGAATTAAATCTATTGTCTACCTCGAAAGTGACAGTTGTGCCAATTCAAACATCATCAATTGAAGTTTCACATAAAAATGTAGATTTATTTTTAGGAGACTCAATTCAATTAATTGCTACCGTTCAACCTGAAAACAGAACAGATAAATCCATTTTATGGGAATCGAGTAATGATAAGGTAGTGACTGTGACTAATAATGGTTTGGTAAAAGCAATTGGATTGGGTAAGGGAATTATTAGCGTAACGGCCGGTACAGTTTCAGTACAATGTGAAGTGGTGGTTGAGCCAATCAAGGTGACAGGTATTACACTTAATACCACTGCACTTTCTGTTGTTATAGGTGAAGCACAGCAACTTATTGCATCGATATTACCATCAAATGCTACGAATTCCCGTATAGAGTGGGTCAGTTCTGACCCAACGACTGTATATGTTTCAGCAGAAGGAAAAATTTCAGGTTTGAAAATAGGATCTGCAGTAGTTACTGCTAAAACGGAAGATGGTGGTTTCACCACGAAATGTGCAGTAGACATAATACCTGTGAAAGTAACCGGAATAACTTTGAACAAAACCAACCTGAAATTGGCTCTGGGGGAAGATAAAAAGTTATCTGCATCAGTTTACCCATCCAACGCTACGAATAAATCGATAATATGGAGCTCAGATAACCCCACAGTGGTTTCGGTGGATCAGAATGGAATAGTTACTTCATTTAGTTTAGGTAATGCAACAATCTCTGCTATAACAGAGGATGGTGGGTTTGCTACCCGTTGTGATGTGGCCGTTCAACCAATAGAATATTTGGTTACAATCAATGCAAAAGGTAAAAGCATGCAACAATCTTCAACCACTGGTGTGAATTTAACCCTTCATAGTCGTTTAACAAATCCTACAAGCGTACCGATTACGCTTCTCTCAGTGATTTTTATTGATCCTGCAAGAAACATAATTGAAATTCAGTCAGGGGGGGCAATGCTGGTTAATGATGGATCTCAATACAATTCTTTTAACCTTCATTTCGATATTTATTCTGTAAATGATTCTTTTATTCAGTTTATAAGTAACTTTAAAGTTATTTATCAATTTAGATTCCAAGGGAAAGATTATCAAATTGAGAAAAATTTTGAGGCACGAAGTTGGGGATCAATTTGAAAAAATGACTGTCTTCATTTTAAATTTTCATTTATGAATCATTTATTGAAATGGTTTAATTCTGTGACACAGTAAATTACAAATTTTGTATAAAGCATTAAAATACAACTATTACATCTAATAATTAATTATTTAATTTTAAAATTATGATAAGAATTTTAACTTCTGCATCGGCATTACTTCTATTAATTTTTGCGATTTTTTCCTGTACTGATACCAGTGAATTGGAAAATAAAATAGAAAACATTGAGAACCGCGTAACAACACTCGAAAAATTAACAGCACAGATGAACACCAATATTTCTGCGCTTCAATCAGCTGTAACAGCGTTACAGAGTAAAGATTACGTTACCAATGTAACTGAAATCAAAGAAGGAGTAAAAGTAATAGGTTATAAAATTTCATTTGATAAAAGTGGGGCTGTTACTATTTATCACGGCCAAGATGGGATTGATGGTACTAACGGTGTGAATGGCAAAGACGGTAATACGCCGGTCATTGGAGTTAAGCTATTCAGTGATGGAATGTACTACTGGACATTAAATGGGAATTGGCTGACTGATGCCTATGGCTATAAAATAAAAGCCCAGGGTATTGATGGACACAATGGTGCAGATGGCAAGGATGGTATTACACCAAAAATAAAGATTGAGAATGAGCATTGGATGCTTTCTGTTGATAACGGTCTTTCCTGGTCAGATTTAGGGAAGGCGAAAGGTGAAGACGGTGATTCTTTTTTCCAAAGTGTGACGCAGGATGCACATAATGTATATATTGTATTGATTGATGGTACAGAGATTACCATACCAAAGAAAGAGGCACTATCCATAATGTTCGATTCAAGTGATTTAATCAATATATCTGCCGGCGAAACAAAATCTATTTCATATGCCATCACATCATCTGCAGAAAGTGTGAGGATTGAAACCTATGAGCAGGCGGGCTGGACCGTGAAATTGAACAAAACAACTGATAAATCAGGTACGATGAGTATCACCGCCCCTATACCAATTTCTGATGGTAAGATAATGGTTGTTTTGACAGATAACTATGACAACTGCTACATCAAAACAATCACCATGACGGGTGTAGGTAGCTATATAACAACTGTGAACGATTCATACACCGCACAAAGCCTGGGTGGCCAATTTGCTATTAATGTCAATACCAACACAGAATATACAGTCCTAATTCCCGAAGAAGCCCAGTCATGGCTCAAAGTTGACTCTAAGGGGCCAATCCTGGTTTTGTCGTTATCAACTAATACTGCATATGATGATCGATCGACAAAGGTAACATTGGTAGGAATTGATGGTGTGACTACTTCTGAATTTGTACTGACACAATTCCAAAAAGACGCGATAGTGCTTTCAGAAAGTAATTATAACCTTACATACAATGCCCAGGATGTGGAAATTGTTCTACAAAGTAACGTTGATGTGATGGTTGAAATCCCTGCTGATATAACCTGGATATCGCACAGTTCGACACGTGCACTCACTGAACGGGTTGTAACACTAAATGTTGCCCTCAATGAAGATGCGGCGAGCAGAACCGGAAATATTACCATTACTGACCCCAAAAGGAATATCACAAAATCGATTACTGTTACGCAGAATGGAGCTAAAGCTGAAATATCAGTCTCTTCGGGTGTTGCAACAGTAATATTACCCCGTGCCGGCGAATTAAATGAAACATTTACGACGAATGGGATTAATACCAGCTTAATTTCAACGCTCCATATCAGTGGCCTTATGAACGGCACTGATATTGCTACAATCAGGTCAATGAGCGCTCTTAAAAACCTTGACATTAAAAATGTTTCAATTGTATCAGGTGGTGATGCTTATTACGACGTGAATCATACCGTCAATAATGTTGTGGGTAAATACATGTTTAGTTCACTAACCAATTTGCAATCCATTGTATTACCCACCAATATTACAGATATTGAAGCATTTGCATTTGATAATTGTACCAGCCTGACCAATATTGATATTCCTAATTCAGTTCTAAATATTGGTGTAAAGGCATTCTTTGGTTGCTCAAATCTAACTGCGATCGAGTTGCCAATTAATCTTTCAACTATTTCAAGTCAGACATTTGGGGATTGTACGGGACTGACAAAGGTAGTTATAAACGCTAAGGTGACCTCAATTGATGATTACGCCTTCTCCAATTGTAATAATTTAACTGAAATAAACATTCCCGATAAGGTTACCAGAATAGGTTCTTATGCATTTTCAAATTGTGGCAATATAGCTAAATTGACTTTGTCTGGCAATGTTACTTCAATAGGTCTGTATGCGTTTACAGGTTGTGGTGGAGATATAACAATTAATTGTAGTATCCCAAATGCAACAAGTAATAATCAAGGAAAATTCTATGGAGCACTTTTTAGGTCAGTCACTTTTGGCTACTCTGTCACTTCTGTTGGTTCCTATGCATTCGAAAATTGCAATAAGCTTGAAAATATAAATTTCCCAAGCAGTATTACCTCAATCGGTAATTATGCTTTCCTAAATTGCAGCGGAGTAAAAAGTATCGTTATACCAAGTAGTATAAGGTTTATTGGAAGCAATGCATTTAGTGGTTGCACGGGAACAGCAATTATCAATTGTGATGTTTCGGCATATGCATTTTTCAATAGTAAAATTACCGAAGCGTCAATAGAAGGAAATGCAACTGTCATTGGTAATCTTGCATTCGCATATTGTCGCAATTTGACAAAGGTGACGATTGGTAATAGTGTATTAAATATCGGATCGGAAGTGTTTTACGATACTTCTTCATTAAGCTTATATTGCAAATCCTCAGTACCTCCGCACACCAATTATAATAGCTTCTCCCGAGCTGAAATTTTGAAAATCTATGTGCCTACAGCTGCTCTTGATGCATATAGGAATAGTTGGGGCTCCTATGTAACTGCAAGTAATATCGTAGGGTATATTTTTTAAATAATAGAGTTTATCTTTAATAATTTATTATAGCGTTCTTTTACATACCTTTGTGGTACGATAAAAAATATATCACAAAATGAAATACGACAAAGTTCGAAAAAATCCGAATCAGTTGCTGTCTTTAACAGGTTTTACCCCCGAGGAATTTGAATATAATTTGAATATCCACCTCCTCGGGGGGTGGTAATGTAATTATGTTCGTAACCGGTGGTTGTTCCGTTTTAATTGAGGGAAGACTACAATTCTTACGGGAATTATATCCATTATCGTGTATGGCATTTTTAATTTAAAGGGATAGTATGAAAAAGCAAAAATCAATTGTGTTAATACTCTTTGGATTATTGTTTGCAACATCTACGTTTGCAGAAAACGCTCAATTAAAACAGATAACAAAGATAACCGTACAAAGCGCAGATTACACATATAACTACACGCTTAGTTACGATTTCCAAAACAGCGTTATAAAAATAGTTCCCGATAATTCCGAAATATTCGGGATTACGCATATTGAATACGCTACAAATACATTCCGTATCGGCAAAGGCGATATGTATGTTTCCGGCTCATTAAACGAACAAGGCTATATTGATATTGCTAAGGATGGCAACTTCCCTGTTCTATTGGTCGGTAATATGTTTTATAACGAAAAAGGACTATTATCTTCCATCGAAAACGGGAATGAAAAGATGTTGTTTACGTGGAAAAACGACGATATGGTGCAAATGAATTTTCAAGATGAACAAATTGATGTTACTTATACCACGTTCGAAAACAAAAATCAGTTCGGGTTATTCCTTAAAATTGATGAAGATAATTGTACACCCGTTTTTCCCTATTATATGCTGTTAGGTAAAGCCACACAACACCTGCCTGCTTCCGTTGGACAAGGAGAACAGAAAATTTCTTATCAATACAAAACAGATAAGGACGGCTTTGTTACCGAAATAGCAATGATTTATCCCGACAACGGCAAAACTGTTTTTTACCGATTTGCTTATGATTAAAAGGAGAAGATATTGAAGAAATTCAAGTTTAGAGGTGTTTTAGCCCTCTATTTTCGGAGTGGGGAAAATTTTCAGAAATGGTCTATATAAGGGGACTTTTTTTGAATTTTTTCCCCACCCACCGAATAACGAGGTAAAACGGCAATTTAAACCGAGCAGGTAATAAAGTGTTCGTCAATCGCTCGCTTTGTTCGCAAGAACATAGCCGCAAGGGTATAACAAGCAGCTTAAAAAAATCTCCACTCCTCGCTTCGCTTCAGGTAGTATTATCGTGCAAGTGAGTGCAGAGGCAAACTTGTTTTGACTATGCCGAGTGCAGCCGATAATCTGCGGAATGGAAATTTTTGTTTGCAAAACCTTGACACAGCCCTCCACTTCACTCTCACGGGAGGCGTTCTTTTTTCTTTTTTTCTTCTTTCCGTTTTCGGGCGAAGGAAAATTATTAAGGATGAGTTGTCGGCTGTATATGAAGTTCAGCATGTTTTGGTTCGAAAACCAATCATCCAAATGCTGCTTCCGAATATATAACGTTAAAAGTACAAAACAGAAAAATCCGATAAAACAAGTCAGCTATACACCACAATTATACATCAAAAAATCAACACTTTATAGCATTTAATCCATTTCGTTTTCTTACCTTTGTATATGATAAAGATAAGCGTACAAAAATCTAATTCCGTACCTTGTCTGTATCAAATCACACGTTATTTTTACATTAATCCCTAAAAAAATTTTATTATTATGGCTATTTTATCAAACGGTATTCTGGGCGGTTTCTCGGGTAAAATTGGAAATGTTGTTGGCGGTAACTGAAAAGGCATCAACTACATTCGAGTAAAATCAGTTCCAAACAATCCTAAAACTGACAAACAAGTAAATCAACGTACCAAGTTCGCGGCTGCACTATCTTTTCTGCAACCCGTCACACCTTTTTTGCGAACAGGGTACAAGTTATTTACGGCTAAACAAACAGCTTTCAATGCTGCCATGTCGCAGGTTCTAACCAATGCTGTCTCGGGTGAAGCTCCCGACATTACAATCGACTACGCTAAAGCACAAGTATCTGCAGGAACACTTCCTCCTGCCGCAAATGGAGCATTTACTTTTGACAATGGACAAATCACACTTACATGGGATGACAACACTGGAAGCGGTTCAGCAAAAGCCACAGATAAATCGATGTATGTAGTTTTAAATTCGGCAAAAAATGAAGCCGTTTACGAAACTGCCGGAGCTGTTCGTTCCGCCAAAACACAGATAGCAGATTTACCGCCCGAATGGCTTGGCGACACAGTACATATCTATCTTGCATTTATTAGTGAAGATGGAAAAGATGTAGCAAACAGCACCTATTTAGGTTCAGTAGAAGTCATAACAGCATAATGCTGATTACAAAACAGATTAAAAACAAATCAAATTCAAAGCCGGCCAAATAGTCGGCTTTTTTTATGCATTTACGTGTCCTGTAACAAAAAATTTTCCGAATAAAATTTTCTTATGCCATTGAAGACCGGTACATTTACAGCGGATTTCAACTCCAAATTCTTTGAAATAAACAATATTATCAACTATCTTAGTTTGCAGGAAGGCATGTAAACCGGAGAGATTAGTTCAGGGGGGAAAAAGAAAAAAGACCACCTCGCTCGAGATGGCCTCTTTTGTCTTCGGTTAATCGGGTACAGGTATTAAGGTAAAAAAGATTGTTTTAGGTTATCGCTGCAAAGATAAACCGCTCACCGCAAAAAAACAAATAAAAAAACATATTCTAAAACATACTTTTAGAATATATTTTGTCTTTTATCTCAATAGATTTTGTCTTGATTGGACTTAATGTTCTATAATTAAAGAGTTTATAGTCGTTTAGTAAAAGCCGGTATTTTCCGGTTCCGATGAATTCCCGAATTAAATTTTATCAAAAAAACATTATAAACTTCGAGAGCTTTCTCAAACCGTTTCTGATCGAGAAATGCTATCGTTCACCAACTGCTTTTCCCCACCACGAAATGCCATTCTCAACCAAAAATATCCGACTATCATCGACAGAAATGAAGCAATCAGTACCGAAAGTTTCGATGTATCTTGTATTGCCGTATCGTCAAAGGCTAATGTAGAAACGAAAATGGACATTGTAAATCCTATCCCGGCCAAAATACTCACACCCATGAATTGTAGCCATCCCGATGAGCTCATGGTGGGTAATATCCGACTTTTTGTCAATCCAAATATAGCGAGAGAAATTCCAAGTGGTTTCCCTACAAATAGACCAAGAAAGATCCCCAGAGATAGGGTAGAGGTCAAACCGGCTAATGCGGACGTGGTAATAAAGATACTTGTATTGGCTAAAGCAAAAAGAGGCAAAATCACAAAGTTAACCGGTAGATGCAGTTTCCTTTCGTAAACTCGAATGGTGTCGATGGGCAGTAGCATGGCAATCACAACGCCCGCAAATGTCGAATGTATTCCCGAGCGGTACATACAATACCATGTGACGATTGAGAGTATTAATATAAGCCTCTTCCCAAGTTTTGATTTGTAGTAGCGTATAAGAAAGAAAATAGCGAGCACGGAAACAATAACTCCCGTCAACCAAATAAGGTTGAGGTTGGACGCATAAAAAAAGGCAATAATTAGGATCGCACAAAGATCGTCGATAATGGCGAGCGCGGTTAGAAAAATCTTCAGAGAATGTGGCACCGATTTACCCAGCAAACTGAGTATTCCTAACGAAAAAGCAATGTCGGTGGCCGTCGGGATTGCCCACCCTGCCTGATACGGAGATTGGGCATTCACGATTAAAAAAATGAGTGCCGGAAACAAAACACCGCTCATTGCTGCAACAACCGGGAGAAGCATTCGCCTTGGCGAAGATAGTTCGCCTGCTACTACTTCTCGTTTTATCTCCATTCCTACGTGAAAAAAGAAGATGGCCATCAAAGCATCGTTGATGAAATGGAGTAGCGTGTGTGGTAGATGAAGCTCATGAGCTAAGGGAATTTCGAATTCCCATAGCGAATTGTAAAATTCCCCCACACCCGATATGTTGGTGAGAATGAGAGATAAAAGCGTACAAAAAAGTAAGATAATCCCAACAGAGTAGCTTTCGTGAAAAAAATTTTTAAACGAAAATTTCTTTTTGTTCGTTTGATGATGAATGGTTTGGGTCGTCATCAGCCTTCTTTTTTTATTAAGATTCAGCTTTAAGCAAGAAATTGAAATCGTCTTCGCCCGAAAGTTCTATCGAATCTTCTTTATATTTAAATATTCTCGCAGGCCGATTTCCGACAAGCGACAAATCGTCATCTTCCAGCCAAAGCATCGTACCTTCGCGCAACCCAACGACATAAATATCAGGGTTTACCGTTATAAATTCGTTGATACGCACTTCGCGAGTTTCTCCGGCGTGATTGGTCGGATGTTCGTCCAGGTAGTGGGGGTTGATCTGAAACGGGACGAGATTGAGCGTTTTAAACTTTTTGGGTTCTACTATGGGCATATCATTCGTTGTCCTGAGCGTCGGGCAAGCTATATTCGATCCGGCACTCCAGCCGATGTAGGGAATTCCGTGTCGCACTTTTCGACGAATTACTTTCATCAACTTTTTGTCCTGAAGTGTTTTCACTAGTTGCCATGTGTTCCCCCCTCCCACCACAACGGCGTCGGCATTTTCTATAGCTTCTACGGGGTTGTTGAACTTGTGAATGGATGTTACGTGATGACCGATTTCTTCAAATTGGTCATTTACTTTTTTCTCGTATTCGTCATACGTAAAGGTGACGGCTGCATAGGGGATAAAAATGGCATTCTTGGGCTTATCTCCCAGAAAATTTTTGATATGTGGTTTTGCGTGTTCCAGATATCCCTCACCCGGATTCGTTGAATTGCTTATCAGTAAAATTCTCATGATCGCTTCATTCTTTTGAAATGAGTGCAAAAATAATCAAATTTCCTCAAAAATACTTACTTTTGTCGATTTAATTGCTTTTATGACTTCTCAATAAAATCAATATGATGGAGAAAGAGATTAAGCTGAAAGAGATTCGAGCGAAATTGCGCAAGTCGATGGACGGCGTCGTTTCTGCCAGTATGCGTGAAAAGGGATTGAAATATCGGTTGAACTTTGGGGTGAATTTGCCGACTCTGAGGCAGATAGCAAACAATTACGATTGCGATCCAATATTATCGGAAATGCTTTGGAAGGAAGATGTTCGCGAATTGAAGATATTGGCTACATTGCTGTATCCAATCGAAGATTTTTCGGAAGAAAATGCCCGGAAATGGTGCCGTGAAATTCCTAATCAGGAAATCAGACAACAGGTGTGCATGAATTTATTTCAAAATCTTCCTTACGCTCACGATTTGGTGAATCATTGGGTTTCGTCGGATAACGAAAGCATACGCACAACGGCCTATTGGCTTTTTGCCCGATTAATGATTATTCATTCGGTGCAAATTCCGGACATTGATTGCACCACCTTGGTTCGAAATGCTATCAATGATCTCTCTTCTTCTGATTTTTTTTTGCGTCAAAGTGCTGTAAATGCGCTTAAATATGCCGGAAGGTTGTCGAGTGAACTGTCGAGAGAGATTCTGGGAAAAGTAAAAATTATGGCCGATTCGGGAATTCCTGCACTGCAAGAGGTGTATAGCTTATTGAAATTTGAGTTCGACAACAACTAATTTTTAAAATTTCGATTGACAAAAAAAATAATCACAAGCAAATTAAGTATCAAAAATCCTCCCATAATCGCCACATATATTCCTTTCCAGTGAGGTAATGTGAAGTAGAGGGATAGTGTGGCTATAGCTATTATCCCAAGTAGTATCCAAAGAATTAAAAGAATAATTTTTCGTCCTTTCATCGTTTTATGCTTATTTGATAGGAAAGTATTGTTGGTTGAGTAATTTTTTTATTCTGTCCTGAGGTCTCTGCTACTGCTCTCGCCTTGTTGCTTTTGCAACCATGCAAGAATATCTTCCAAAACTTCGGGTGATATGGTTTGTTCAATTTTTGCATATTCATCCACATATCCCGTTGTGCATTCCTGAAACAGATGATTGAGTTTCGGATACGATTTTGTTTCGAAACTTTTGTTGTTGCCATTCGTCAATGAGTTTCGGATAGCGCTTAAGTTTTTTTCGGCAAGTACCTGTGTGTCCATTTCACCATTTATGGCAAAAACAGGGCATTTTGTTTTTTCCCAATATTCGGCAGGATCGATAGAAAGGAAACTTCGGAAACCCGGCATTACAAGAGCATTATAGTTGTTGCGGACGAAGACATCTTTTTTCACTTTCATCTTCACAAGAATTGGGAGCTGTTCCCACAATACCCCGAGTTGATTTCTTAGGGTCGTGCGTTCGTTCTCTGTTCCGTGCCATTCCATTATTCCCTGCAAAATTTCATGGTTGAGCTCCAATAATTTGTCGATGGTCTCGGGTTCTATCTTCTGAGCCTGCATGCTCACCCTGTTTTGGTCCTGAACGATTTCCAATCCCTTAACGCTGGGTCCTGCCATCGACACAACCGAGCGAATATTCGGATTTTGAGAAGCAAGCATAGCCGCTATCAGTCCTCCTTCACTGTGTCCTATAACATGGATATTTGCGGGGTCGATATCTTTTCTCGATTTTGCAAAATCGACCACAGCGGCGGCATCGTTTGCAAAATCTCTTATCGTTGCTTTGTTGTACTCGCCGGTGGATTTTCCAACTCCCCGTTTGTCATATCTAATTACGGCAAAACCGTTTCGGGTGAGAAAATCGGATAATACCAAGAATGGCTTGTGTCCGAAGATAGTTTCGTCGCGATCGTTCGGACCGCTTCCCGAAATGAGAATGACAGCAGGGTAACGTCCTTCGCCATGTGGTTTCGATAATGTTCCACTAAGCGTTATATTGTCTTTTTTCAGAGCTATTATCACCTCCTCGTTCGTGTAAGGATAAGGTTCGGCTGGTGTTTGCGGACGATTGAATTGTACTTTTTCCGCTTTTTTCAAAATCAACGGGAATGAAATTCCGCCCTGATTGAAACTTCCGACAATGGAATCACCCGCCAAAATGCCTTGATAGTAAATTCCCAATCCCGTGGCAACGATTTCGAGTTTATTATCTGCAAAGGTAGTTCTCGTTGTGGGCAATCCGAAAGCCCCCTGATCGGGACTATCCATTGTGGATGTGTAACTCGAATCTTGTTGAGTGATATTGAACACAACTTGTAGTTTTGTGTTGGATACGTTCAAAACGCCGCTCCAAGAGCCAATAATGTTTTGGGCAAATAGTATGTTTGCGAAAAATATTGCGATTGTCAACGTGAAAAACTTTCTCATAGAATTGCGAATAGATTAATTTTTTTTCTGTAAGTTTTCTTTCCGGATCATTTGCGACGCCGCTTGGTTTGCTACAAATTCTACATTGCAAAAGTGCGAAAAAACTTTGTATTGAAGCGCATCCGACCTTTGTATTTTCTACCCTTTCCCGATACGTTCGTTTTTTTTTGACTTCTATTCTTGTGCTTTCAGATTCGTGAATTGGCTATCTGTGTGATTTTCAAATGTTTTGAGTTGCATCCATTTTCGGGAATTGTTTTCAAAACCTTTGCAAGTGTTTTTTGCATGTTTGCGTCGTATTTGCGTCGTACTTGGTTCGAATCAACTCCGTTCGAAGGAGCATTCGCGAAACTACGATTCGAAACCAATCGAACTGTCATCGAACTTGTATCGAACACTGAACAAACTTCGCAGTATGGCTTTTTGTTTATTTTTCTTTTGACGATTTAGTTATGAAGCCTGTTTTTATCGGATAGTGAAACAGTTTCTTGCCGCACAAGGTGATTCACTCCGCTCAACACACATATTTTGTGGATAGATTCACCCCAATTATTCATGATGATAAGGTTCTCCACTCAAAATCGTCATTGCCCGATAAAGTTGTTCGGTGAAGATGAGTCTGACCATTTCATGCGTAAAAGTCATTTTTGAGAGCGATAGTTTTTCGTCGGCTCGAACATAGACTTCGTCCGAAAATCCGTAAGGACCACCTATCACAAAAACTATACGCTTAGCGATTGTTTGCATTTTTTTCCCGATAAATTGAGCAAAATCTCGTGAGGTTAATTCCTTGCCTTTCTCATCGAGAAGTATCACGTAATCTCCCGGTTGTATCGATTTCAGTATTTTGTTTCCCTCCAAAACTTTCTGCTCGTTCTCCGACAAATTTTTCACATTTTTGACGTCTTCGATTATTTCCTTTTCGAAGGGTATATAGTGCACAATCCTTTTTTCATACTTGTCAAGAAGTTGTGATAAAGTTTTGTCGTCCATTTTCCCTATTACTGTCAGACAAATTTTCATTTCGCGTCTTGCTGCTGTTTTCTCATACAAAATTACGCTGAAAAAGACAAATGTAATAGTTTATTTTATAATTTTGCAAATTATTCCAATATTAAAAATTTAACAATCTCGTTGTTTTATTGTTTATACTGAAAGGCTTAGGTGGAAATAACATTTGATATGGAGGTTAACGAACTAACAGACAAACTTATAGAATTGGCTTTTGCTGAAGATATTGGTGACGGCGATCATACTACACTATGCAGTATTCCTGATTCGGCTATCGGGAAGGCAAGGTTGCTGATCAAAGAAAAAGGTGTACTTGCCGGAGTTGAAATAGCCGAAACCGTTTTTCATAAATTTGATCCACAACTGCACTTGGAAATTTTTATTCGAGACGGGGCTGTCGTACAACCCGGCGATGTGGCTTTTACGGTTGAAGGTAAGACCCGTTCACTGTTGCAAACAGAGCGATTGGTGCTCAACCTCATGCAGCGTATGAGTGGTATTGCTACTACTACTCGCAAGTATGTGAATTTGTTGGAAGGCACTAAAACGCGAGTGTTGGACACGCGCAAAACTACTCCCGGTATGAGAATGCTTGAAAAGCAGGCTGTAAAGATAGGCGGAGGAGAGAATCACCGTATTGGCCTTTTCGATATGATTTTATTGAAAGACAATCATATAGATTTTGCAGGGGGGATCGAAAATGCTGTCTCGCGAGCGCAGGCCTATTTAAAAGAAAAAAACAAAAAACTAAAAATAGAAGTTGAGGTTCGCAATTTAGATGAACTTCGTCAAGCGTTGGCCGTAGGAGGAGTCGATCGCATTATGCTCGATAATTTCTCGATCGAAAATACGCGTGAAGCAGTGAAGATTGTTGATGGGCGTGTCGAGATCGAATCCTCGGGAGGTATCACCGAAAAGACCATTCGCAGCTATGCCGAGTGTGGTGTCGATTATATCTCGGTGGGTGCGCTCACTCATTCGGTCAAAAGTCTCGATATGAGTCTGAAAGCCTTGTAAAAATTATGGAAGAAAGCATACAAAAACAGCTCAATTTAGATAAGCGGTATATGCGCATGGCGCTTATATGGGCCGAAAATTCTTATTGCAAACGACGCCAGGTAGGAGCTATTCTTGTGAAAGATAAGATGATTATTTCTGATGGATACAATGGGACTCCATCGGGGTTCGAGAATGTGTGTGAGGACGAAAATAATATGACAAAACCTTACGTGCTTCACGCTGAGGCCAATGCAATAACAAAAGTGGCTCGCTCCAATAATAGTAGCGAAGGTGCTACGTTGTATGTAACTTCGTCCCCGTGTATCGAATGCGCGAAACTCATCATTCAGGCCGGAATAAAACGTGTTGTTTATGCCGATTCTTATCGTTTGAGCGATGGACTGGATTTGTTGAAAAGAGCTAATATTGAAACTGTTTCGATCGTGATCGATAAGTAAAAGAATATAAATACATGGATCCTGAAAAGAAAACAAAAACATGGGTGCCTCTGTGGATTGCTTTGAGCATCGCTGCGGGTATATTTATTGGCAATCGTTTTGCAGCTTTCGATAGTGCGAGCAATGTAAAAGGTGTAGGAAAACTTGAGGCAATTCTCGATTATATACGTCAATCGTATGTCGATACAGTTGACATCAATCAACTTATCGAAGAGGCTCTCCCCAATATCGTTCAGGAACTCGATCCGCATTCGGCCTATATTTCGGCGGCCGATATGAAAAAAGTAAATGAAGATTTGGAAGGACATTTTTCGGGTATCGGTGTTAGTTTTTATGTTCTCAAAGATACGATAACAGTTACCAGCCTTGTGGCAGGTGGCCCGTCGGAAGCTGCGGGAATTCTCCCGGGAGATCGTATTGTCAAGGTAAACGATTCGGTGGTGGCCGGCAAAAAAATCACCAACGATCAAGTCCTTAAAATGTTACGTGGCAGCAAAGGGTCCAAAGTAACGCTGGGCATTGTTCGTCCTCCCAAGCGTACTTATACCGAAGTTACGGTGACGCGTGATGATATTCCCATGAACAGTATTCCGGCTGCTTTTATGTTGACCGACGATATCGGATATATAAAAGTAGGAACATTTGCATTTAATACATTCAGTGAGTTTATTTCGGCTATCTCTAAGCTCAAAAGTGAGGGCGCCGCTGCATTTGTTATCGATCTGAGGGGAAATGTCGGTGGTTCGCTCGAAACCGTTGTGGCGATGGTAAACGAGTTTCTCGACAGAGGCGATTTGATAGTTTATGCCGAAGGTCGGAGTTTCCCACGAACCGATCATTATGCAAATGGATCGGGGACATGTAAGAGCGATCAAATTGTTGTACTTATCGACGAGATGAGTGCATCGGCCAGCGAAATATTTGCAGGGGCCATTCAGGATCACGATCGAGGACTTGTTATCGGACGCCGTTCGTTTGGTAAAGGACTCGTTCAAAGCCAACGGGATTTCTATGACGGATCGGCTATTCGCCTCACTGTTGCCCGTTATTATACTCCTTCGGGACGCTCCATTCAGCGCCGGTATGAGAAAGGTAAATACGATGAGTATGAAATGGATGCCATCAATCGTTATTTGCAAGGCGATTATGTGAATGTTGATACTGCTTCAAACTCCAATCTGATTCCGTTCAAAACGGAGTCGGGACGGGTTGTTTATGGTGGAGACGGCATTATGCCCGACATTTTTATTCCTCGCGATACCACGGGAATAAATCCATATTTCAACATGCTTGTCAATAACGATTTGGTACAGGAGTATGCTATGTTGTACAGCGACGAAAACAGATCTAAACTGAGCGGGTTTGACAGTTGGTTCGAATTTTATCGGTATCTACAAAAACAGCCGTTGTTAGAAAATCTGCTTAGTTATGCCGATTACAAAGGCATACGTCGCAGGCCCTATTATATCGAGGAGTCGAGGCAATTGCTCGAATCGCAGTTGTATGCTTATATCATCAGAAACTTTTGGGGCGAAGAAGGATTTTATTCCGTTTTGGTGGAAAAGGATAATGTCGTGAAAAAGGCTATCGAATTGATAACTTCCGGAAAAGCTTTGCCTGATGCGGTAGCTAATGGTCTTTACGAACTTTCTCACTAATTTGCAGACAAGTGTGGTTCATGTCATTTTTTTGATTCTGGCTCATCGGTATATTGGGCTAAAAAGCAATGCCGTATGAAAATTGGTGGCTCGAAGCATATGTTGCGAAAGGAAATTGTAGAAGCAAAAAAACAATTCTCCGTAGAACAATTACGTGATTTTTCCAATGAAGTGATTCAGACACTCGAATTGACATCCCTATTTCAACAGGCACAAAACGTTCTTTCATATTACAGTTTGGTCGACGAGGTGGATACGCATAAGCTTATGAGTGATTATGCTCATTCCAAACGGTTCGTTTTGCCGGTGGTAAGAGGCGAAGAACTTTTGCTAAAAGAATTTCGATTGGGGCAAAAAATGAAGAAAGGTGCTTTAGGTATTTCTGAACCTGAGGGAGGTGATGAATTTGTCGATTTCGACTCAATCGATTTAATTATTGTTCCGGGCGTCGCTTTCGATAGAAAGCTCAATCGACTTGGAAGAGGAAAGGGGTATTACGATAGACTGTTATCTCAGTTGAAGTCTCCCAAAATCGGTATATGTTTTGATTTTCAGTTGTTGGAGAGTATCCCTGTTGAGGATTGGGATATCAAAATGGATATGATTGTTGCTCAAAACGAGATTGTTATCGGATAATTTATTTTTTAATATCGAGCTGAATATCACACAATTGGCGATAATAACCATTTCTTTTGTATAAATCTTCATGTGTGCCTTCTTCAACAATTTCACCGTTGTTGACTACAAAAATCCTGTCTGCGTTTTTTACCGTTGATAAGCGGTGAGCTATGGTAATGGTCGTACGATTTTTGACAAGTCTGTCGAGTGCTTCCTGAACCAATTTTTCCGATGCTGTGTCTAATGCCGATGTTGCTTCATCCAAAATTAAGATTTCGGGATCTTTCAATACGGCTCGTGCAATGCTAATGCGCTGTCGCTGTCCGCCCGACAATTTACTACCCCTGTCACCAATATTGGTTTGATAACCATGCTCGGTAGCCATAATAAAATCGTGCGCGTTGGCAATCCTGGCGGCTGCTTCAACCTGTGCAAGAGTAGCATTTTGGGTGCCGAAAGCGATATTGTTGAAAAAAGTGTCGTTAAAGAGTATGGCTTCCTGATTGACATATCCCATATGTGATCGCAGATCGTAAAGCGTGACATCCTCGATATTGATATCGTCGATAAAAATCCCCCCGCGTTGCACGCTATAGAATCTCAATAGCAAATCTACCATGGTTGATTTTCCCGATCCCGATTCTCCGACAAGAGCAATTGTCTTTCCTTTGGGAATGGACAAATCAATATTTTTTAGCACCCAATTATCTTGTTCGTATGCAAACCACACCTGTCGATAACTGATTTCGCGTGTGAATCGTATTTTTTTAGGGGCAGCGTTATTGTTCCTTTCGCTTTCGGCATCCAAAATTTTATCGATACGTTGCATCGACGCCAAACCGCGTTGCACGGCATAGGCTGATTTCGAAAACTCTTTTGCCGGATTGATGATGCTGTAAAAGATAGTGAGATAATAAATAAAGGTAGGGGCATCGACCAATCCTGAGCCTTTCAAAATGAGCGAACCTCCAAACCATAGTACGACAGCAATCGTAAGCGTTCCCAGAAATTCGCTCATCGGATGTGCAAGATATTGACGTCTGGCTATTCTGTTCGACATGCGTCGAAACTCGTTGCTGCCTTTGTGAAATCGGTTCGAAATGGCTTTTTCGGCATTAAACGCCTTTATAACGCGTAAGCCGCTCAGCGTTTCCTCTACCTGCGACATTAATTCTCCCCACTTATTTTGAGCTTCGTAAGAAGTCCTTTTCAGTGTTTTCCCCACCGTTCCCATTACATACCCCATAACGGGTAATAGAATCAATACAAAAATGGTGAGTTGCCAGCTCAAAGCAATCATTGTGGCCAAATAGATGATGATGAGTACGGGATTTTTAAACAACATATCGAGCGAGCTCATCACCGAATTTTCTACCTCATTGACGTCACCCGAAATACGGGCAAGAATATCGCCTTTTCTCTCTTCCGAAAAAAAGCCGATCGGAAGTGTCAGAATTTTATCGTTGATCCTGTTTCTGATGTCTCTTACCACTCCTGTTCGTATGGGAACAGTAAAATATGATCCTAAATATGCGGTTCCTGTCTTCAAAAAAGTCATTATCACCAGCACAATTGCCAAAATCATCAATGTGTTGCTACTTCCATATGTCTCAATCAATTGTGAAAGATACCAGTATCCGTTGTTCATCGTTATATCGATGAGCGACGATTCTTTCGCATCCCAAGGAATAAATTCGTACGTCCGAGTGTTTATTTTAAACAAAACCTGGAGTATGGGAATGATCGTCATTAAAGAAAACACATTCAATAATGCCGTCAAAATATTGAATAGAAATGACAGTATGACTTCCTTTTTATAGGGGGGGAGGAATCGATTTAATATTTTAATAATACCTTTCATATATCCTGTTAAAAAATCGGCCGCAAGGTAAGCAAAAAATATGATTCCTGATCAATTTCGTTACAGGAAAACAATCAAATCCTCTTTATTCCGAAAAAATCTTTCAAAAAATATACCTGCTAAATAGTCAGACAATCAATCAACTAATGCATAGTCGATTTTTTCTCCACAAAAAAATGAAAAAAGATCGAAAGAATATTTGGATCGAAAGGAAATAGTATCTATCTTTGCACCCGCTTTTGAGGACGAACGGATTAATCCGGAGTTCGAAAGGAGAGATAAGAAGATCTTTGAAAACATTCCATA
>Ga0255346_1000898_pt1 | contig 45291 bp, 45 predicted proteins | sample wastewater_treat_FD_194410 | JGI IMG/M metagenome (GOLD analysis project Ga0255346, IMG submission 194410) | Wastewater microbial communities from Lulu Island WWTP, Vancouver, Canada - plant22 | ecosystem: Engineered > WWTP > Wastewater > Unclassified | place: Canada: Vancouver, British Columbia...
GTAACATTTTGTATAAGTAATGGCGGGGATTGTGGCATTTTTGTGCTTTCTACATTTTTTCAAGGAAATCATATCTTGATAAGGTTGTACTTTAAAGTTCGCCACTACTTATACCCGAGACCGTTAGGCACCAACGGCACGGGTAAAACGACGTTGTTACGTCGTATTTTGGTGGCTTCTAATCAGAAGTGTTTAGTGGTGACACCGCACCCCAATGAGTGGACAGACCTTGAAACGGTTGATCTCGATAAACCTGAGGATTTTGTCTTTACAGGGTTACGACGTCATATCATGAAACGAAACTATTCAATACCACGCCTTAAATTCTTCAAAAAGGGCATATTGGTGTTTGATGACTGCAAAACATTCATCAAACCCTTAGATGAAGATATTGAGCAGATGATGATTGATAGACGCCAAAATGAGGTGGATTACTTCTATGTGGCGCATGGCTTTACCCGTGTTCCGCCTGTGTTTTATCCCTATTATAGTGAAATTATCCTCTTCAAAACGAACGATAGCGTGGCAGCACGCAAACAATACCTACTCGATTACGATGCAATTGTGATCGCCCAAAAGCGCATCAATGAGCGTGCTGTGAAGAACCCACATTACATGGAATTTATTAAAGGAAATCAATGATATGGAACACACATCCTCACTCAAACGAATAGGTAAAACCCAGTATGCCGAACGAATAGGTATTACGGAGGATTGTCTGAGGCGTATGCTCAATATTGAGTTTTTCGAAGAACTCCGCAAAACGGGTTATCGAAAAACCCAAAAACACCTCACGCAAGCTCAAATCAATAGGCTAGAGGAATTAGCGGTAAATATTCATTTGTAACAACCTCAAAAGCGACCAGTAATGGTCGCTTTTTTTGTTCTAATAAATATTTTTGGAAAACATGTTATCTTTTATGTGTTTTTGTTTTTTGTTAGAAAAACCGCAAAAAATTAAAAAAACTTTTTTGTAAAAACTTGTTAATTACAAAATAAAACTTTACATTCGTTGCGCCCAATAGTTTTAAAACGCAATTCTTAAATGTTTTTTATAAATGTAATTAAATGATTTATTTATAAACAATTATAATTTAACAATAGGTTCATTTACGAATATTTTAAATGGGTAGTTACGTAAATAATACGTTAGCTGTGATTTTAAGAAGACCGTGAACCAGACAAATAACATATTCAGACAAATACTTAGGTGGACATTTTTTATTCCACTTGCTACGACTATTTATATTGTTTCAAAACTCTGTCTGTCTTGGACATTTTATTTCATAAGTAGCAATATGGTGGAAGACATTAATTCCGTGGACGACTATGGCGGACACTACTTTTTAGGACCTTTGTTTGTTTTTTTAAGAGAAGCATTTGCAGTTGGATTTGGTGTTTACTCAGGTGTTTATCTCGCACCAAAGCACAAGAAAACTGTATTTACTTTCTTTATTTTCCTTTGGGTTTTATTCCTGTTACTCATTTCATTTGCTATCGGACTGACATTTTTCCGAATGGAATGGACAACTGTAAAACTTCTCCGTAATTTCACCTTCACGAACAACTACAATTCCCACACTGCAAACACTTGTAGCATGCTGATTGGCGGTTTCGAAATCTATGGCGGCGAAGGAGTTCATAAACGCAAAGTTAATGGAAAATTATACATTGACTTTGATAGTAGTGAAAAAAATAATTCCTCACACCACTTCCCTTTCTAAAAGTCTCTCCTTCAGCCCGGTTTGGAGGGGCTTTTCTATCTCTGCATTCTTTATCATAAAATGCAAGCGGTTAAAGATATTTGCTTCGCTCATGCCGCTATCGAAATCAAGGAAAAGCAGATTAAGATTCGGATAAATTTCACGGGTGCGTTTTTCTATCCCTTTAGAAATGACATGATTGGCTATACATCCGAATGGTTGGAGGCTGACCACGTTATTCACACCGTTGTGTGCGAATTCGCCAAATTCTGCCGCAATCCCCCATCCTTCGCCAAACTGCGAATTCAGATTGATGATTTTGGATGCCGCCGCTGCATCCTCATACACATTGCTTACAGGGATATAAAACGGATAATGCCTGATACCTGCTTCCATTTTCCGGATAATTTTGTAGGCGTATTTTTCTATCCAATCCGTGATAAATTTCGGCGTGGAACGTTCCGTTATATTTCCTTCAATTCGAGCTTCTTTGCTGGCAAAGGCATTTAAGAAAAACTTGGAAATCGGCGGTAAAACAGGTTCTACGCCCTGTGAGATAAGCCAGTTTACTACGTTTTTATGTCCGAAATTATTGTATTTCACATAAATTTCACCCACAATCCCGATGCGTGGAATATCATGCCGGTTATTTATTTTCAGAAATTCATCGGCAGCTTCCTTTATCAGCTTGTAAAAACGCTTATCATCATTGGCACGCATGACTTCAATACCCAGTTCAATGTATTTATCTCTCACCCGTTTAGCAGCGCCTTCTTCCTTTTCTCTCGGCGCAGTGGAGTAGTAAAACTGCGAAATGCAATCGGCGTAAACAATGCACGTAAGCAGTGATTTAATCATTCCCCGCCATTTCATTTTCATGCCGGGCTGGTAGTTCAGGTTCCCGTTGCTTGTACTGACCGTAATGACCGGAATATCGCCGTAACCTGCCGCAATCATAGCTTTTTTTATCAAAGCCACGTAGTTTGTAGCACGGCACTGACCACCCGTTTGCGAAATGCCCACAGCTATTTCATCCCGGTGGTATCTCCCGCTTTTAAGCGCTTTCACAATGTCGCCGACTATCAAGGTAGCCGGATAGCAAATTTCATTATTGGAATATTTCAAACCAAACTCCACTGACTGCATATCGCTTGGCGGCAGGTTCTCGTATTTGTAGCCCAGCGCTTCAAACGCTGCCGGAATAAACGGCGAATACAAATCGCCAAACCACGGCCCGATAATGGTTCTGCGCCTGTCTTCATCCATAAATGGCGGAGTGTGAACAGCAATTTCTTTTTTGTAATACCCGTCGTCATTCTTAAATTTCAAACTCTCAATCAGCGAGCGGATACGCAAACGGGTAGAACCAAGGTTGTTAATATCGTCCACTTTGATGATGGTAGCGTTTTTTCCGGCACGGTGCATGATATCATTCACTTCATCCAGAATAAACGCATCGGGCCCGCAGCCAAACGAAGTAATCTGCACGTAATTAACATTGCCCGGCGCATCATTTGCCGCCCAAAGCGCCGATTTGAAAATCCGGTTGGTGTACGCCCATTGCATCACACTTTGCACATCGTTTGCGGGCATATAAAGCTCACGCACAATGTCTTCGCTGATTACATCGGCACCAAAATCAGTAACCATATCAGCTATTTTATGCTGAATAAGCGGGTCTATGTGGTATGGACGTCCGGCAAGCAAAATCACCAGACGTTCCTCTTCAACGGCTTTTGCCAAAATTTCTTTGGAGCGGTTGTTCAGCGATTTTTCATAATCCAATTGCGCCTGCAGTGCATTGTCAAAAGCCCGATTGATAATTTTTTTGTCAATTTTCGGGAGAAGTTTCTGAATATATTCTTTGCAAGCTTTTTTCATCAATTTTTTATCGGCAAATGTAAAAGTAGGCGCATCCAGCGGAATGCCGAAGTTTTTCTCCAGGTTCATCGCACTATTTATCACATCCGAATATGCCGACACAATCGGGCAATTGTAGCTGTTGACCGTATCTTTGTCTTCCTTGTTTTCATACACCACAAAGGGCATGAAAATTCTATCCACTTTTTTGTCTATCAGGTTGAGAATATGCCCGTGAACAAGTTTTGCCGGGAAACAAATATTATCCGCCATCACCGTACCAATACCGGTTTCGTATTGTTTCATCGTGGACGTGTCGGAAAGCTCCAGTTTAATTCCACAGGCAGAAAACAAGGCGTGCCAGAACGGATAATTTTCATACGTTCCCAAAGCCCGGGGAATACCCAATGTGATTTTTGGATTTTCCACAGTCTCTCTGTCAAACAACAAAGCATATTTCTCTGCATGCTGATTGGCGCCTTTTACTTGCTTTTCCCCTGAATTGGAAAATATTTTCTCGCATTTGTTTCCCGAATAAAACGTATTTCGGTTTACAAATTTGAAACAGGTTACCGTGCAATTATTTTCACACCCTTTGCAAACTGTTTTTCTTTCCGTATAAGGCTGTGGCTCTGACACTTGAGACAGCGTTCGAGGCATGGTTTTGCCCGTTTCAAAACTCCGTTTAGCATACAGCGCCGCACCGTAAGCTCCCATCAATTCCGGGAAATCGGTTATCATCACTTCCCTGTCAAGTTCTATCTCCAAAGCCCTTATCACAGGCAGATTCCGGAAAGTGCCGCCTTGCACCATTACGTGTTCGCCAAGTTCTTTTGTGTCTTTCAGTTTCAACACTTTATTCAGGCAATTTTTTATGACCGAATAGCCCAATCCTGCCGAAATATCTGCCGGAGATGCTCCTTCACGCTGTGCCTGTTTCACTTTTGAATTCATAAAAACGGTACATCGTGTTCCCAAGTCGCATGGATTTTTGGATTGCAGGGCAATTGTCGAAAAATCGGACACATCAAAATTAAGCGATTTGGCAAATGTTTCGATAAAGGAGCCGCAGCCCGATGAGCATGCCTCGTTGATTTCAAGCCGTTTTATAATTCCATTTTCAATAAAAACGGCTTTCATATCTTGCCCGCCGATGTCCAGAATAAAGGAAACATCCTTATTAAAATGGTAAGCTCCAAGATAATGGGCAATGGTCTCCACTATTCCCACATCAAGTTGAAACGCTTTTTTAATCAAATCCTCGCCATATCCGGTAACACTGCTGCCCAGCACTTTCATCTCCAAACCTGCATCCTGCGTCTGTTTCAGCAGTTTTTGCAATCCGGTTTCCACGGCACGCAGAGAAAGTCCGTTGTTTTTGGCGTAATGCCTGAAAAACACGTTTCCATTCTCGTCCGTTGCAATGATTTTTGTAGTGGTGGAGCCGCTGTCAATACCGATGTAGCAGTTTGGATTTCTGATTTCGCTGATAGCGATAGCCGGTATTTTGTATTTTTCTTTCGATTTTTCCCAGATTTCTCTTTCGTCCGCATCTTTGAAAAGCGGTTTCAACGGATTAGGAGCAAATTTAAACGTTCGCTTTACCGGCTTTTGAAAAAGAGTATCGTATTCAGAAATCAAGCGGGTTTCTATTTGTTCATCAGCCAAAATTGCCGCACCCCAAGCTGGAATTACTTCTGAATTTTCCGACAAAATAATATCCTCCTCTTTTAAGCGATTAGCCTGTACAAATGCTTTGCGAAGCGCCGGGACAAAAGTGAATGGTCCACCGCAAAGAAATACTTTAGGTATAAGCTCATATCCTCTTGTCAGAGAAGTGATTACCTGCATGCTCACGGCATGAAAAACGGAAGCGGCAATGTCTTCTTTACACACATTTCGAGCCAATAAATTCTGCACGTCGGTTTTGGAGAAAACACCACAACGGGATGCTATCGGGTGAATGGTCGTGGAGTTTTCAGCCAGGCGGTTAAACTCGTCCATCTCCACATTGAGCAGCGTTGTCATCTGGTCGATAAACGAACCCGTACCGCCTGCGCAACTTCCGTTCATCCGCATATCCGGCGATTTTCCTTTGGAGAAAAAAATCATCTTGCTATCCTCACCGCCAATATCCACGAAGGCGTTTATTTCCGGAAAGTGTGCCGTGATTACCTCGCATGATGCCACTACTTCTTGCACAAACTGTACCCCGCTCCGTTCGGAAATTCCCATTCCGGCAGAACCAGTAATGCAAAGCTTTGCCGGCTGGTCGCCTATTATCCCGATTAATTCCTGCAATATTTCATGGAGAGTCCCGGCAATATTTGCGTAATGGCGGCGGTATTTTTTGTAAATAACATGATGATTACTGTCGGTTACCACCACCTTTAACGTAGTAGAACCGGCATCAAGACCAATATTTAGTAGAGAATTCATATTTTAAGTTAGAAATAAGTAGATGAAAATAAATGTTATAGTTGTTAATTTCAACATTAAACCCCTATCCGCCGAACCCTCCCGAAAGTTATCGGGACAGGTAATGCTGATTTAACTTCCGCATAAGTCTTCCATCTTTTCAGTTTGCATCAACAATTAATTTTTTCAGCATAAACTTCACATTGTCAGCATGATGGTCGTAGTATTCGGCAATACGTTCTCCATCGTTACTATATAACTCTTTTACCATCGGCGAAATAACATACGGCATAAAAATCAGTCCGTAAAAGAGTGTAATCAACTCTTCAATAGGCATTTGAAACACATAATTTACGCCTTCCGGCTTTTGTGTAGTGTCAAGCATCTTTTTAAGAAACGATAAATAGCCGTTGATTTTTTTACTGTTTTGTATAAATCCGGCTAATAGTCGCGGATTACGATTGATTTCCGAAATGATGAAAAACGGAATATCGGGGTTAGCACGCAAAAACTCATTATACGTATCCACCAAATCGGCAATCCGCTCTGAAAAAGTCTGATTTTGCTTTTCCAGTACTTGCTCAAAATGTGGCAACAACCCGTCAAATATCTGGTTAACAATGCTGTAAAACAGATTATCCTTTGTACGAAAATAGTAATTAAGGGCAGTACGGCTTATACCGGCTGTATCGGCTATTTCCTGCATCTTGGCTTTCTCAAATCCTTTTTTAAGAAAAACACGCTTTGCAGAGCTGATAATTTTATCTTCCAGCACTAATTCTTCATTCATTGTAATAGATTTTATTAGTTTTGACTTTAGCGTTTGACATCGGCGTCAAAGATAAGAATATTATTTCAAATACAAAAATTTAATTGTAAGAAAAAATGCACCAAGTATAATTTTCATTGACGAATTAGATGCTTTAGTTCCAAACCGCGACAATTCGAGTGTCAACCATATGAACACTAGTGCCGTGAACGAATTTTTAGCACAAATGAATAACAGTGGAGATGACGGAGTATTTATAATTCTTGCGACAAAGATGATGACAATGACGGTAACGCTTCAAAGATTACAGCAACAAATGTAATCAATGGCTCTACTAATATCAAAACAGTAAAAGCTCTTGCTTATTGGGAAAGTGGCGAAAATGATTATGGTAACGACGCAATTACACAAGCACCATTCACAAACAACGGATTTACATTGGAACTTCCTGCAACTGTTGGAGCCAAATACTTGGAAACGATTGATGCGTATGATCTGGATGGAGTTGCCGTAAGCGATAAAAATTTCAAATCGTGTTTTCTTGATGACCTTAGAGGTTACAACGAAGATGATGATGAAATTGGCTATTTTTATTTGAAAGAAGAAATTGGCGATAATAATTATTATACTTCTTGGTTTTATTCAGATAGAGATGTAACCCTAAAAGGAGAATACAAAGAGATTAACGAGGAGTATGACGAAGAATACATAGATAATTATGATTTAACACTTAAAAAAGGTTGGAATGTTGTATATGATAGTTATACAGGCGATAGTTATTCTCTTACAAGTCAAAAACCTTCGGGCGTAAACTACACTTGGAATTTTTATGATGATTCTAGTTTTCGTTCAGCAAGTATAGCAACCAAATCTGTTGAAAACACAAAGTCTGCCTTCTCAAAATTGAAAGAAAGCCGAAAAAAGCGATAAGAAAAACTGCCTACAACACGCAGTTTGCCATAATGCGGGGTGCGAACATTCGTATTCCCCGCACTACGGCAAGCTGCCATCCGTTATAACTCTTACAAAGCGCCCCTAATCAGGGCGCTTTTTTTGTTCTAATAAATATTTTTGGAAAACATGTTATCTTTTATGTGTTTTTGTTTTTTGTTAGAAAAACCGCAAAAAATTAAAAAAACTTTTTTTGTAAAAACTTGTTAATTACAAAATAAAACTTTACATTCGTTGCGCCCAATAGTTTAAAAACGCAATTCTTAAATGCTTTTTATAAATGTAATTAAATGATTTATTTATAAACAATTATAATTTAACAATAGGTTCATTTACGAATGTTTTGAATTGGGAGTTACGTAAATAAAACGTTAGGCACAAGCAAAATGAAGCAGCGTGGTACAATCAGAAACAATAAACAACTAAGAATAAATGGACAAAAGAGAATATGAAGAACAATGGCCTGGATTGCCAATAAATTATTTAATTGTCGCCTCTGATGATTACATTGTTTTCTTAGACTATGAAAATGATATTGATTGGAAAACATCTGATGAATTTGATGCTAAAGAATTAACACCTGAAGAAAAGAATAAATACTTCGCTGTAAAAAATGAGATTGATAGTGCAGAAACTATTGCAATAAATCATATTGACGATAAAGTAGTTATTGCCTTTAAAAGACAGCTTGGCGAAGCATTAGTCCGTGTATTTGAAGGAGAATATGAAAATGCTTCAAATATGGTGAAACTTGCACAGGATTATATTTTAAAAAGAAATATTGAGCAATCAAGATATATGTTTCTAATGAGTTGTGGTTCGACAACTCTAATTGCAATATTAGTTTCTGTATTGTTTTGGTTGTTTCGAGATTCAATTATATCTATTATTGGAAATACCGTTTTTTATGTTGCTTTAGCATCTCTATGTGGTTCAATTGGAGCTTTACTTTCTGTCATTCTAAGAACAGGAAAAACTACTTTAGATTATAATGCGAGTAAAAAACTTCACATTATTGAAGGCGTCAGTCGGATTGTTGCAGGAATTATTTCTGGATTGATTGTCGCAGTTTCTATCAAAACGGGAATAATACTTCCAATATTCGCAAAAATTGGATCCACAAATATTGCTATGTTATTAGGTGGTTTGGTCGCAGGAGCTAGTGAAAGATTTGCACCATCTATAATTAGCAAACTAGATGGTGTAAATAATTCAAAATCAAACAAAAAACAATAATATGAAACGAAGAGTTATAATATTAACCAACGCAGGCAAAATTGGTTCGGAAAATTATTGTGAAGGTGTTTACAAAGATAAAGAAAATTATATTTCTTTTTTTAAGTCAGGATATGGAGGTTATTATTCAGATTCTGAGATTAGACCTTTCGATAAACCAAGTAAAGCAAAAGTTCGAGAAGAATTATCACTTTTAACAAGAGATGAAATTGAATTTTCAATAATTGTCTTTTGTGGACATGGCTGGTATTCAACTGTTAGTGAATCAAATATTTTCGAATTGAATGACAATAAAGAACAAATTGACTCTTTAGATTTAAGAGCTAATGCAAAAAAAAGAATTATAATTGAAGATAATTGCAGGGAACCATATTCTGAATATATAACTGATAGTCTAATTAAAAGTTTTAGTGCGGAAGCATTATTTAAAGATTATCGTCAACGAATAAATCCAGAGGAATGTAAAAGATACTATAATAAAAAAATATCTGAATGTCCTGAACAGATAATTATAGGTCAAGCATGTAGTATTGGAGAAACAGCAGGAGATAGCAGTTCTACAGGGGGCTATTATTCAAGTAGCTTGTTGAAAAAAGCAAAAGAAACAGCTGAAAGTGATTTACAAACAATTGATTTATCCAAGAAATATAAGACATATAATTTTCCATTGAATCACAATTTGGCTGTTCCTGTTGTACAAAAACGTAGTGGGAATAAACAAAATCCTCAAATTGAGAAGCCTAGATATTCTGATTCGGATAATTATTTACCTTTCGCTGTAATTGCATGAAAATAAACTCAATAATAATGAATGCCAGTGCCTAACATTTTGTATAAGTAATGGCAGGCAATGTGGTAAATATCAAGTTTTGTAGCCCGCTCCAACTGCGTAGCGGTTTGAAAGGAAAGTACCACGCAATCTGCCACTACTCATACAATTTAACGTTAGCAGCCATAACACGAACACGAAACAGCATTATGACAAATATACCTACACCAACCCAACACCGATTCAATGCTTGGCGTTAAATTTTATAGAAATAATGAAAGCAATGAGTGGCTTGTCCGTCAATTCGAGATTTTCTTCAATGAATCTTTTTTGGCGGAGAAATTTATTCCGCGCCCCGATATTTCCATTGTTTTTCACTTTAAAGATTGCCCCTTGATATTGGGCGAAACAAACATACAGCTCGAACCATTTTTTGTCGCGCCCATTATTCCTAAATCCATTGTGCTGAACTTTCACGGAACGATGGACACATTTATAATTATTTGCAAACCAACGGTTTTTTCGCGCGTTTTCTATATTGACCTGACTCCCATTTCAAAACGAAGCATTGACTTGCCAGACACTATTTTTCAGCCGCTTTGGAACGAATTATCACAACTTAAAACCACCGATGAACGAATAAATCATTTTACCGATTTCGCAAACTCCTTTCAACAAACACCCTATCAACCTGATGTCATTGATGTTTTTTACGATAAAATTATGGAAAAAGGCACAACAACATTATTAAAAGACATTGTAAAAGATTGTCCTGCCTGTCAACGTACATTGGAACGAAATTTTATAAAACGCACGGGCGTTACGCCCAAAACACTGATGCGGATAGTGCGTTTGGACTATCTGTGGACTAAAATCAAAGACGAAAAAGCCATAGATTATCAAGAGTTGGTTTTTGATGGGAACTATTTCGACCAAGCCCATTTTATTAATGATTTCAAATCCATTATTGGCGAAACGCCCAATTATTTTTTCAAACGAAACCTGCAAATTACAAAAATGTTTTCCGGCAGAGCCGAAGGAACCCTACAGTAACTTGTCGCTTTTTTACAATCACACCATTTTATAGCAACCTAATTTTGCACTTAAACTCACTTAATTGCAATATTAATACAGTTTTGTTATGAAAAAGGCGATAGTTTTTATATGTGGCTTGTTTTTAACGACAAGCATACAAGTTTCAGCCCAGTCATGGCTTGAAAAAATGGACAACCGAGTAAAGGAAAAAGTTGTAGAAAAGGTGGAGCAACGTATTGAAGACAAAGCCGATGCTGCTGCCGACAAAGCGTTGGACAAATCGGAAGATGCGGTTAAAAAAGCCGGTAAGAAGAAAGGAGAAAAACAAAATTCCTCTCAAAGCAATAAAAACGGGAATGCGGATACAACGTTTTCTAATTCATCCAAAACCGATGTTTCGTACGCCAAATACGATTTTGTTCCCGGTAATGAAGTCATTTTTGAAGACGATCTGAAAGGTGAACGCAAAGGCGAGTTCCCGAGCAAATGGGACTTGATAGAAGGCAATGCCGAAATAGCCCAAATCAATGGCGAAAACGTCATTGCACTCATAGGTTACACCTACATAACGCCTTTATTCAAAGAAGAATCCTTTAAACTCCCCGATGAATTTACGCTTGAATTTGACTTGTTTATTGATGGCAACGAAGGCGAAACCAGCGTTGAATTTATGAACAGCAACGATGAAGTAATTGCAAACTCACTTTTTTGGAAAGACAACACCCGATTCCTCTTCAATTGGAACAACAATGCCAACGAAAAAACCAGCGAAGATACTTACGACAACAGTAATGGATGGCACCATTACGCTTTATCGTTCAACAAACGGGCGATAAAAGTATATATGGACTCCAAGCGTGTGGCAAACATACCCAACATTGCCGAAAAACCGGCAAAAGTAAAATTCTTTGCTCGCGGACCGGAAGACAACAGCGCAACACATATCAAAAACATTCGCATTGCCAAAGGCGCCGTTCCGTTGTATGACAAACTTTTGACCGACGGCAAAATCATTACCTACGGAATTACTTTTGATGTGGGCAAAGCCACCATTAAACCGCAATCAATGGGAACCATTAACGAAATTTTCAGCATACTTCAAAAATATCCCGACCTGAAATTTTCGGTAGAAGGGCATACCGACAACACCGGAAACGCCGCCGCCAACCAAACCCTTTCGGAAGCCCGTTCTAAAGCCGTGTGTGACAAATTACAACAATTGGGTATTGACTCCGCTCGACTTTCCGCCAAAGGACACGGAATGAGCAAACCGATAGACTCCAACGAAACGCCCGAAGGCAGAGCCAAAAATCGCAGGGTTGAGTTTGTGAAACAGTGAGAGCAAAGTCAAACTTGTTTGAACTTTGCCGAGTCGTGAAACAAATCAACGAAGTTAGTTTGTCAAGCTGTGAGCCAGAGTCGATAAATCAACGCAGTTAATTTGTAAAACAATGAAATAAATAAAACAACATTAAACTACATGAAAAAGCAAAGCATATTTTTACTTACAATACTTTTGGGTTTTGTATTGATTTCGTGCGAAAAAGATGATAATGATACGAATATCAGTATATTCCCTTTTTTGAAAACAGGAAACACTTGGACGTATAAAATGACCATTGATGGAAAAGATGCACCTTCGAATGTGATTTACAATATACAATCCATTGATGATGATGGGTATTGTGTTATAAAATTCACAGCAGGAAATAACTCTCATACCGATTACCGTTGGTATGCCAACAGCGATTTTTTTGCAGATGAAAGCGGCTCGGAAACAGATTATTGGTTTCCGCTTTTTTACAAAAACAACACGATAGGTAAAAAATGGAGTTCGCCTATAGAAGATGAAGATTTAGGAACGATAAAAAGAGAAATAGTATCCACAACTGAAAATATATCTGTTCCTGCGGGCACATTCTCAAACTGCATCAAGATAAAGGAAACATTTACAAAAGATAGTAAAATCATCAATTATTATTATGTTTCGTCCCAAGCAGGAATCATCAAAAAAGAATCAACGGGTTGGGCTGATATTGACAATAATCCTCGCATTTATTTTCCCGTTATTGTTGAACTGAAAAGTAAGAATTTTTAAATTATGAAAAAAATAACGCTTGTAATATTGTGCTTGCTTGCCACAGCAGCCATTTTTGCCCAACAAAAAAAATCAGACATTTCTGTTTCTTTGCCCGATGGTTGGGCAAAGGTAGAAGGTTCGGTACTGGAACATCAATACCTGAAAAACGGAGCGTCATTTATGATAAAGGAAGAAACGGCACTAAACGGCAAAACACTAAACGAAGCCGTTAAAACAGCCAAGCAAAACATCAGCAATTATTTCGATGACTATAAATTATTGAATGAAGAAACAATAACCGTTGATAATAAAGAGGGACGAAGCATAACTTTTAGTTACTCGGTAAAAGCGGGAGGAATGGTTTTAGAAATGACGATGCAAACCGTGTATGTAATGGTAAAAGGTAAATGTCAAACACTTTCGTTTGGAGCTACGGAAACAGAATTTTCTAATCTTGTTACAGATATACAGAAAATTATCAAAAGTATTAAATTCAGCGCCAAATAATGAAAACCCTCAAATTAATTACAACCCTGCTTTTTATATTTATATTTTCGGAAGCCAAAACACAGGTTTACGAGCAATCCTTCTTTTTAAAGATGATGCCCAAAACGCCTCAAACCGTTATTGGCGTTACCGATGAAGAAAAAGAGGCTTTCCGCAACCAAATTAATGTTGTGGAAAATTACCTCGACAGCCTTGCCCAAAATTACAAACATCCGATGTGTTCGTTGGAAAAATCAAGCCAACAGGAAATGTTCGAGTTTAACCGCATTTGGGAAGAACTCTATCAACTTCTTGACTCCTTTTTTAATGAAAGCCAATCAAAAACAATAGAGCAAATGAGCGCTTTGTCGCAGGAGGAATTTACCAAACAAGCGGAGCTGTCTGAGAAATTACGAAAAGCAAGAAATGCAGCCGCAAAAACGATGAAAGATATAAGCAGCGAAGAAAATCAAATAGACAAGGAAATGTACTATAATCACGCTCGATACAGTCAAATGAGAGCAGATTTACTTACAAAAAGCATTAATTCCTACAAATCGCACATCGAAAACGCTGCCCAAAAAGTGAAACGTGCCGATACCATTTTATTGGCTGAAATTACGCCGAAAAGTAAGTATCCTTGTGCCGCCATTTTCAATGCACAACAATTGCTGGCAACGTACAAAGGGTATATCGAGTTGTTCGTTCCGCCCTATACACCCAAATTTGAATAATAAATTGTAAACGATGAATAAAACCTTGTTTTCCACGCTAATAGCCATTTCATTACTTTGTGTGAATGTATCTGCACAAAAAACGCCTCAATATTTTTTGTCGAAAATTCCTGCTTTGCCTCGTAATATTTGCGAAGCAAATAATAAAGAGATTATGCAATGGAATGATAAAATAATAATGCTGAAAAATGAGATGCTTTCGCTGAAAGCCGATGAAAAACAGAAAAAGGAAGAGGCAGAAGTCCATGCAAAACCAAGAATGGATATGTTTGAACCAGCGAATGCCGATAAAATACAAAAATTGGGCGAAGAAATACAAGTCGTTGAAACGGAAACCAATGCCATACAAACAGAACTTATCTCACCATTTATAGAAAACCAGAGCAATATCGAACTGAAATACTACGGAATGTTAGATAAATTTGAGCAACGAATAAATAAATGCAGAGAAATATCGGCTGCTCGCGCTGATTATCTTACGAATTACCGAAACAAATTGGATAAACTCATTGAGTTGGGCATAAAAGGCAACAAGTTGTCGGACGAAATGACGACTATGAGCTATGCAGGCTACGCATTCCGTACACAATACGGTTTTTGGCTGGATTTTATTTTGAGTTATGTAGATGAACTATCTCATGTTTACGATGATGTGCCGACTTCTAACACCGAGAAACATTAGGAAACCATAATTTAATTAAACGATACAAGCGTATGAAAAGAAATCAACTTTTATTATTTGCTGTTCTGATACTGAATATTAGCGTCAAAGCACAACAGACACCCGAATCGCTTTTGGGTCAATTGCCAACGCCGCCCACCATAAATTGTGCCGCCGACAGAGCAGAAATTGACCGTTTTAGCGACAGAATTAACAAAGTGCAAGAACAAATTCGCCAGGTCATAGACCGTATCCACGCCGATGCACAGGCAGATATGGAAAAGAACAAAAGCAAAATCATGTCAAAAGCCATTCAGCAGTCGGGGTTGAGCAAAAGCGATGTACACAACCTTCAACAGTCGGATGGTAGCGAAGAAGAAGGACGAAAAGCAGCAGAAAAAGTAGTTAGCGAACAATACGGCATTTCGTTGCAGGAATTGGAAAAAGTAGGCGAAATGAGCGATGCCGAACAGGAAAAGTGGGCGCAGCAGTATGCCGAGCAAATGAAAAATCAGGCGATGAAAAATCCGCAAGCCGCCATCAAAAAAGGCGACAAAGCCAAGCGGCTGTTTGAACTTGCCAACGAGCAAAAATTACTCGGAGAACGCATTACGGAACGGATGAATCGTATAGCACAGCTATTTAAGCAAGTAGAATTACAAGATTCCATCGAAAGCGAAAAATTAGAAAAAAAACTTCAACCCTTGCGTAAACAACTCTGTTCAGGAATATGTTCCGATGCCGAAATTGCCCGTTCAAACGCCGCCGAAAAACAAATTCACGCCGCAAAAATTGAATATTGCCAAAAAATGTCGCCCCTACAAACCGACGCCATTGAGCAATATTTGACTACGCTTAAATCGCTTTTGCCCGATTACCGTAAACTTACAAACATTCAAAACGAAATAGCCACGTTGCAACAAATAGGCGAAGTTGTACCTACTGATTTAAGTTGCTATTCGGCAATTGACGACTATGCCGATGTGTTGTTGTCTGCCTATAAATATTGGTTCGGAAAGTTTAACAAGTGAAACTTTATCGACAATAATGCGCAAATACCTCTTTATATTACTCTTTGCAGTTTCAAACATAGCCGTTTTCGGTCAACAGTATTCGCGTAAAACCGTAACTGTGGGCGAAGACGCATTTTTACCCTACATAAAAGGAAAGGTTGTAAACAGAATACCCAAAAATGACGTAAATTCTCAAAAAATATTTATCATTTTACAATCACAGCCGAGTGTAAATATGCCACAAGGGTACGAAGTGGAAGCATACAGTGATGGAACTAACGGCATATTGGATATGTATTTTATGCCATATTTATTGGACGAAGGAGAAACCGTGCGAAAGGCGGGCGGCAGTGTCAGTTTTTATTTCAATAATATAGCCTCTATTCTCGGACAGCCATTGCAATCGGGCATTGGCGAAATTTATACCGCACCTATGAAAATCGGTGATTTTATAGGCTATCCCATTTATGAAAACGAAGGACGTGAAACTACCGCAATTTACAAGGGCAATGAACCTCTGTTTTTGCCTATTTCGCAAGAAGAATACCTCACAGCACTCATAAAAGCCGAAGAAAAAAAGCAAAAGAATAATGGCTCAACAACTTCTGCAAGCGAAAATCTAAAAGAAATGGAGAAAGCATATCAGGAATTACTGAAAACCGATAAAACTGCTGCCGAAGAATTTAGGAAAGAAATGGAAAGCTACCGGAAAGACTTGGCTCAAGCTAATACCACAGATGATTTAACAACTTCCTACAAAAGAGAATTAGCCCGCCTATCGCCTACCGAAAGAAAAAAGCAGGCTTTTTATGCAACTTATGCAATGGAGAAATACGGCAACTTTTCGGGACTTATTCCCGAAAGAGGTACAGGAAATGCGCAACCGTTAATCAAACCCAACTACAAAGCAATATCTAAAAATACGAACAACAATATTCGCTTAATAGTAGTAAAATGGAAATTGTGCTACAACGAACACCCTTATTCGCCACGTTATTACCAACCCCAAAACAAATTCGGCTACGCACTTACCGATGATAAAATTTACGAATTATACCAAAATCAAATTGTTTGGAAGCGGATTATTCAAGAAGTAGAATAAATAAACTTCCTATAAATTATTGTTTCGTCCAGAAATAGTACCTTTGCAGAGCCAGCAATAATAACAAAAATATACTCAGAACAAACCCCCTACATAAAAAATAAGTTACAGGCTGCTAACACAGGCTATATGCAATGGCGGATTAAGTTCTCGTATCAAACTTTTTCGTATTTTTGTAGTGTGGTACTTCGTGCAAACGGCGTGCAAAAAATCCGCCAGTGCTCATAGCCTCACTCGTTGGCGGTCATTGTAAGGACGACTCCGAAACCGAGAAAAAACATCAAATATGACACAAGAAGAACTAATAATAAATTGGAGCGACAAAATCCTAAACCATCTCCTTAAACTCAAAGAGGAGAAATATCCCGATTTAACTTTTTGGCTTAGAAAACAAGACAGTGAAAGACTTAGAAAAGGATATTGGTTTCAAGGAAGTCATTATATCTTTCTTGGACTAGTAAATAGAGGTGATTGGAAAAGTAAAACTCGACAAGCAGGTTTGGTTCTTAATTTTTGGGATGTAGAAAATCCTAAAGCTTATTTAGAATTAGCTTTTCAATCAGAAACAGACATACAAATTATCCAAGCCTACGAAGAGCTAATCAAGAAAATTGGAGGGTTTGAACAGAAAGGAAAATGTAATTATTATAAGCATTATACTGAAACAGATTTTATTAAAGTTATTAATTCCTTCTATTCAAACGAGTGGAAAGTATTTAAAGAAACTTTTGAGAAATTTAACCTCGCAGGAGAGTTAATAATACCTGAAGACAAGTTTCAAAGCTTATTGAAAAGAACCCTTCAAGTAAAAGAGAATAGAGACATTGAATTACCAAAGGATACTACACACGAACCTGATGATGATATAAATTATTGGTGGTTAAATGCTAATCCAAAAATTTGGTCTATCAGCAAACATAACGTAGGAGAAAAACAAACATATACCACTCACAACGAAAAAGGAAACAAAAGAAGAATTTACAAACACTTTGAAGCAACCAAAAGAGGTGATTTAATGATTGGGTATGAAAGTACACCAACCAAACAAATCAAAGCTATCTATGAAATCACCCAAGGAATACACAATACACCTAATGGTGAAGAAATTGAATTTGAACTGATTGAAAAATTGGAAATTCCAATTCATTGGAACGATTTAAAAAACAATCCTTCTCTGCAAGAATGTGAGGTATTTATAAATAACCAAGGTAGTTTATTCAAACTGACAGAGGAAGAGTATGAAATTATACGAGAGGTTATTGATAATAAAAACATCATCACAGAAAAACTCCTTAAATCTGAAAACATCAAAAGCTACAAGTTTTCAGATGACCCTGATAAGCCATTCATTAGTGAAACAGATTTTTTGAACACTGTTTCATTGTTAAAGCGAAAAAAGAATATAATTCTACAAGGTCCTCCAGGCGTAGGCAAGACTTTTATTGCTAGAAAACTTGCTTATGAAATTATGCAAGAAGTTAAGGATGCTAATATTGAAATGGTTCAGTTTCACCAATCGTATAGTTACGAAGACTTTATACAAGGGCTACGCCCAACGCAAAAAGGTGGTTTTGATTTGCGAGACGGCATTTTCTATTCATTTTGTCAAAGAGCTTTAGCTCATCCAGAACGACCTTTCTTTTTCATTATTGACGAAATCAACAGAGGTAACTTAAGCAAGATTTTTGGTGAATTGATGATGCTAATTGAAGCAGACAAAAGAGAAGAAAAATTTGCCTTAAAGCTTACTTATGCAGAGGACGAAGAAGACCGTTTTTATGTGCCTGACAACCTTTATATAATTGGCACAATGAATACGGCTGACCGTTCTTTGGCAATAGTAGATTACGCTTTAAGACGAAGATTTGCTTTTGTTTCATTACAGCCAGACTACGGCTCAAACTTCCGCTCATTTTTAGCTGACAAAGGTCTGTCGGAAGGGATAATTGAACACATATGTACATCAATTTCAAAATTAAATAACAAAATAAAAGAAGATGTTAATCTAGGCGAAGGTTTCCAAATCGGACATAGTTATTTCTGTACATATACAAATGACGGTAACGAAAATCAATGGTGGGCAGATATTTTATATTATGAATTGAAACCCTTGTTAGAAGAAATTTGGTTTGACGACCTTTCAAAAGTTTCAGAAACAGTTAAACAGCTTTCAAGATAAATAATGGCAATTCCAATTGAAAACATATACTTTTTGCTTTGCTATGCTTGGAATAAGCTAGATGAAAAAGAGCGTGTTGATGTATCAATTGACGATAAAACAGAGCTTCTTGATTTACTTGCTAAAGTGCTAATTACTTCTTCCAAACTTCTTCTAAAAAGAGGTATTGACAAAAGTTACATAGACCACGAAGAAGAAATTTCAGGTGTTAAGGGAAAAATTGAAATTAGTCAAACACTCAAGAGAAACTTGCTTTTCAAGCAAAAAACTGTTTGTACTTATGATGATTTTTCTGCCAATATTATTACTAATCAAATTTTGGTTTCAACAATTTACAGGCTAACAAGGACAAAGGGTATTGACCCTCTCCTAAAAATGGAATTAGCAAAACTGCAAAAAATGTTTTTAGGTGTTGACTTGATTGAAATCAAAGGAAGCCACTTCAAGCAAATTAAATTGAATAGGAACAATCGGTTTTACGGTTTTGTGATGAACGTATGTTACTTGATTTATGAAAGCACTTTCCCATCAGAAGAAAAGGGCAAATACAAATTCTCTGATTTCACAAGAGACGACAACAAAATGAATCAATTGTTTGAGGCATTTATTAGGAATTTCTATCGAATTGAGCAACGGAAATTCAATACTGTTAAGAAAGAAACGATTAAATGGCAATTTCAACATCAAGACATAGAAAGTTACCAATATTTACCTCAGATGGAAACGGACATCTCCTTAGAAAACGAAGAACAGAAAGTAATAATTGATGCCAAGTATTACAGAGAGACAATGACCACAAATTACGACAAGGAGAGAATTAAGTCCTCTAACCTATATCAGTTATTTAGCTACTTACTAAATCAGCAAGACGGAAGCGAAAAGACCAAAACGGCAACCGGAATTCTTTTGTATCCAACTATTGAAAAAGATTACAATTTAGATTTTCAATATAACGACCATAAAATTCAAATAAGGACAGTAAACCTTGATACAAATTGGAGAAATATATCGACCAGACTAAAAGAAATAATAAATGCTTGACAACGTGACAAATAAACAACGAACCGCCAACATCACCTATACGCAAGCAGGGGTTTCGTGCTTCGTAGGACAGAAAAACAGTAAAATTAAAGTTCAGTTCTTCGTAGGAAGTTCAGTGGTTAAAATCCCTGCCTGCGTATAGCTGCAAACCGTTACCGGTCATGCTAAAAGACGACAGTGCAACACAAAAACGACAAGAAAAAATGAACAGACAAGCTAACGCTTCAGCAAAATCAAAAGAGGTGCAAAGCCACCCACAAGCCGACCCACAGTTGCACCACATTTGCTTTTTCCCCAACACACGACCTGAATAATGAAGTTTTTCCCAAAAATATGGACAACTATTAAAATCTTCTTTGTAGGAAAGAAGAAGTCTGATATAAAAGTGTATCAAGACGCTAAGGCAACTATTGAGAAAGGAATAGACAAAGAAGAAATACTTATAAAAGCGTCAAGTGCTACTAATGACGAAGAAAGAAAGGAAATTCTCCAACCTCTGATTGATTTTGTAACTGCTGAACAAATTGTAGATGCAATAGAAAAAGAGCCTGAAATTCTATCAGAAACAAAACCAACGAAGAAAAGAAAGAAATTATACGAACTGCATGAACTTGAAAATGAAATCAAGCGTCATCAATCAAACTTGACTCTACTTGACTTACAGAAATCAAGTATTAAAGAAGTTTTCAATCCAGACACTTCGTCATTTGACGAAAGAATAAATAAACTGTTTTCACTTCTCGGCAAGAACAAAGTGAATGACAAAGTTGAATTATCAGATTTTACTGTTTCAGCATTTGACAAAGATTTCAAGCAACTTGAAAAACTACTACAAGAAAAATCGACTTTAAAAAGACACAGCTACAGAGAGAGGGAAAAGAAAAAGCAGCGTGAAATTTACGAAAGCAACATCAAGAAAGAACTCAATAATCTTGATTCGCTGATAGGACAAAATAAACTTGATGACGCCAAACTACTTATAAATAGACTTTCAAAGTCAATTAAACCTGACTATAAAAAGGGTATTGAACGGCTTTCAAGAGCAGTAGCAAAACTCAAAGAAAAGGAACTAGAAGTTTTCAAGAAACGACAAGCAGAACTTCTTAGACAACAACAAGAAGAAGCCGAAAGACTACGAATTGAACAAGAAAAGAAATTAGAACAACAAAGGATTGCAAGGGAAGAAGCCGAGGCAATAAGAAAAATCGAAGAAGCAAAAAAAGCTGAAAAGGAAAATAAGCTAAAAGCACTACTAACAAAAAAATTCAATTGGAGAGATTTTCAAAGAATCCTACAAGAAAATGGTATTGCAGGATTTTATCATTTTACTGATAGGTCAAATCTTAAATCTATTAAGGAAAATGGAGGTTTATTTTCATGGTATTATTGCGATTTAAACAGAATAGAAATCCCAATGCCTGGTGGTAGCTTAGATTCACGCCAAAACGACACAATTAATGGTAAAAAAGATTTTGTAAGAGTTGCATTCAATAAGGAGCATCCTATGTTATACATTGCTCAAAGAGACGGGAGGATTTCAAGACCAGTTTGGCTCGATATAGATATTGAGGTAGCCTATTTTGAACATACTGAGTTCTCAGACAAAAATGCTGCGGCATTTTCTTCTTACACCCCAATAATTGGAAAAGAAACACAGCATTTGTCAAATATTAGGTTCGACATTTTAAAGAAAGCTGAACTAGTAAAGCATTACAATTTAATGGACAACGAAAAACCATATAACCAAGCGGAAGTCCTCGTAAAAACATGGATTCCTATCGAATACATTAAAAACATTGAAAGTCTTGCCCAATGATATACATCGAAAATAAAAAGAAGAAGGAAAAAACATTATTGGCTAAATACCCCAATGCCAAAATTGTTGATGTCACTTCTAAAGCAACAACTGGATTAGTCAAATTAAGTCCGTTTTATCCTCACGGAGATATTCCTATCCCCTTTTCAGAAAACCGAAAGGCAAAATCCGTTGAAGGGATATGGCAGGCTTTAAAAGTTTTTGAAAGTGCTGACATAGACGAAGCGATGTTCACTAATGACACTATGAAAGACATTAAAAGAACTGTCAGAAAATATGGAAAACCTTTGGGGCATCGTAAAGGCGTAAATGGAACTGACCTGCTCAATTATATTGATGCTCGAATACAGATTTATCTTCCGAGTTATTTGTGGGTATTAGAAAACAAAGTTTCAGAAATAATTGAACGACTTAAAGAAGCATCACAAAAGGAGGATATTGTTTTACTTGACTATGAAACTAATTGTGATGTTCTAAACCCGAAAAAACCGCTATCTCACGCCTTTCTCGTGAAGGCATACGTTGAGGGGCATTATCCAAAGGCAACCGACTTGTATAAAGAACTTGAACAGAGGAAACTGAATCCTGTCGAGGAAAAGCCTAAAAAGAGAGCAACTAAACCGAGAACTAAAAAAATTCAAAACAAAAAAGACGACAATCAAACAACCCTATTTTAAAAGCAGAGAACATGACATTAGAGATTATATTCATTTTAGCCCTTGTTGGATTACAAGTATTTGTATTTTTCAACGTCTTCTTTAAAATAAAGTCGTATCAGCGGTTTTTTCCAAGTTCGTTTAAAGAAATACAAATCAAAAAATTCTTTATAACAAAAGCAGTTCTAAGTGAACCTGACCAATTTGATAAATACTTGGATTCACTCTCAAATGATGTTCAAATAATTGATGAATCAGAAGATGCTGAACAAGTCGAGCTTTTAGTTATTCCTAATTCAACAAAGGCGAATCATTCACACTTTTCAGAGGTAATAAAATCCACTAATGCCTATTTGTGCAAAAACAAAGGAGCATCAGCAGACTTTGGGATTTTAAAAGACACTTGCGAAAGGCATCTTGAAAAGGTTGACAATGAAATTGGCAACCTTATAAATGTTCCTTTATATATTGGATTGGGAGGAACCTTTGTTGGAATTATTATTGGTTTGTGGGGGATTGATTTCTCCGCTACAACTGAAGGAACTACTACGACAATTTCATCTGATAGTATTGCCCAGTTACTGAATGGTGTTATTGCCGCAATGTTTGCAAGTTTGATGGGATTAGCTTTTACTGTGATTAATTCAGCTTTGGTTTACAAACCAGCGGCCTACAAAAATGATACAGACAAAAACCATTATTACGATTTTCTACAACGAGAACTACTACCATTTTTGAATATTGGCGTTTCCAAATCTCTTGGAAGTTTTAAAGATGTTTTAAATCACTTTATTATCAAATTTGGTGAGAACATGGATGACTACAAAGATTCAGGTCATCTTCTCAATGAAAATTTACAAAAGCAACAGACCGTTCTCGAAGAAATAAACAAGTTAAGTCTAACTAGGACTGCAACCAAAATTGCAGAGGTGTTTGCAGACCTTAAAGAATCAGCAGAGCACTTAGAAAAATTTCAAGCGTATCAAAAGGGCTTAAATGGCTATGTTGACAAAACAGAGAAAGTTGCCCATGACATGAATGTAATCATTGAACAGTTTAAGGACTTCAATGTAAATCTTAAAGCAATAAGCAATAATAGTGTTGCCACAATTGAATTACAGAAGCAATTCAAAGATTCTTTAGAAAAACACTTCCCTACTATAAACGACCATAGAGAAGTTTGGCGAACTCAGGTTGATGAACTTAATCAAGATATCAAAGAGGTTTACAAGGAACTCAATAGTTACTTTAAAACTTCTACTGAGCAAATTCAATACTTTATTGGCAGTAACAACAACTTTTTCACAGGAATTAATGAAATACAAAATGCCATTAAAATTTTTGTAGAAAACTCATCCATCCAAAAGGATGAATTCAATGTTTTGAAAAATCAAATCGTTGACATGCGAAATGATTTCAAGGATTCGCAAAAGCAATCAATAGAAACTAATAAGGCTCTAATTGAAGCTGTTATTGACTTGAAGAAAACCATAAGCAAAATAGAAATTCCAACAGAGAAGTAAGATGGCTAAATCAAACGAGAAAAAAAGAGACTTCTTTTGGTTAAGCTATTCAGACTTAATGACAAGTTTGTTTTTTGTCATGTTTGTTCTGTTTGTTTTGGTTTATACCATGCAAAATAAAACTATTGGGGAGTTGAATGATAAAAACAAAACTCTTAATACAGCAAAAGAAGAACTTGATAAAATCAATGAAATTAGGGAATCATTAGAAAATATTGATGGCAAATACTTCATATACAACGAAACTTATAAAAAACATATTTTGAACATTTCAGTTGGTTTTAAAACAGGTTCTGCTAATATGATGGACATGAACAAAGATGTTAGAGACCAATTAAAAGATGCAGGTCAATCATTAGAAAAGTTAATGAAATCATTACCGACAAATCAAAACATTAGATATTTATTAGTTATAGAAGGACAAGCATCCAGAGATGGTGCGTTAATTAATGATGAGTTAAGTTATAGAAGGGCAATTGCATTAAGAAATTTTTGGTTCGGTTTAAACCCTGACTTGAATAATGTTCTACCAAATTGTGAAGTAGTAATTGCGGGAAGTGGACAATATGGTGTGCCAAGAGACCTTCCCGACATTCCACCAGCTAATCAGAGATTTTTAATTACAATAATTCCCAAAATAGGAGAAATGAATAAATAGCCAATGCTTTGGTGGCACATTTGCTGTTTTTCCAAACGCACCAAGACAAGAAAAAAACATCAAAAGAGCCACCAAGCCAGAAATGAATAAACAACAGATGACAAAAATAAAGCACGAAACGGTAACATGCGGTATATTTTATTGCCGATATAGTGCTAAAATGAAAGGTTGTGGCTTACTTCAAACTTTATCACGGTTTGACAGAGTAGTGCTCCGAAATCGGCAACTAACCATACCGCCAACCGTTACCAGCAAGCATAAAGAAAAAAACATTGCAATCATAAAAATCGAAAAATAATGAGAATTGGATTAATTGGATTTGGAAAAACAGGAAAAGCAGTTGCATCAGTCATACTTCAGAATAAAGAATATTCTTTAGAATGGGTGTTAAGACAAAGTGCACAATTGGAACATAGAAGTGTTCCTGAGTTTTTAGGTATACCATCTGATGAACCAGGATTAATCTACTCTTCATCAAAAATTGAAATAGACGAATTGCTTGACAGGCATCCTGTTGATGCAATTATTGATTTTTCGTCTAAAACTGGAATCTATTTATATGGGAAATCAGCTAGTGAAAGGAAAATAAAAATAATCTCGGCAATTTCACATTATGAAGAGGATGAAAAAAAATTACTAAAAGAATTGGCTGAAAAGACTGTTGTGTTTTGGAGTCCGAATATAACTTTGGGTGTAAATTACTTATTATTTGCTGCAAAATTTCTAAAGAAAATCGCTACTTGGGTTGACATTGAAATAATCGAAGAGCATTTTAAAGGGAAAGATGGTGTTTCAGGAACGGCCATTAAAATTGCAAAAGCACTAGATTTAGGTGAATCTGAGATAAACTCGATTCGAGTAGGTGGAATTGTAGGAAAACATGAGATTGTATTTGGTTTTCCATACCAAACTGTCAGACTGATTCATGAATCAATATCTAGAGAAGCTTTTGGAAACGGAGTTTTATTTGTAGCAGAAAATTTGACAAAAAAAAGTCATGGGTTATATAACTTTGAGGATATTTTGATGCAACATTTTAAAGAATAAAATGCCAGCTGGTAACACGCGGTATAAAAAATTGCCGAGACAGTAGGTTATTGAATGGTTGTAGCCCGCTTCAACCTTTGTGTAACTTGATAGGAAATCACTCGCAATCCGCTTCATGCCATATTGCCGTCCGTTAGCGTCTTTTTTATACCCGCACTCTTTTAAACGCTTCATTTTTTTGTGTTATTTTGTTATATTTGAAAAATTATGTATCTTTGAAAATTTTTTCAGAGCTACAACTATAAAAAATTTCATGAGATATAGGAATAGAGTGGGTGGCACCATTAATAAGTTGAGTTTTGAAAACCGGCACTATTATTTTGGCAACTTGGATGTGTTGTAAGTTCAGATCAAGTTACTGGATGAACGAGTTAAAAATGGGTATAGCCAAATTTAAAAGTTGTTGAGTATATTGAAGGTAAAATTATCGAAAAGTGGGGGGGGCTGGAGTAGGTAAAAATAGACGAAAAATGTAGGCATGAAAAGCCGAACTGCCACAGATTTGCCACAGATTTGCCACAGCAAAAACGTAAAAAAGTCGTTTAGTGAATTTGTAAAATATTAATAGTCAGCGTATTAAAAAAGATGGATTTCTAGTGGGAAAAACCGGGGGTTCGAATCCCCCAGCTTCCGCAAAACACAAAAAAGAGCGAGATTATTTATCTCGCTCTTTTTTGTATATACTATCCCTACCCCCTTATTAAGTTTAATTGTTGCACTTTCAACATATCTTCCCATAGTTTTCTGTTAAAAAAGCGTCAAAACCAATTTACACAAAATCGTAACTAATTGATAATCAAATATAGGTTTTTTCAAATACTCCAATTTGCGGTTTAAACCGCTTATATTGACAGTTATTTATTTTAAAAATTAAACCTAATTATTATGCTTATGAATGTATCTCAAGTGAAAAATCTCATTTCGGTGAAGGATTTTAAAAATCAGTATGGCGTCTATCGTACCTCCGACAATAAAGAAGGTATTATAAAACGCAATGGAGAAATTATTTTTCCAGCTAAAGACTACATGTCAGTTATTGCGCTAAACGACCATTTGTTTGATCTAACAAAAGAAGATTTTACGCATGCAACTTTTGACACCAATCTTAATGAAATTCTACCAATCATGATTGATTACAATGGTAGTAACGGCCATTGTATTTTCTACGAACATGTAAACGGTACAAGTAATCTAGAAGAAAATAAAAAGTTCGGAATTTGCGATAGTAACTACCAAGTTCTATTACCAGCTATTTATGAGCGTATCATCTATTTTGCAGAGACTTATTGGTTAAAAAAATCAGATCGTTGCTGGCTTGTTTTGAACGAACAATTAGAAACAAGCTATTCCATGGTAGAAGATGTACGACTATTAATTGGAGCAAAAGCAAAAGACAAATCCGTGGCCGTAGCGCTCAATGGGGAGTATTTTCTATTATCAGCACAAAAGAAACGCATTACTAAAGGACATTACGAATTTTTGCAACCATTTACTGAAGCTGGTTACGCCATTGCTAAAGTAAATGGCAAACTAGTAATTATTGATGAGGAGGAACAAATACTCCATCATACCAATTATTCTGCAACTTATGATGACTCTCTACCTTATCCTTATTGGCGTTGTATGTGGGTTGCTTCAAATCGTTTAGCATTCTACCAAGATGAAAAGTTTGGATTGATGAAACCTGATGGTAAAGTTATTGTAGAACCAATCTATGCAGAGATATTAGTACTTGGATATCAGGAGCTCATTCCTGTAAAATCAACTGAAGGATTGAGAGGTTATATTGATATCAATGGTCAAATAGTGATTCCTTGCCTTTATAAGCATGTCACATACAATAGAACTACCAACCAATTCCGAGTGCGAACAACAGAGAATAAATATGGTCTGTTTGATAAAAATGGTAATCCCGTATTACCTACAATATTCAAACAGATAACTATCGATCAAGATGGTCACGTGTTAGCATTACTGGACTAAAAAAAAATGAAATTACCCTACACCATTATTGGCGTAGGGTAATTGATATTTTATTAAATAAACATTATTATTTGAAAACAAATGTTTAATTTTACGAATTGCTAATAAACAAACATTAACAGAATATGACAACAACAAATGAAAGAATTAGTAATCAGTACAAAAAACCTTTGACTGATTTTGCAAGAGAAATTAAAGAATTAGAGATGGATGGTATACCTGCACCACATATCCCTATCGCAGGCACTAATTATGATAGATGCGAATACAAAATGGCCTTTATGGGTATGGAAACATACGGATGGGCAGAAATGGATGTTTTTATGTCAGCAATTGAGAAAGATCCATACTCTGCAGCCATTAAATACGCGGAATGGCTTAATCCCAAATTTGCAATCAACCAGAGTAATCCTCAAACATTTTTTGGTTTTATTTTGACGTTTTTATCTGAATTTTATAAAATAGACTCTAAACAGATAAAAAATAAAACTAATCTGAGTCCAGTTTTAACTAGTTACATATGGGGAGAGACAAATGCAATAGAAAGATATGAGGTAACAGCAAAAACGAAGGGGGTATCCCACCAAGTTTGGCAAGAAGTAAAAAAAAGCAGTAAGCGTTTTGATTCGATAAACCACATAATTGAAGCAACGAAACCGAAAGTGGTATTTATATTGTATAAATATGTTAATAAAAACTACTTGTTTGATATAAATGATTCTATATCGTTTGGGGATAAGGCTGAAAAAAATGAAAAAGCTGTATTTAAATATCCTAAACCAGATCCAGAATGCAAATACGATTACTATTTTTTAAGAGAGCAACAGACACATGTTTTTGTATTACCACATCCTCGATGGATTGGAATGAATGGAGGACATAAAATGTATGCTCAATCTATAATTAAATTTATGGAGAATAATAAAATATGGCCTCAACTACCAACAAAGAGCGAAGATTGGGAAATAAAAAATCAAAACACTGATGAGCGACGAAAAAGGTTTATTGCAGACATAGCCAAAACTTTGGTAAAAAATAACTCAAAAATGTATGTACCAGATTTAGCCTCTTTATTAAATTTAAATGAAATTAAAACAAAATATGGAGCTAAATACAAAGGAGGGCGAGGTACATACACATTAATAAGATCGACGTATGATTATTATCAAACGAATGATCCACAAACAGCTTTAAATATTGCACGCGCGTTTGTAAAACCAAATGGAGAATACGCATATTAGTTGTTTAGAAATACAACCTTTTCTTATTAGGGCGGATATTTTATCCGCCCTAATTTATATCTATAAGAATGAATTATCCTTATAAACAACAAATATTAAAAAACAGGGAAAAACAGCGTTGAATTTATGCTAAAATAATGAAAAAATAAGATTAGGTTCGGCATAATTTATCTACTTTTGCAGGTCAAAAAAAATAGAAACCTTGAAAAAAAAAAACTTCTTCATTATCATTGCCTTAGTGGCATTCTCTTTCAGTAGTTGTAAAACCTTACAAGTAGATGCTCCCAAGGAGTCGTATCTGCCAACGACTTTGGCACCAGCCAATTCGGAATTTCCTATACAAGCCGAAATTGATGTCAAGCAGTTGGAAACCACGTTGAATAAAAAGCTCACAGGACTTTTGTACGAGGGCAAAAACATCAATAATCAAGATTTAAGTATCAAAGTGTGGAAAGCCCAGAACTTTGCTTTTACGGTTAAAAATAATGTGATTGAATACCAAGTTCCGCTCAAAATATGGACGCGCTTTGCGTGGAACATCGAAAAATTTGGTTTTACCATTGGCGACCATTACGAAGCCACAGGTTCAATCGCGCTATCATTCAAAACGACTATCAGCATTGATAAGAATTGGAAATTAGTGGCTAAAACGACGCCAACGGGTTATCAATGGATTGAAACACCCAAATTGAACGTGGTTGGTGTAACCGTTCCTGTGACGCCCATCGCCAACTTTGCGTTAGATAAAAGTACGACGTTCATCACCGACCAAATTGACCAAACGTTGGCACAGATGGTGGAATTGAAAAAATACGTACAAATGGCGTGGTCTGAAATACAAAAACCAATCCAAGTAAGTCCCGAAACCAATTTATGGCTACGCATTACGCCCAAAGAGATGAGTGTGGCACCATTTACCACGGTAGGTCAGAAATTATCCATTGGCATGTCGATGAATGCACAAATTGAATCATTTATGGGAGTTCAACCCAAAGCCAATGCGCCAGTAGCATTAGCACCGCTCAAAAGCGTACCCGCCATTTCTAAAAATTTCAATCTCAATGTGGCTGCCGATGTAACGTTCGACAAAATTACCGAACTAACGCGCCAACAATTGGTAAACAAAACCTTTGCCGAGGGCAAAAAGTCGATTACCATCACCGATGTCTCTATTTATGGCAGCGCAGGCAAAGTCATTTTTGTGGCCGATGTAGTGGGCTCTGTCAAAGGTCGTATCTATTTTACAGGTAATTTAATCTATAATGCCGAAAAAACGGCCATTGAAGTGGAAAATCCACAGTTCGAATTAAAAACCCAAAATGGGTTGCTCAAATCTGCCGAATGGTTATTGCACGGTGTGATACTCAATAAACTAAAACCATACCTGAGTTATCCCGTAAAAAGCGATATCGAGTCGATGAAAACCGAAGCCAACACGTTCAAATCTGACTACGGAAATTTTTCCGATGGTTTCCGCAAAGCGTTCCACCACGAAACAATCTCTTACAACCGCCGCAAAGATCGTGAGTTTGTCGAGTTGGAGAAACCTCGCATCTCGGCTCTTTTGTCGGGTACTCCCCGCCAAATTCAGAGCCTCATTCCCGATGCCGAAAACGGCTTATTCAGCCGTTTCATTTTCTATTTTATGAATGTTCGTCCTGTGTGGAATGATGTTTTTGCCAACTCTTCCGACCAAACTCTCGACAGTTATTTCAATCACCTTGGAATGCAATTCTTTGACCTATACAAGCACTTAGAATATCAATCCGAACCAATACGCTTTTGCCTGACTTCGGGGCAACAACAGGCATTTAATGCCTATTTTGCCCAAACGCAAAACCAGTATCTTTGTTTGTATGGGGCTGATTACCTCGCCACCGTTCGGCGGCTCGGTCTCATTACATTCCGAATGGCTATGATATTAACAGCCCTTCGGATTATGGACGATGGCGATATACATTCACCACTCGTTTGTAGGGATAACGATTTTAATACTGCTTTATCAATGGTGAAAATACTTGTTCTGCATGCAGCCCAAGTATTTCAACAACTGCCCTCCGAAGCTGTTACAACAGCTCCAAAGAATCAAAAGCAACAGTTTTTAGATGAACTCCCGAAGGAGTTTTGCCGGAAAGATTATTTGACCGTTGCAAACAAATTAGGTATTCCCGACAAAACCGCCGAAAAACACATAAAACGCTTTGCTATCAATGGATTAATTAATCATTTTGCACATGATAAGTACAAGAAATTATGATTAAAATTCATTTTGTTATTTTCCCTATATGTTATTTGCTTGAGTTGATGTATTCGAGTTGAAAATTTCTTCTCCTGTAATTTCCGCAGCTATAGCAACACAACGACTACATGGTCGTAAAGCATAATAGCGGGCATTTCGTTCCGAAGGAGTTACTTCTTCCGGTTGTCGTTTAATCTTGAGTAAATCGGCACAAATATAAGATCCTAGCTCTTCTTTAAATTCTTTAGCTGTTCGTTGTACAGCCTCATAATTGATGATTTTTGCTTTTTTATCGGTAACATCAGTTGCTGGATAATGTAATCCAAGAACCATAAACATCCCACTTACAGCACCGCATACTTCGCGCAATCTGCCCATACCACCTCCGAAAGAGGATGCAAATTTTGTTGCTGTTTCTTGATCTATACCGTATAGATCAGCATAAGCCATTAATACGGATTGCGAACAATTATATCCTTGTTCGAAAAAGTCGATAGCTTTTTGAGTCCTTTCTTCAATAGATTTATTTTGTTGTACTGTCATTTTGATTTCTTTCAATTGCTATTTTCGTATATATCGATATTCCTTCTTTTGATTTATAACATGATAAGCCAGTTTTTTGAAGGCTGAATCGATGTTTGGATCTTCAAAAATATCTGACAGATTTCCTTTGTCACAATTATGACATATTAATTCGTTGATAGGAATTTGTGTCAAAACAGGAAGATTGAAAACTTCGGATAGTTTTTGAGCGCCACCTTGTCCAAAGATAAGATACTTTTCATCCGGATGTTTGGTTGGCGTAAACCATGACATATTCTCAACGATGCCTAAGATGGGGACTCCGATATGTTTATCATTCAACATACCAATAGCTTTTTGTACATCTGCAAGTGCCATTTGTTGTGGTGTGGTAACAACTATTGCGCCCGAAATATAAAAAGTCTGTAGGAGGGTAATCAGCACATCTCCTGTTCCGGGAGGGGTGTCGATGATTAAATAATCAAGTTGTCCCCATTCTGTCTCAGTTAAAAGCTGCTTAAGGGCATTGGTTACCATAGGACCTCTCCATATAACTGCTTGTTTTTCGTCAAAGAAAAATCCGATGGACATAATCTTAAGACCGAGTCGAATAAACGGCTCCATGAACTGTTTCCCGTTTTTCTCTATTAATGTGGGTCTGGCTTCATCTTTAATTTGAAACAAGGTAGGAATGGACGGTCCGAAAATATCCGCATCTAAAAGGCCAACGGAATAGCCTTCACGGGCTAGTGTAAGAGCAAGACCCGATGCAACTGTAGATTTGCCAACACCGCCTTTTCCGGATGTTACCATGATGATCTTTTTGATATTCGGTAATTCTGTTTTGACTATTTGATGTTGATTGTTCATATTCTATCTATTTGATTAAACTGTAATAATTTTTGAATATATATTTTTAAGTAGGGAACTGATATCCGAATCAGGGGCATAATCGGTAATAGACTGACAATTGACCATAGCTTCTACTATTAGCGGATCAAATGGTAGCTTACCAATAACTTGTATGCCGTTTTGATTGCAATAGGTCTCAATTCGAGATGTCATATCTGTATTGATGTCGAATTTGTTGATAATCACATTTGTGCGTAATTTGAAACCGGCAGTCATTTCAAGTGTTCGTTTCAAATCGTGAAGTCCTGACATAGTCGGTTCTGTTACAATGACAACAACATCAACCCCGGTAATGGTGCTGATTACAGGGCATCCGATTCCCGGAGGTCCGTCAATAATGATGTTTTGGATTCCGTTTTCTTTTGCAATTTGTTTTGCTTTTTCACGAACCAGATTGACTAACCGGCCGGAGTTCTCTTCTCCGGGTGCAAGTCGCCCGTAAACCATCCTGCCGTTTTGAAAATATCCGGCATACATCCGGCTTTTGTCCTCATTTACAATATGAATGGCTTCACGTGGACATATTCGCGAACACAATACGCAGCCGTCGCATAATGTTTCAAGAACGATGACTTTATGATCCTTTTCAACTATTGCATCAAATCGGCAGTATTCAATACAGACTCCGCAGCTGTCGCATTTCTCTTGATTTATTACTGCTTTCTGTCCGGAGACAAAAGCATATTCTTCGTCGCAGACTGGATTGAATAACAGATAGAGATTAGCAGCATCTACATCGCAGTCGGCCAACACTATTTCATTTTGCAGCGTGGCAAATGCTGCACTAATACTGCTTTTCCCGGTTCCACCTTTTCCGCTAATGATTGCTATTTCCATATTGTTCAATAATAGTGTCGTACAACTGATTAAATTTTATGTCCCAATCAGGATACAAATTGGTTAATAGCTCTCCATTTGAGTAGCTAACGGCAATTTTCTTATCAAATGGCACAGTCATCAGCAATGGGATATTTTCCAGTTGCAAGTAGTCATAAATATCTTTATTCCCTAAATCAGCCCTGTTTATTATTACACCACAAGATTTGTCCATGCTTTTCAGTGTATCTACCGATTGCATTAGATCGCTTAAACCGAAAGGAGTGGGCTCTGTGACCAGAACTACATAATCAGCCGTAGCAACTGTTTGAATAAATGGACAGGATGTGCCCGGTGGCGAGTCTAATAATATTATATCAAACCCGTTTGCTTCCTTAATAGCAGACTTAATAACATTGACCGGAGAATATATCCCTACGTTCATTCTTGCTTCAATCAGAGCACTGTTTTTTGAAACACCATACTGATTAACAGAGCCTAAAATATCATCTTTTTCTACTATAGCATTATCACCGCAAGCAACAGAACAAGCTCCGCATCCGTGACAAAGCTCGTCCAGTACTTTAATCATTTTTGTGTCTTTCAGAAAAAAGATAGCATTGTAGTTACAGTACTCTTTGCATTTCCCGCAATAGGTACATTTTGATTCGTCAATAACAGGAACCTTCTGGGTAACCTTCTGAGAAATTCGCAATTCACCTCTTATAAATTCTCTGTCATTGGGTTCTTCTGCATCACAATCTACAAGAGCGATATTAAAGTCTCTTTTTTGCAATACATTAAAAAGGTTGGTGGAAATAAATGTTTTTCCTGTGCCACCTTTGCCACTTGCAATCGCAATTTTCGTTTTCTGGTTCACTTAATTAATTTTATCAGGAAAATAATAACCGATTAAAAGCATTGAAGTGGCAATCCATGCATCGGGAATCGACTTCGTATTTTTGGCTCTCAGTGTTGGCAAGTGTGTTCGTGTTGGTCATCATGGTTACAGTAGTTTGCATTCAGGGAGAGGTTTCCCGCTAAAAAATCTTCAATAATCTCTTTTGCTCCTTTTATTGGGCTTCCGACAAAAGCATTGATATTTTGCTGATTAAATAAATCTATGGCTTTTTGTCCCATTCCTCCGGCAATTACATCGGTAACTCCAAAAGAAGCAATCCATCGCGGATATAAACCAGGTTCATGTGCCGGTGGCGTTTTTTCAATTATTTCTGAAATTTGATTGTTTTGTACGGTGGCAATTACAAAATACTCACAATGCCCGAAGTGAGAGCATAATGTCCCATTTTCCATCGGAATGGCAATTTTCTTTGTCATAATCTAAATTTAAATGTATAATAATTGCGTGTATGCTTATTAGCTGACAAAAGTTTATTTCGTCAACTTTTACTAAACATACACGCATTATTTTTGAGATTTTATTTCTTTACAATTTTACTCAAGATTGTCTCTTTATCTAATTTTCTGGTACAGAAAAACCAATCATAACATTTCGTGTCTTCGGCTTTACTTTCCATCCTTTCTTTGGCAACACCACAAGAACCGGCAGTGGGGACAATAACTTCATCGCCCGGTCTCCAGTCGGCCGGAGTAGCGACACTGAATTCATCAGCTGTTTGTAGCGCAATGACTACCCGATATAGTTCATCGAAGTTGCGTCCAAGACTTAATGGATAATAAATAATTGTACGGATAATACCTTTCGGATCAATTACGAATACCGCCCTTACAGCCTTTGTGTTGCTTTCACCTGGCTGAATCATGCCATATTTTCCGGCAATCTCCATGGTGATGTCTTCAATCAGCGGGAATGTTACTTCTACGTTCTTCATTCCTTTGTATTCAATCTTTTCTTTAATGGTACGCAGCCATGCAATATGGCTATAAAGCCCATCTACGGATAATCCTACCAGTTTACAATTTGCAGCATTGAATTGTTTTTCCATTGATGCAAAGGTCATGAACTCTGAAGTGCAAACCGGTGTAAAATCAGCTGGATGGCTGAACAGAATGACCCAACTTTCACGGTAATCACCGGGAAAGTTAATTTCACCTTGCGTGGTTACGGCTTTAAATTCCGGAGCTTTTTCTCCAATCTTTGGCATTGAAAATACATTTTGTTCCATAATTTTTAAGAATAAAAGATTAATAATCATTACATTATTGATGTTTCAACAATGTTTTATAAAGAAATTTACCAATTACAATGTTTGGCAATTATTATTTACGACCTATGCCTTGGCCTCCCTGACCACGGCCTAAGCCTCTTCCCATACCACGCCCTTTTCCGGTTATGGTAGAATTATCACGTTCTGTTTCTTCTGTAGAACTTTTTTTACCAGCACCAAAATTGGTGCACTTTCCCATCTTTCTGCCGGTCATGGGACCTTGTCCGGTTGGGCCGGAATGATCAAATCTAGGCATAATTTTAAATTTTAAATTGTTTAACAATATCGGAGACTGTTTTATCTGTATCCACGATCATCTCTATACTTAAAGTATCAAGTAGTGATTTTATTTTCATGCCGAATTCACCGGCAATAACTTTTTTTACTCCTTTTGAAGCAATGAATTGTACGGCCGCGGGTCCTGCCCCTTCTGATAATTCTTTTGCAGGATTGGGAAAAAATTCTGTAGCTTGGGTGTCTGTGTCGAGAATGGCAAAAAAAGCACATCTACCAAAACGAGAATCAATTAGCGAACTGAGAGTATTTCCTTCTGAGGTTATTGCTATTTTCATATTTAATTAGCATTTGTTGATTTATATATTTTCTGAATATCCACAATAAAATTGGATTAAATGATTTGTGAGAATTTGAGATAATGTTATGAATGCATTCTCTCCAGTACAATGTCCCGTAAGAAATTTAGTTTTAGGATATTGTGATTGCAACGCATTCCCTATAGCAGTTATTTCCAATTCCGATTCATACAAAATCTCTTTTCGAGGTGTAAGAAGGTGAAAACCACCAATAACCCAATCAATAAGTGTTGATATGTTCGTTGTTACCGTTTCCAATATGTTTTGCAACCCATTATGCGCACACCCTGTATATACCAGAAGTTTATCTTTACCAATAGTAAAAATAAGTTCGTGATTAAAGTCATCTGAGATGAATTCTCCGTTCTCTTCTTTCCGAAAAAGATTTTTATTTCCTAACGGAGTTGTGTATTTTGTTGATAGGTTAGAATATACATGTATTTCATCTGCTATTGAAATCCCTTTTTCTACAAAAATGATTCGGTTACGATAGGCATCAAAATCGAACTTTGTACTGATGCTATGTAATCCATCTCGTTTAGAAAAATATAATTGGTTTTGAATATACATTGACATTATCACTTTAGCTGTTCTGTTGATTTCCAGAAAATAAGGTAACCCTCCGATGTGATCCGAATGCCCGTGAGAAATAAACACATAATCTATTGCTTGAAGATTTATATTCAGTTTATTTGCATTTTGGATGAATATGTCTGAAGCTCCGGTATCCAATAATATTTTATGCTGATCGGTTTCAAGATAAACACAAAGTCCATGTTCCGTTTGGAGGTCACGACTTAATGTTCGGTTATCTGCTAATACTACTAGTCTCATTTATTCTTATTTATCTTAATTAATTGGAGCTAATTCATCGTCTCCATAGCTTTTACAGCCCTTACAAGGTCTATGGTTTTCAATACCATCGATTATTTTATTGCATTTTCGACACCTATACCACATACGTCCAAAATCAACATCTCCACCTTCGATTACAATCATTTTACCTTCAACAAATGCCTTGGCTATCGTTTTGCGTGCATTTTCATAAATACGGGTAAGAGTAGGGCGTGAGATATTCATTTTCTCGGCAGCTTGCTCTTGTAGTATTCCTTCATAATCTAGTAATCGTATGACTTCGTATTCATCATATTGCAAAATAACCTCCTCAATCATAGATCGTGGAACTCCATAAGGTTTGAATCCTATCATTAATGGGGGAGAAACGATTTTTCGACACTGTTTTGGACGAGACATAAGCTTGTTTTTTTCGATATAAGTAAAATTGATGCAGCAAAGATACGTATTATTTTGAACATTTGTTCATAAACAAACAAGTTATTTCAAACATTTGTTCATTATAATAGCACCAGAATGGAAATTTTCTTATTATTTTTGCATGTTATATTATTGATTTTAATGCCATGAACGAATCTCTCTTCACTAACACATTAGCTTTCGAGTTCCCCAAAGAACCCAAAATTTTCTATTTCTCCAGAAAAGACAGAAAAGGTGTTTCACTTACAAAGTTGAGTCACCAACTTTTCCCGTGTAACATTAAAGAGATATTCCCCGATATTTCTAATGCAGATACTATCTACACTTCGTTTGATAGGAAGTTGGAGGGCTTTCAATCACTATCGGTTAACTTTAGCAAAGAGAACTTCGCCTTTGTCAAACGATTTTATAATAGAGAAATAAAGCACTATTTTACCACTAAAAATATTCTGGTCGAACCTACATTTATCAAAGACAATCAGATTTGGCTTAGATCAACAGATGCTACCACTAAAAAAATCAAGGACTGTGTTGTTTATGATCGATTTACGATAAAGGTAAATTACAATCATTTTTTCAACACACCTGAAATAGTTCTCTCTTATGACCGGCAAGCAAAGGTTTACAAAAAATCGGTAGCAACATTTCTCGCAGAGGTTGACAATTCAAATGACAACCCATTTGAGGAAACATTTTCTGCAAGCCTTAACCCTGCCGATTTACTGGTAAAGGTTATTTATGTTAGCCATTATGGTGATAACAATGCCCACCAGAAAATGCAGGTAACTAAATTCAACCGTCTAAAAGAATGGATGGAGAAAGGAGAACCGGTAGATTACAACAGTGTTTACCCAATAATTAATAATCGATTAGGGGCTTTTCTGGGACATGATGCGGAGGAAGAAGAAAACGAAAATCTGTACATAAAGAAAAACCGATATACAAAATACCTTTCGAAAATCTTTGGCTTTAAAAACAAATACCTTACTGCTAACGAGTTCAAAGATATAATACCTGTATTGGATAATTTCACTCCGGTTCAACCCGGTAAAACAAGTCCAGATAGTAAGAAGCTGATTTTTGGTAAGAACAAAACGGATATGATTCCGCAACGAGGAGTGAATAATGGACCATTTAAACAACCTCGCCACGGCAATATTCAAATGTTTTTTATTGTTCCCAAAGAGCATGTTGGTAATACCAACGATTTATCGAACTACCTGCGTAAGGGCTATAAAATATTCGGTGGACTATTTAAGTACATAGATGTACCCGTTTCATTAGCTCCAAAAAGTTTCAACCTTGCTTTCGAAAACTTGGAAAATCCACTTTTTGAAATAGAGGAAAAACTGGATAATCAGGACTTCACAGGAGCAAAATATCTGGCTATATACCTGACCCCTATTGGGAAACATACAAAAGCAGTCGAGCAACGAAATGTGTACTACAAAGTAAAAGAGGCTTTATTGAAAAGAAACATATCTTCTCAATGTATCGAGACGGATAAGATGCTTACAGTACTTAAATCAGATGCAGAGAAAGGCAAAGATGCATTTGCATACACACTGCAAAATATCGCCATTGCGATAAATGCCAAACTCGGTGGTACCCCTTGGAAAATCGCAGTCCCCGAATACAGGGAACTAATTATCGGAGTGGGAGCTTTCAAACATTCTGACACCAATATTCAGTACATTGGTTCTGCTTTTTCCTTTGATAACACCGGCGCATTTAATTCATTTGAATATTTCCATAAGGACGAATTAAAAGAACTGGTCGGTTCTATCGAATCAGCTATTGTGGATTACAGAAGTACGATTGCCAACCTCGAAAGGCTGGTTATCCACTATTATAAAGACATGCGGGAAGATGAGGTAGAAATCATTGAAAATATGCTTTACAATATCGGTGTCGATGTACCTGTTTTTGTGGTTACAATCAACAAAACCGAATCAGAAGATATTGTTGTATTCGACGATGATTTTGTTGAAAAAATGCCATACAGTGGCCGTTACATAAACTTGGGCAACAATACCTATTTGCTTTGCAACAATATCCGCTATTCCGACAATAACACCCGAAGCATTGAAGGTTATCCGTTCCCAGTCAAGTTGAAAATAAAATGTCACTCAGACAGTTCTTTACTAACCACGCCAACAATAAACGGATTGATAGACCAGGTATATCAATTTAGTCGCATATATTGGAAGTCAGTCAAACAACAGAATCTCCCTGTTACAATTAAATATCCTGAAATGGTTGCTCAAATCGCACCACATTTCACCACAGGTTCAATACCTTCAAATATAGGGAAAGATAACCTTTGGTTCTTATAATCGAAGAAATGGGGGAAATAGAGTGTTTATGGAAAATATCGTGCAAGTGAGGGCAGAATTCAAACTCGTTTGAAAGTTATGCCGAACGCAGCTGATATTGAAGGTGCTGAAATTGGGTAAATGTTCCATTTCCTCCAATTCCCCAATATCCTCTTTTTAATTTAAGCGGTATAAATTATTTAAATACCTGCCCACGCAGGATTAAACCGAACAGGTAAAAAGGTATTCGTCAATCACTCACTTTGTTCGCAAAAACATAGCTGCAAGGGTAAAACAAGCAGCCTGAAAAAATCTCCACTCTTCGGGTAGTATTTTTCCGTCTGCCCTTGACAGCTAACTCAGCCACACTAAGCATTGCGCTCCGGTAGGTGCTCATGCTTGCGTGCCTGCTTGTTTTGCTACACACGCTCGTTCATTCCTCATTCGCGGCTACTTCTGCCCCCTGTAACCCCAATAAGGTATTCGCTTCGCTCATATATTTTTATACTGGGGGCAGCCGCCGCTTATTGTTGTGCTCGCCTGCGGGTCGCTGTGGGCTAATCGGGCTGTCACAGTTTTTGTGGTCGCTCCCTTGTGTCTTTTGCCGTGTTCGTTCAGTCATTCCGCAAAGCTGCATTCCTTCATTCACACCGCAACGCCACCCCACGCAAGAGCTGTCCCTCAATCGTCCGTTTCGTTCCATTCCGCTCATTTCACTTTTAGGGGCATTTGTCTTTTCCACCCTCAATTCATGCGGTTGCAGCATAGTTCCGCTTCGCTCCACTAAGCTTCACCGCCCCACACAAAAGCCCTTAACCGTTCAATCGCTGCATTTCTCTTCACTTCCTCATTTCGTCCAGCCCTTGCTTTTTCCAACGCACTCGCTCCCAAAACAAAAACTCCGCCAGCCCTGCCGAATACGGCAGCCGTCCGCCGCCCTCATTCTTCGGGCTGTCTGCTGCCAGCGCCCTTGCTCCACTCGCAGTCGGCTCGCGCCTCTCCACTACACAGGCAAAAAAACTACTCCGCTATCGCTTCGCTTGTTTTTTACCTGCTCCGTTCCGGCTCATGGCTGCTTTACCTGTTCTCGGTTTAAATCCTGCTTCGCCCACGCACAGCCCCCGACCACTCACCCCTAAAGAAATGCAGTTGAATTTTAGTGTTTAAGCCCTTCGGGCAATTTAATTCAGGAAGAATAATGAGGTACGTATAATTTTACCCAGAAAAAAAATGAATATGCAAAAATAGCCGTTTCGCTTACCGTCAGTACAAGGTCAAGCCCTCCGGGTTTTCGCCAAAATCTCCACACCTCCGCTCTGCTTCGGGTAGTATTTTGCCGAAAAACCTTGACAGCCGCCGCTTCACTGGCTGTTTGAAAGGCATATCCTTTTTTCTTCTTTCTTTTTTTCTTTCTCTTTTCGGTGAAAAAATAATTGTTGTTTTTGTTTTGCTGATTGATGAAGTTGTTGCTCGTTCACTCAATCTTTTTTGCAATGACAAAAGCAAGATACAGCAAAGAAAAGCACAAGATACTAAATTGATTATCTTCTATTTATGTCGATTTAATTTTGTTTTGGACAAGGTCAAAAAGGGTTCTCCTCCGTACCAAATCCAAGTAACCAATTTTATTAACTCCATAAATTTTTAGAACAATGGGAAAGATTAATTTAGGTATTCTCGGAAGTTTCTCAGGTAAAGTGGGAAATGTCATAGGTGGTAACTGGAAAGGTATCAGCTACATGCGTGCAAAAGCCACTTCGGTAAGCAATCCTCGCACTGATGGGCAAGTAAATCAGCGTACTAAATTCGCTTTAGTGTTAGCAATTTTGAAACCGATAACCGGATTCCTCCGTGTAGGTTACAAAAAGTACGCAATCAAGCAAACAGCGTTTAACGCTGCAATGTCCTACATTTTGAACAACGCTGTTACTGGCAGTTCTTCCGCTGATTACAGCGTTGACCTTGCCAAAGTGCTTGTTTCTCGTGGCAACCTTACAGGGGCAGCAAATGCAAAAGTAACTTCAGCTGGTGGAGTAGTAACCCTTACATGGGATGACAATTCCGGTAGTGGTACCGCTACCCAGACAGACAAAGCGTTAATTGTTGTTTTGAACCCGACAAGAGTTGAATCTGTATTCGATACGGCAGGTAACCAAAGGGTTGCAGGAACTGAAGACATTCCTGTCCCTGCCGATTGGGTGGGCGAAAGCGTTGAAGTGTTTCTGGGCTTCATTACCGCAGACGGAAAGGATGTTGCAAACAGCGTTTATTTAGGCACTGTGGCCGTTGCTTAAGTGTAGGTAACTATCTATTTCCTTGCAGACAAATCCCGCTCGGATGAGCGGGATTTTTTGAATCTACTAATTTAAAATCAATACAAAATGAAATTACTATTTATTCCCTCAATAATGAATAAGGATTGGGCACATTTAAACGAACTCCTGACTGTTCTGGCTGTGCTATATGCTTGTGTATTTATGTCCGTAGTCATTGACCTCTTTTTCGGCGTAAAGCGTTCAAAACGCTTGAAAATTGTTCGTACAAGTTTTGGCTATTGCCGCACCATTACCAAACTAGCAAGTTATTTTGGTTTAATGATCATGCTTTCTATTGCCGATATTGTGGCAAGCGTAGTTTTTGATATGCCATATTTCACCGTAATCGGTGCAATCGGGATTGTCCTAGTCGAAGCAAAATCCGTTTTTGAAAACCTCAGGCAGGAAAGCAAAAATGTAGATGACATTCAAAATATCCTACTCAAACTCTTTGAAAACAAAGAGGAGATACAAACCCTCATTTCATTTCTAAACTCAAAAAAGCAGGAGGAATAGTCATGAAATCAAGAGGACTTCGAAACAACAATCCATTGAATATACGGCATAGTGGCGAAAAGTTCCAGGGCGAAATCAAAGGCAAGGACAAGAGTTTCAAAACATTCTCGTCACTGCCTTACGGCTATCGTGCCAGTTTTGTAATCCTTGGGACGTACCTTTCCCATGGATTAAACACCGTTGAAAAGATCATTACCCATTGGGCACCGTCAACCGAAAACGATACAGAAAGCTATATCGCCCATGTTGAAAGATGGTCGGGTGTTCCCCGAAACAAGGAACTAACCGCCCGGGATGGCTCTGAATATATTCTAATCGTTGCGGCCATGAGTTTTGTCGAAAACGGGCAAAATGCCGATATTTCAGCAGTACAGGCAGGACTTAATCTACAAACTAAAATCAAAATTCAATGAAAAAGATACTTATAATCGCAGTAATAGCAACCCTGTTGTATTCCTGCAAATCGGTAAAATATATTCCCGTACAGACTACAAAAATTGAATACCGGGATAATTTCGTCAGAGATTCAATTTTCCGTTACGATTCTGTTTTTGTCAAAGATAAAGGCGACACGCTAATTCTGGAAAGATACAAGTATCTGTATAAAAACAAGATTGTCAAAGATTCAATTTTTATCAATGATACTATTCGGGTTCCCTATCCAGTAGAAGTGATAAAACAAGTAAAAGCCCCGCTTTCGAGCTGGCAAAATTTTCAAATATGGTGCGGTCGCTTTGCTCTTTTTGCTTTGTTGTTAGCTTGCATTTATTTTATATGGAAACAGAAAAAGTTCTGATATCGTTTAACTACATATTAAATCCCGCCCGAAAGAGCGGGATTTTTCATTATCCAGTATTCAAATCTATCAAAAATGAAGTATATTTGTGTCTCACATGTATTGTTTATAAATGCTTATCAGAGGCGAAATAAACAGCTAATAATCAATAGTATGAATTTTATTTTTATTGATCGTATATTTGTTTCATATTTGCAACATGCTTTTGTAAATAGCTGATTATAAATCACATTTACATTTGAAGAAGTGAAATAAAACTACGCAAGTAGTACCTAAATAAGAAAGTGTAACCCAAAAGGTTACACTTTCTTATTGTTAAATCTAACGTAAACAAAATAATTATCAAAAAACACTTTATAATTTATTAAGTTCAAAAATGGTTTTTGCATCTTTATTGTTTACGCGCGTTTGAACCCATTCGGATATTTTATTTTGGTCGGTGCGATTTAAAGTTTTTTTTGAGGTGAAAATTATCATAGGTATTAGTGACGATTGGGTACTGTTTTGATATATAATTGTTTCAGCGTAAGAGCAAGTATTAATTTGTGGATAAAGCTTTTTGATTTCCATTAGTAGGTTTTCGCCTATTTTAGGTATATTTCTAATGCTATCTAAAGTGTTTTGAGTATTTTGCAAATTGGAAGTTACGGCATTTAATTTACCTTCCAGTTCTTGCGTTTCACTTATATAGCGATTGGTGCTTTGTCTTAAAATCTCGGCATCGGTACCGCTAATAATATCAATTTTTGAAGTATCGATATCAAAGGTTAGTGCAGTTTCTTTTATTTTTCTCAAATCTTCTTCTGAAGGTCCATAGCCGGAATACATAAGACTTATTGTTTGTTGAGTAGCATCAATTTCGTTATCAATCAAATAAGTATTGCTTAGTACAGAAATGTTTTGTATGTATTGTTTAGATTTTTCAGTAAAAGTTTCTTGTTGCACCAACTTGTATCCAAAAAAGATACTGGGAACAATGATTAATAATAAAATAGCCCATATTGTTTGATTAATTCTTTTGTGTTTTTGCGGATCGACAATACTACGAATAGGGAATTTTAAAATTTGGCAAACTACTGATGCTGCAAAAGCTATAAATACAGTATTTATAGTAAAGAGATATAATGCTCCAAATACGAATTTAAACTGCAATGTAGCTAAACCGTAGCCAGCAGTACAAAGAGGTGGCATGAGAGCGGTGGCAATGGCAACACCCGGAATAACGTTGCCTTTTAGTTTGCTACTAATGGCTAAAATTCCGGCTAAACCTCCAAAAAAAGCAATAAGTACATCATAAATAGTAGGACTTGTTCGTGCCAATAATTCTGAATGAGCTGTACTAACGGGAGTTATTAGGAAATAGAAAGTTGATGTAAGTAAACTAACAATGACTGCGAATGAAAAGTTTCTAACAGCTTGTTTTAACATATTCATGTCATAAGTAGCAATACTATAGCCCATGCCGTTTATTGGACCCATAAGTGGTGAAATAAGCATAGCACCAATAATTACGGCTGTAGAGTTCATGTTTAAACCTACAGATGCTACCAAAATGGCGCACATCAAAATCCATAGGTTAGTACCCTTAAAGACAATTCCCTTTTCTATTTCGGCGTGAATAGAATCGAAACTTTCCATTTCGCGCTTAAGATCGAAATAATGTAAAATATTCATGTGTTATAGTTTTTTCTTAATTAAGTGTAGTTTTATGTGTTTAATTTATTGTCTTTTCTCCGTTTGAGTGTACAAAAAGAACGTTTCCGATATTCTCAAATCCTTCAAAGAAAGAGAAATCTCCTTCTACTTTAAACGTATTTTCATTAAAGCCTATCATTGTCAGTC
>Ga0255346_1000900_pt1 | contig 45122 bp, 33 predicted proteins | sample wastewater_treat_FD_194410 | JGI IMG/M metagenome (GOLD analysis project Ga0255346, IMG submission 194410) | Wastewater microbial communities from Lulu Island WWTP, Vancouver, Canada - plant22 | ecosystem: Engineered > WWTP > Wastewater > Unclassified | place: Canada: Vancouver, British Columbia...
TAATAGGTGTAGCGTTTAAAATTGCTCCATTCTCTTGTTCCGGACGATAAAGGAATGTCGTAAATCAAAGAGAAACGAAAATTTCCCTGTTCGTCGTAAAAAATGAAAAATCCGCCATCATAACGTATTTGCTCTTTCAGCATTTTCTTTGCCAATTCGTATTGTGCCTTTTTGCCCGAGCGTTCGGTTAAAGGTTGATGGGTTTTGAAGGTAAAAATACAAACACTTTCATCGCCGCAATCAAATTCTCCCAACAATAAACCGTCAGTAAATAATGGTTGGGATGCAGGCGATTGCAGCATGCGAAATTTGGTGGTTTTGTTTTGGAACAAACGAACAAGGTTATCGATTGAAAAATCGTTGATGATTTTTTCTAAAATGGTCAGAATTTCTTTTTTATCATCCATACGTTTTTTGGTTTATTGTTATGAAATTTTTATCGTTTTCCCATTTCAAAGGATTCTCAAAAATATATTGGCGAATGCGATTTAATTCATGTCGTTGCGAATAATGTGTTCGGCATCATTCCGTTGCCAAATCAATTGATTTTTTGATGGTTGCAATTTATTGATTTGTTTTGCGGCATTGTTTTTATTGATAATGATGATGCCGTGAATAGGGTTTGGCATTATAATCCATTTATTGAATTGAACGAAAAATTCCATTCAATATTTATTTTGAAATGTTGTCGTTGAATGTATTTTGTGTTGGCAATTCATTCGTTTTTTTGTTTTCGATGGCAATAATAATTTCTTTCGAGACATCGGAAATACGTTGTTTTTCTTTGTATAAATAATCGCTCCCCAATTCTTTTTCAATGGATTTCAATTCATCAACTGCTTTTGTGAAATTTTTATCAATGTCAATATTGGCAATTCTTCTGATGGTGTAATCGGAAAGCGTACCGTAATCGAGCAAATCTTCCAGCAGCATTCTTACAAAAGGTTTCAGTATGGTAACCGATTGATTATCATTTATTTTTAAGAAATTACGCAACACATTAATAGCACGCGTTTGCAGGTTATTATCAGGAATAGGTTTATAGTTTTTTGGATTTTCCTGATAATTTTTAATCTTTTCGTATTCTTCCCAGAATTGGTTACTCAAGGGTAAAGGAGGTTCGTTTATGTCGGCTTTTATTTTTTCGAGAATATCTTCCACTTCTTTAATAAAATGATTTTCACTTCCTTCCTTTGCATCATAGAGCTGTTGATGAACAAAAAGCTTTTGTTTTTTTATAACCACAAACAATTCATTTTCTGCACCATCTTTGGCAACTTTTATGCGCGAAGGAAAATTTTTCAGCGAAGCCACCATGTCTGGATATTTTTCTTTCCATGCTTCAAATTCTTTCGATATTTTCGTATAGGAACTTTCGCCTTCGATTGCATCTGGACTTTGCAGAATTTTGTTATAAAGTCCTGATGGCGTAGGTTCTTCGTCGATATCGAAAATTTTGGCATCTTCGCCCAGCGTATTGTGAATCATGAACATTTTTTGTGCCGCAATTTCTCTTGAATGAACCAGATCCGAACCTTTTTCGGTAGGGAAAAAGTTGATAATGTAAAGTTTATCAAAAACTTTTCTGCTGATGCGGTTGATTCTTCCTACACGCTGAATCACGCGTACCGGATTCCAGGGAACATCGTAATTGATTACCATGCCGGCACGATTCAAATTGAATCCTTCCGAAATTTTATCGGTAGTCAATAAGATATCATAATCGTCAGCCTGTTGAGTAGCGGAGGCATCGAAATTTTTATTGATTTCTTTGATTTTACTTGCCGACAAATCTCCGGCAACCACCAGTACACGTGCGTTGAAAACTTGGGTGAGCAAGGGAGCCAGATAATTGACCGTATCGGTATATTCCGAAAAAATGATAACTTTTCTTTTCGGTTCATGGAGGTTTTCGGGCGGAGCGTCGAGTATTGTTTTTACTTCTTCGATGAGGCATTCGGCTTTGGGGTCTTTTGCTACCAGATTCAGTTTGTGCAATTCGTTAAGAATTTGCTGGAATAATGCAATATCTGATTGAATATCCTGAATAAATTCGGTTTGACGTTCAAATTTTTTCAGTTCATACACTTTATGGTTTTTAGGATATACATTATTTTTGATTTTTTCAGAATATTCTTGCAAATAATTTTCAATTTCGTCGGCATCCAATTCATAAATTTTTTCCAGCAAATTCCTGTCGAGAATATATTTATCGGTTTTTTGGATAAATTCCAGTACAATTTGATGGATGTTGATGAAGTTTTTCACGCTTTGTTCAAAAGCGCCAAATGAACTTTCGAAACGTTTTACCAGCAATCGCCGCATAAAATCGTACAAGTTGAATTGTTGCAAATATTGGAAATTTTCTTCTTTGCCCAGCTCACCTTTTTTTACTTTTTGCAACTCATATTCAAAAGGTTTGTAAATGGCTCCTTTAAAACGTCCTCCGTCATCAGGCAAGGCAAAGTATTGTTGAATGATTTTGTCGTAAAATACCGATTGTTCCTTGTTCAGTTCATAGAACCATTCTTTTGGAGATTCTACAATTGAGAGCTCATTTACTTCATTTTTGTAGTAGGGATGATTTTGAATGTCCAGCCGATTTCGGCGAATAATCACCGGCTCAATAACATCGCGAATTTGTTTTGCCAGAATTTCTGTTCGTTTTTTTATTTTAGTCGAATCGACTATCTTTTGGTCGCCAAATAAATCATTATAATAAGAAAGGGCTCTGTTTTGCTTTTGCCGGTCAGACGATTGGTGATATCGCTTGATGTAGGAAAGTTTATCAAATTCCGATTTGAATGTTCTAAATTTGTTTTCCAAATCATCATCAAGGGTAATACTTGATTTTTTGGGAACAATAAAGAGTTTGAGCAGCGAAAATATATCGGCTGGTTTGTTGTTGAAAGGAGTAGCAGTGAGCAAGATAACGATTTTGTTGCGACAAATATTTTTCAGGTACTCGTAATCTTTGGTATCTTCATTTCTGAATCGATGCGCTTCGTCAATAATTACCACTTCGATATCGTTGGTTTTCGAAACAAATTCCGAAACGTGTTCGAGGTCGCCAAGTGAAAAAGCTTCCCAGCCAAGAGAAGCCAGATGAAATTGTTCAAGATATTTTTTCCAGCCTTCCGATTTGGCTTTATCGCCTATGATGCCCGGAGGTGCAATTACAATTCCACGCTTTTTGAGTTCAAAAGCAATACTGCAAGCAATAATGGTTTTGCCCAATCCCACTACATCGGCAATGATTACGCCGTTGTTGTTTTCAGTAATGGAAAGTGCTTGTTGAACGGCATCTAACTGGTAACGATAGGCTTTGTATCCATTTTCTTCAAGCACTTCGGTAAGCCGCTGCGTAATTTCTTTTCCACGAAAGGTGTCAAGATAATTTTTCAAAACAAAAAGATAAGCTTCAAAAGGCGTAATTTTTTTCATCAGCGTTTCATGTTCAACAACTGTGACAATTTTTTCCTTCAACTCGTCGTTTTCTGTAATTTTTATGGCATTATTCCAGAGTTCATCAAAATAACTTTCTGCTTCATCAAAACCATAATCGCTAATTTCGACATTAAATTCTGCTTGCGACATTAATCCGGCTGAAGTCAGATTGCTGCTGCCCGTAATAAATAGTTTGTTGCGCCCAATTTGTCCTTCTTCCAGTTTAAAAATGTAGAGCTTGGCATGATTGGGTTCGCGTGATTTTCTGAGAATAATTTCGTCATCCTTTATTTTTTGAAGGAAAAATTTCACCTGCTCATAAAAATCTTTATTGTCAAAAACATCTGAATTTATGGACTTTCGGATGGAAGTAAAAAAGTTTTCTATTCGTTCGTCATCAGAAAGGTTTTTGTCTTTTTCGCCATATTCGGTCAGTCCGTAAATGGTTTTGTCCACATTTAAGCCGATCAGCACTTTTAGTTTCACTTTATCGTTCGATTGCAAGCCATCGTACAATTCTCTTAAACCAGAAAAATAAAAAAATCCGACCAGAAATTTCAGCTCTTCACTTTTGGATAGAAGTTCGGTCAGACGTGTTTTTAACTGCTTTTTGTTGCTGTTGGTAATGAAATTGTTCATAATTTTTTATTGATCAATAAAAAAATTAAACTGAAAAGGAAAATTCTTTTTAAAATGATTCGGCAAAATATCTTTTAATAAATTGGCAGCTTATTGATTAAAAAGCAAAGTTTCACGCAAAAAAATTGATTAAGCAGCTGATGGTCAGTGGATGCATGCTAATCCCAAACACTTTAAAGATGCAACAAACCGCAAACTCAATCAATATAGGAGTTTCTGTAGTAACTATTAGTTATCCCGGCTACGAAGTTAAATAAAAGTTTTAAATCTTACCTTAATGGAGATATTAATTTTATCTGCCGTGATGTCTTGGGTCGCTGTATCTTAATATTTTGGTCGGGTACGGGCAAAAATTAAGGGATTTCTTTTTCAATATAATTTTGTAAAACAATGATATACAAAGCCTGCTGGTAAGCCTTCGGACATTTTTCCGATATATTTTTAACAAACTGTTGATGTTGAAAAACCGAATCGGAATCGGGCGATGTAGTTTTCGGAGAAATAAATCAAGGAGGAAACACCAAACAAGGCAACCTTTTTTTCTTCAAATAATTATTACTCTTTCAGTTCCATAACCAATGCCCGAATACTTCTTTGTATTCGACTTTTCGTTTTTCAATAAAATTTAGTAATTTTGCACCTTCCAAAAAAACAGCAAAGAAAGCCGAAAAAAGCAGGAAGGAATCTCAGAAATTGAGTTCTATCAAAAATTTTTATGCAATTCGGGTTTTCAGCGTTTTTGCTATTGGTTAAAGACAGGAATCAGAGGATAAACACGATATGAAAAAGTTTGCAGAATACTCTTCTTTAGATCTTTCGGAAGTCAACAAAAAAATGCTTTTACGTTGGAAAGAAAAAGACATTTTCCACAAAAGCATTCAAATTCGAGAAGGAGAACCAACGTTTGTATTTTATGAAGGCCCGCCTTCGGCCAACGGTATGCCGGGCATCCATCATGTTATGTCCCGAACCATAAAAGACCTTTTCTGCCGTTATAAAACCATGCAGGGTTTTCAGGTTAAAAGAAAAGCAGGATGGGATACGCATGGACTTCCGGTTGAGTTGAGCGTGGAAAAATCATTGGGAATCACTAAAGAAGATATTGGTAAGAAAATCAGTATAGAAGAATACAATGCAGCTTGTCGTCGGGATGTAATGAAATATACCCGCGAGTGGGAAGATTTGACCACAAAAATGGGTTATTGGATTGATTTGGATGATCCTTACATTACCTACGACAATCGTTATATTGAAACACTTTGGTGGTTGCTCAAACAGCTTTATGATAAAAAATTGCTTTATAAGGGCTATACCATACAACCCTATTCACCGGCAGCAGGAACCGGATTGAGCACGCACGAACTGAATCAGCCGGGTTGCTATCGCGATGTAAAAGATACTACCTGCGTTGCTCAGTTCAAAGTGAAGGATACTTCTTCTTTGCCATTCAAAACTAAAATAAATGGCGATTGCTATTTTCTGGCATGGACCACTACACCTTGGACTTTACCTTCCAATACAGCCTTGTGCGTAGGGCCGAATATTACGTATGTGCTTGTAAAAACGTTCAATCCTTATACCGGCAAACCCATAAAAGTAATTTTGGCCAAAGATTTGGTAAACACTTATTTCAACCAAAAAAACGAAAATCTTCCTTTTGAAAATTATCAGCCGGGTGATAAAAATATACCTTACCGCATTTTGGACGAATTCAAAGGCAGCGAATTGGTCGGCATTCGATACGAACAGATAATTCCGTGGGTTAATCCCGGAGAAAATGCTTTTCGTGTTATTGCGGGAGATTTTGTTTCTACGGAAGAAGGAACCGGAATCGTTCACATTGCACCAACTTTTGGGGCTGATGACGATAGGGTGGCAAAACAAAATAACATTCCGCCGATGCTGTTGCTTGACAAGGACGGGAACAAGCAACCAATGGTGGACAGAACGGGTAAATTTTTTAAATTGGAAGACCTTGATCCCGAATTTGTTTCTAAAAATGTAAATATTTCGCTTTACAGAGAATACGCCGGTAGATATGTAAAGAATGAATATATTTCAGCTTTTGAACCGGAAAATCAGTCAGATAAAAATTCGTCTGGAGAAAAAACCGAAGATTCAACGCTGGATATTGACTTGTGCGTCATGCTCAAACAACGGGGATTGGTATTCAAAATTGAGAAATACACACACAGTTATCCGCATTGCTGGCGAACCGACAAACCGGTGTTATATTATCCGCTGGACAGCTGGTTTATTAAGACTACCGCTTTACGGGATGAAATGATTGCATTGAACCAAACCATCAATTGGAAACCTGCTTCTACAGGATATGGACGTTTTGGAAAATGGCTCGAAAATCTTCAGGATTGGAATCTTTCACGAAGTAGATTTTGGGGAACTCCGCTTCCCATTTGGCACACTGAAGATGGTTCGGAAGAAATTTGCATTGGGTCAGTGGATGAATTGATTTCAGAAATTGAGAAATCCATACAAGCCGGTTTTATGACATCCAATCCCTATAAAAATTTCAAATCCGGCGATTATTCACGTGAAAATTATGCTGTTCAAAATATCGATTTGCATCGTCCTTATGTGGACAATATTGTGCTCGTATCTAAATCGGGAAAACCCATGAGAAGAGAGCCGGACTTGATTGACGTTTGGTTCGATTCCGGTTCGATGCCATTTGCACAGTTGCATTATCCTTTCGAGAACAGAGAAGCCATTGATCAACATACTTTTTATCCTGCCGATTTTATTTCGGAAGGGGTAGATCAGACACGTGGGTGGTTTTTTACTTTACATGCCATCAGCACAATGGTGAAAGGTTCGGTAGCCTATAAAAATGTTGTTTCCAATGGCTTGGTGCTCGACAAAAATGGGAATAAAATGTCGAAACGTTTGGGCAACGTGGTAGATCCTTTTGAAACCATCGAAAAATACGGTTCTGACCCCTTGCGGTGGTATATGATGACCAATTCTGCTCCCTGGGACAATCTGAAATTTGATATTGAAGGAGTGGAAGAAGTACGAAGGAAATTCTTTGGAACGCTTTATAATACTTATTCTTTCTTTGCTCTTTATGCCAATGTAGATGAATTTACTTGCAGCGAGCCCGAAATTCCTGTGGAAAATCGTCCGGAAATCGACCGATGGATAATATCATTGTTAAATACATTGATAAAGGAAGTTGGTGAATATTACGAAGATTACGATCCAACAAGAGCAGGCAGAGCAATTTCCGATTTTGTTACCGAAAATCTGAGCAATTGGTATGTTCGCTTGAATCGGAAAAGATTTTGGGGTGGAGAATACAACAAGGATAAAATCTCGGCTTATCAAACGCTTTATACCTGTTTGGAAACCGTTGCCAAATTAATGGCTCCAATCGCTCCGTTTTATGCCGACCAATTGTTTCTCGACTTGAATGAAGTTACGGAAAAAAATAATTGCGAATCTGTTCATTTGAGCAATTTTCCCGTTTACGACGAAAAGTTAATCGACAAAAATCTGGAAGAATGTATGCAACTGGCTCAGCAAATCTCCTCCATGATTCTTTCTCTGCGTCGAAAAGCCGGGAAGAAAGTTCGTCAGCCACTTTCTAAAGCTATTGTTCCGGCTGCCGATGATAAAATCTATCAGCAAATTAGTTATGTGGCCGATTTAATTAAAGCCGAAGTAAACATAAAAGAATTGCAAGTGATACCGGCCAATATGGAAATGGCAAATTTAACCAAAAAGGTAAAACTCAATTTTAAGGTTTTGGGTAAAAAATACGGCAAACAAATGAAAGAAATTGCAGAGGCAACCGCAAAATTGAGCAACAAAGAAATTGCCGAACTGGAGCAAAATGGAATTTATATTTTAAATTTGCCCGGTGGGGAAGTTCAACTTACAACAGATGACGTCGAAATAATAACAGAGGATATGCCGGGCTGGCTTACTGCCAATGAAGGGAAACTTACCGTTGCGCTGGATATTACCGTGACGGATGAATTGCTCAAAGAAGGAATTGCGCGCGAATTGGTAAACAGAATTCAAAATATACGCAAGCAAAATGGCTATGAAATAACCGACAGAATAACTGTTGAAATTGAAAAAAGAGATGAAATCAACGATGCCGTTACGGAATTTTCGAACTATATTTCCTCTCAAACATTGGCTGCCGGCATTTCTTTGGTAGATAAACTGGAAGATGGCATTGAGCTTGATTTTGATGAATATATGGTGAAGGTTAAAGTTGAAAAAACACGCTGAAAAAGCCACAAAATTATTACTAAAATAATTGGAAAAGAGAAAAAAAACGATTATTTTCGCACATTATTAAAAACTCAGCATTTGCAGAATGCTGAACCGAAACAAAGGGATTAAACAAAATAAAGTTTTACGATTATGTCAGAAAAAACAAGATATTCGGATGAAGAGCTGGAAGAATTTCGTCAGATTATCCTCGAAAAGTTGGAAAAAGCTCAAAAAGATTACGAATTATTACGCAACGGTGTTACCAATAGTGATGGGAATGATGTAACCGATACTTCTCCAACCTTTAAGGTTTTGGAAGAAGGTGCATCTACACTTTCAAAAGAAGAAGCCGGACGTTTAGCTCAGCGTCAGCTCCAATTCATTCAGCATTTGCAGGCTGCTCTTGTTAGAATTGAGAACAAAACATACGGAATTTGTCGCGAGACCGGCAAGCTGATCCCTAAAGAACGCTTGCGTGCCGTTCCTCATGCTACACTAAGTATTGAAGCCAAAAAGTCGAAAAAATAATTTATATATTCTATCCACTATTAAAGACGGCAACAGAGTATTTTTCTTTGTTGCCAATTTTTTAATAAAAGCAGCTTTTGTTCATGTCAACTACAAAAAAATCGGTTTTATTGATAATCTTTGTTTTGCTTGTAGATCAAGCCAGCAAATTTTACATCAAAACGCATTTTGCTTTAGGCGATCATATCGATATTTTTAGTTGGTTTCAGATTTATTTTATCGAAAACAACGGAATGGCTTTCGGCATTGAATTGTTGGACAAGCTTTTCCTGACTGCTTTCAGAATTGGCGCAGTTGTTTTGATCATATTCTACATTCGATCGCTAATTAAGCGAAATTTTCGTACCGGTTATGTGTTGTCCATTTCATTGCTTTTGGCCGGCGCAGCAGGAAATATTTTCGACTCTGTTTTCTATGGCGTCCTTTTCAGCGACAGCTATGGAAGAGTGGCTACTTTTTTACCTCCCGAAGGCGGTTATGCCCCGCTATTTTACGGAAAAGTGGTCGACATGCTTTATTTCCCGCTTATAAAAAATGCTGCAGGTGAGACAATATTTTTCCGACCTGTTTTCAATGTTGCCGATGCTGCCATTACAATTTCCGTGTTTATTATTCTGATTTTCTATCGAAAAGAATTAAATGCAAGTTTTGAGAAAAAAGAAAAAACCAATGTTGCTGAGCAGTCCAAATAAAATCTTTTCTTTCTTTTTGCTCCTCGCGCTTTTTCTGCTGCCGGCTTGCGATAATCGACCCAAAAATGTGTTGAGTAAGAAGGAAATGGTGAAGATGCTTACCGAATACCATTTGTTGCACGGCACTCTTCAGACAACAAACCAATATTATACTCCTGAAGGTACTTTGTATTTTGAATCCTTACTTAAAAAACACGGAATTACAAAAGCAGAATTTGATTCTTCTATGGTTTGGTATGCCAAAAATCCCAAAAAATTTGAACGCATTTATGCTGAAGTACTGCAAAATCTTAATCATCTCAGAGAAGACATCGTTAAGGGGAAGTTTCGCTCGCCTGATTCTATTTTACCCGGAATAGAAATCAGTAATTTATGGAATCTTCATCCGAGTTATCGGTTTACTCCGGACTCGGCTCGAACGAAATTGCCTTTTAAAATTCAGCAGCCTTATCTGATGACACAAGATGTTTACGAACTTCAATTTTTGGAAAGAATTGCTCCTGAAGATTCCTGTGTTGACCCTTATGTAGTAATGAAAATTCATTATGCGAATGGGAAAACGGACAGTATTTTTCAAAAAACTTTCAACGACAGCATATTGCGTCGTTACACGCTCCGACTTCGGGCCAGATTTCCCTATAAAGTCGATTCTGTTACCGGCTTGCTGTTGGGTTGCAAACAATATAATGGAAATTTCAATGTTCAGCTTGACAGCATTCGGTTGTTACGCTATTTTGTTCCTCAGTGGCAAGATAGTTTGAAGCAGGTTGTTGAAAAAAATGCAGCTCCTCCTCAAAAAATTCAAACCAAAACAATTCGGCCAAAAGAAAATTGAATAATTCCAATTTTCACTATCCGATAAAAAGTAAAAAGCGATCAGTAAATGGTCGCTTTTCATTAGAGGAAAAAAGAACAATCCTCAAACCCCTGCCCTCAACTTGGAAAGCCAATGCTCTATTGACCAAGCTGCTTGCGGAAAAGTTGTAAAATATTGGTTGAGAAAAATATTTACCAATCGATATTTGCCATTTTTATAGCGGTAATGGCAGCCTCAACGCCTTTGTTGCCATTGATTCCTCCGGCACGGTCGAGAGCCTGCTGGAGTGTTTTGGTAGTAAGAACACCAAAAATCACCGGACAACCTACTGCATTGGCATTTAAATATGCAATTCCGTTTGTAACACCTTCGCAGACATAATTAAAATGGGGCGTTTCTCCTTGAATTACACAACCCAAAGCTATGATAGCTGCATATTTGTGTCGTTTTATATGGTCCATTTCTTCATATTGCTCCAACAGCTGTTTAGCGCCATAAGTCAGCTCAAAAGTACCCGGTACATGAACAATATTGATTAATTCGGGATTTGAGCCGTTTTCTATCAAGGCATTATAAGCTCCCTCCAACATGGCATGGGTGATTTGAGGATTCCAATCAGCTACCACAATGCCGTATTGTTGCAGAAAAACCTTGCTTTTATCCGGCATTTCATCTTCATTATAGGAGGAAAGATTTTTATATTCTGTGGACATTGGGTTATAATGTAATTTTTTATGATATTTTTTTAAAAAAACAATTTTTTCAAATTTTACCCGACAAAAAACGTCAAATTAGTTCTGAACGCGTGCCAGATATTTGTCGATGTCGCCTGCCTCCATACTTTTTGGATATTTTTCCTTAATTTCAAGAAAATATTCTTCGGCCTTTTTAAGTTGATTCATCGATTCGCAAAGCAGGCCGGCTTTTTTCAAATAAAGGGGGCTCAAAACCTCATTTTCAACTGCAATAGCCTTGTTGAAATAAGTCAAAGCTTTATCATTCTGACCGATTTCTACAAAACAATCGCCCAATAAACCAATGACAGAAGTAGAGAAATAACTGTTGTTTCCATCAAATTGAGTCAGGTATTTGATGGCATTTTCATATTGCCCTAGCTTATAATAGCAAATACCGGCATATGCAGCGGCCAAATTACCCGAAGGTGTTATTCCGTATTCCGATACTATTTGTTTAAAACCCATAAACTCGGGTTCTTTCCCATTAAGTGCAACCTGAAACGAATCGAGATTGAAATAGTATTGAGCATGGTACATTTCATTTTGTGCTGCTTTTTCACGAGGAGTCAAATAAAAATTACGTACTGCCAATACAACCAGAACAACCATTATCAAAGCTCCTACTACGTATAGAATCTGCTTCTGATACTTTTCGAAAAACAGTTCGGATGCTGATAAAGCATGTTCCACATTTGCCAACTCGTCTTGACCTTTTCCCTTTTTCTTCGACATAAGAATGGTTATCTTTAGGATTTTAAATTTGTGTGTTGTTTAAATAATAGAATGCAAAATTAAAGATTTTCTTTCGGATAATGAAATTTTATGGTAAGTTTTTCACATAGCAGACTCAACCAGCCAGTGCGAAATTTACATAAAATGTTTGATAAATTGGAATTTTGGTAAATTTCAGTTTATTCATGCATCATAAAAAAAACCATGACTTTTTTGCAAATTTGAATCAGCCGATATACAATACAGTTTGAAAAACCAAACAACAACGATATAAAGATGCCAGCCAAGAAACATTAAATGGTTACTAAGATTACAAGGTTATGGATAAGGTTTTTCTTTTTTCTCCTGTTTTCCGTACTTTTTCAAGACACCCATGTTACCCTATAGTGGGCAATATTTTTAAACATGAAAAAAATCGATTTAAAAAGTAGGCGCTTACTTTTTAAATCGATTTTCGTCAATGTTCATTCAACCATTTTATTGTGGTTGTCCGGTTCCTTTCAGCAGAATAACTTTGTCGGGAGAAAGTCCGCCACCTGAAATAGTCAGCACAGCGGTGTGTTCGCCTGAAGTCGTTGGCCGATAAGTAATGTTGAGATTTACACCATCAGTGCTATTGGCTGCATTTTGAGTAATGGAATTTGCCGAAACGGAAAACATTTCTGCCTGATCGCCGCTGAGGGTAACGGTCAAATTCCCGGTTATTCCGTTCGTTTTAATGTTGATTACTTTCAGGGCAGCATTGTTTACGGCTGTGTAAGGAAAAACAAGTTGAGACTGAATAACGCCGAGTTTTATCACAGCTTTGTTTGGGTCTTCGATTTCGCCACCCATCAACTTGAAAGTAACTTGATCAGATGATTTGGAAATTTCTGTGATAGCTCGATTAATGTTTGTTCCCGACCATGTTGTTGGTGTGAATGATCCGCTTGTGAAAGCTGTTCCCGGAGTGGTGGTAGAGCCGCTCAAAGGTTGCAGGTAAACTCTCATGTGGCTGCTTGCTGTTTGAGTAGTTCCGGTGTAGTTGTTGGGTTCGTTGTTGTCCCAAGCCGTTTGATCGTAATCGATGTGCCAAATAAGCATTCCTTCGGCAGGTAGATAAGCATCCCAACCGGTCTTTTTACGATATTCGAGTACAAAAAACTCTTTTGGAGAGGGATTATTTCCTACCAAGTTGTGTGTAGTAGCCGAAAGTAAATAGCTTTGCTGATGGGTGTTTGCCGGTTGCGTTGTGCCCTGATAAATAGGTTTCAGAGTCAGGTTGCTTGGTGTATTGGCTTCTTCGGGAGTTAGCCAGCCCAAATAAAAACGGTCGTAAGTCGAATAAACGGGAGGCGTTCTTCCATCGTTCAAGTAATTACCGGCATCCATAATGTTCCAGTAGTCTAATGTTGTTTTGTCTTCGGCAGTGTGATAATAATCGGGTAACCCCAGAACATGACCGAATTCATGGCAAAAAGTTCCCACTCCACACATATTTGAACCGGAAGTTCCTTTCAGTTCTGAAGTACAGGCGTAATCGTACAGCCGAACGCCATCGAAAGTAACAGAAGCCACTGTACCATCATAAGTATAATCGGTTGAAGATTCTTGGCTGGTATAAACTACCCATCGGTGTGGCCAAATCGTATTTTCTGATGCGCCTTCCGCCTCGTTGTAGCCGGCGTAATAAACGAATATGTTGTCTATCAGTCCATCGTTGTCGGTGTCATATTGCGAAAAATTTACTCCGGCATTGTCGGCTGCCTTACAGGCATCAACAATCATTCGTGCCGGATCCACATCGTATCCATCCGCATCATTGGCTCCGTAACTTTGCATTGTTTTTGATAAAGTGTAAGGGCCTACCACATCAAATTCTGGAGAAAATTTTCCGTAAGAGCTTGCCATGAAATAGTCGCGTGCCGAACCAGTAGCGCCATTGGCACTGTAACCGCTTTGATTGAGCAGATTGGTAAAAGCCGATTGAGCCGAAGAGGTTACAAAACTTTTATCGGAAAAATTTACCAGAATAACCAGCGAACGTGGTGAATTTGACAGAGGAAAGGCATTTTTGCGAGCAGAAAGTTGTGGCTTCTGAAATTGGCGACCGGAAGCTTTTACATGCTGCAGGGAAACAGAGGAAGAAATTTTCAAACTTTTCAGAAATTGAATATCCTGTGCGGAACGACTTGAAACATTTCTGGCTATAACTTCACTTGGAGTGATTCTGCCGGCAGCATCCTGTGAAGCATACGTCCAGTAACCTTTTGCATTTTGTTTTACTAAATAGCCATCAACAGTTGTTTTAATATGATGAAACTCATCACCATGAATGCGAATGGTAAGCACAGTTCCGTCCGGTTGCGTAATCTGAACAGGAAATGGATAGGCTTTAACGGCATGAGTGAAACTCAGAGGCAACAAAGCAAGAAAAAAAGCAAAGAAAAGAGAACGATAACGATTCTTCATGGGTTTAATTTTTTTGTTGAACAATAAAATCTGAAACTATCTAACCTGCTTATTATAAACATACTACAAAATTTTGTTTCCATATTTTAATTTGTTTGGAAAATATTAGGGTGGCAAAGATAACAATAATTTTAAATTTAAAATGGTTTTCTGAAAAATTGTTGGTTTTTTCGAGAAAATTTAAAATCTTCATTTTCTAAAATAGATTGACAAAAATACATCACTACCGAATATATACAAAAAATTTGCCTGACATAAAATGATCAGCTCGGCATTGATGGTAGATTTCTTTTTTCAAAATTTTTCATTCGTGGAAAAGGAAGTCTCTGAAAATACTCACAGACTTCTTCATCAGTATTCTCCTGAAAAAACTTCTTTTGTGAATATCTCTGATCAGGATATAAAGCGAGTAGAAGATATTTTGAACAACAGACCAAGAAAAAATTGGATTTCATCAGAATATAATTTATTTTTTAATGGTCTGATGGAACCCACATGTCTGATATATTCAGTTGTTCGTGTTTGTGTATTTAATAGATGTGGGTTCCTTAACATCAAATGAATTTTTATTACGAAATTTGTGTTACCAAAAAGTTGTATTTACTAATTGAATTTACAACTCTAATTTTTGTGGTTGATAAGAAATTTTGCTTATCCCTATATCTCTGCAAACGTTTGTATTGAAATTTTATCGAATTTTCATTCAAATTTTCCTTTCATTCATAAAAAAATAATATCATTGCAGCGTTTTATTCCATCAAATTTTTCAAGAATAAATTTATAAAAAACTCAACCATGTTAAACATTCAAAAGAAAATGAGCAATGCTTTTTTTGCTCTTCTCAGTTTGCCTTCTACAGCAATGGGTTTTGCCCTGTCGGTGCAGATTTCGGCATTAAGTTGGATTTTATCTACCAAATACGGATTGGCTATTCATGAAATAGGTATTGTTTGGGCAGCCGGACCGATTGCGGGAATTATTGCCCAGCCAATTGTTGGGGCTATTTCCGATAAATTGTGGTTTATGGGTGGCAGGCGTAGGCCTTGGATTGTTTTGGGTGGAACATTGGCAGCTTTGATGTTGCTGGCTTTGCCAAATCTTGAAGTTATACAAAAGATTATTGTAGGTGGAAGTGATCCACAAGCCGGACTTTTGACCATTGCCATTGTGGTAGCACTCACGCTCGATTTGTCCATCAATGTCAGTTTTAATCCCACCCGTTCACTGGTAGCCGATTGTACGCCTTTGTCCGAAAGAAGCAAGGGATTTACTTGGATGCAAACTATTTCAGGTTCTTTCGGCGTGTTGGCATACCTTATTGGTGGAACGCTGGGTAATATTTTTCTTATATATTTTGGTGTTGGAGTTGCCTTCCTGGCTTCGGTCATTCCGGCTTTTCTTATCGAAGAACCTCGCGAATTGAAAAATTTTGATGCTGAAACTCAGTCTCCCAAATCAAAAACAACTTTCCGTGAATTGTGGGAGGCAATGCTTCCGCTTTCCGGATTTTTACTTTACGGTATTTACGTGATTTTTTCAAAATTGGGCGGATTTGAATTGAAACCAACCATCCCTCTTTTTGGTTATTATTTGAATGTTATCGAATTTTTATCTATTCTGCTTTTGCTGGTAAGCGCCATTGCTGTTTTGCTGAATCTTTTCAAATCCGGAAAGAAAAGCAACGAGTTTCAAAAAGTCTTGCTGGCACATTCTTTTACATGGATAGGCGTGCAAACGATGTTTATTTATGCTCTTTTTTATTTGAAAGATGTTTTGCAATTGGCAGATAATGCAGGTTCGGTCAACTCCATTGCGTTTTTTGTTTTAAGTTTGGTAAGTGCCGTTTTACCGGTTTTGGTATTGAATCGACTTGCGGAAAAATATGGTATGGTAAAAACACATTTGTCTTGCATTTTTATCATGGCATTGGGATATGCATCCATTTTATTTTTCGGACACAGTGTTGCCGTGTATTATTTTCTGATAGCCATAGTGGGAATTGGCTGGGGATCAGTCGTTTCGTTGCCTTTTGCCATTATGAGCGAAAAGGTGGATCAAACCAAAATGGGACTTTACATGGGAATATTCAATCTTGCCGTAGTGTTGCCTCAATTGGTGGCAAGTTTCAAAATGGGTGAAGTAATCAACGCTGCTCCTAATAAGTCCGTCATATTTGCCATTTGCGCCGTAACACTTTTCATTTCAGGTATATTGTGGTTGTTTGTGAAAAATGAAAAGTAAGTTTTTAGCAATTTTTCTTTTTTCAAGAGCAATGGATTTATGTTTTTTTGAATTAATATTTGAAAAGTAAACAGAAAATATTTACTTTTGCGCTAAAAGTAAATCGACGTCTAAAGATGTAGATTTACTTTTTTGTTTATTTAATCATTATATTTTAAAACCAATAATCATGTTTCTAAACATTCCACTCTTAGAATGGATAGGCTATCTGGCATCCATCATAGTTGCTATTTCTCTGACAATGAGTTCCATAAAAAAACTTCGATGGTTGAATCTCATAGGTTCTGCCGTGTTTTCCTTTTATGGATTTTCTATTGGAGCTTTACCGGTTGGATTCCTTAATTTGTTTATTGTACTGGTAAATATTTATTATCTGATCAGGATGAATTCGGCTCAAGAATCTTTCAAAGCACTTGCCGTTGAACCAAACGATGCTTATTTTAATTATTTTATCGAATTCCATAAAAAGGAAATTCTACAGATTTTTCCTCATTTCGAGCTTGCTTCAACAAAACAAGATAAAACTTCTTCCATAGCTTTACTTTTGTTGCGTAACGCCGTTGCTGCCGGAGTTTTTTATGGAACGATCGACAATGGTTGTCTTTATGTTGAGCTTGATTTTGTTGCTTCAGAATATAGAGATCTGAAACCGGGAGAATTTATCTACAAAACCAATGTGCAACAGTTGAAGGAAACCGGCATTCATAAACTTGTTGCCAAATCGGAACATCCGCAGCACCATAAATATTTGATAAAAATGGGTTTTGTTCGTCGCAATGATACACCGGCTGTTTTCGAAAAGGAAATTTAATCTTGTTTAAAATAATCTCCAGATAGGTTCAAAAGTAAGCTCTTTAATAGAATTTTCTTTCTTTTCAACTCGGCACATGCAGGAACTCTCATCCTATTAGCTTAATACCATGCCGACATACTAAAAAAGAAAGTGTCCTTTTGGGACACTCTCTTATTTGATAATGTTTAACTTAATTAGTTCCTGGGCTTTTCTTCTTTTGGTGGACGTGGAAGAAGAGCTTTCCGTGACAGTTTGAATTTACCCGTCTTTTCATCAATATCGAGAAGTTTCACTTCTATCATGTCCCCTTCCTTTATACCGGTTTGGTCCATGCTTTCAGTACGTTTCCATTCAATCTCCGAAATATGCAGCAAACCTTCCTTGCCGGGTAGAAATTCTACAAAAGCACCATAGGACATAATGGATTTTACTTTTCCTATATAAGTTTCACCAACTTCAGGAATAGCAACTATTCCCTTAATTTTGTTTATGGCAGCTTCAATTGAGTCCTTATTGGTAGCAGCAATTTCCACACGTCCCTGATCGCCAATTTCTTCAATTGTGATGGTAGCACCTGTTTCCAGCTGAATGTTTTGGATAATTTTTCCGCCCGGGCCAATAATTGCGCCAATCATTTCTTTTGGTACAAACATTACCACAATGCGCGGAACATGCGGTTTGAAGTCGGCACGCGGTTCAGATATGGTTTCCAACATTTTGTTCAGGATATGCAATCGTCCTTCTTTTGCCTGTCTCAGAGCTTTTTCCAAAATTTCGTACGAAAGTCCATCAACTTTAATATCCATTTGTGTGGCAGTAATACCTTCTCTGGTGCCGGTAACCTTAAAGTCCATATCGCCTAAGTGATCTTCATCACCCAAAATATCGGAAAGCACGGCATAATTTTTTCCCTGATTTTCAGAAATCAGTCCCATAGCGATACCGGCAACAGGTTTTTTGATCTGCACTCCTGCATCCATCAGTGCTAAAGTACCAGCACAAACAGTTGCCATAGAAGACGATCCGTTGGATTCCAAAATATCGGAAACAACGCGAATAACATAAGGATAATCGTCCGGGATAACATTTTTTAAGGCTCTCATGGCCAGGTTGCCATGTCCAATTTCCCGACGGCCAATACCCCGCGAAGCCCTTGCTTCACCTGTGGCAAAAGGTGGAAAATTGTAATGAAGCAGAAAACGTTCTTTTCCCTGAATTAAAGGTTCATCAATCAACTTTTCGTCCATTTTGGTTCCCAGTGTTACGGTAGCCAATGCCTGAGTTTCACCTCGCGTAAAAATGGAAGAACCGTGCGTCCCCGGCAAATAATCTACTTCCGACCATATTGGACGGATTTCGGTAGTTTTACGTCCATCCAGACGCTTTCCTTCATCAAGGATAGCCCGACGCATGGCTTCTTTTTCTATGGCATGATAATATCTTTCGATCAGCGGTTTTTTTGCTTCGGCTGTTTCAGTATCCAACGATGCAATATATTCGTTCATAATGGCCTCAAAATGTTCGCTGCGCGAATGTTTGTCGGCATTTCCGGAAGCTGCTTCGGCATAAACCTTATCGTAGGTTTTTTCCCAAATGTCCTTTTTCAGCTCTTCGTCGTTTTGTTCGTGGCAATATTCGCGTTTTTTAGTCTTGCCTACTGTCTCCATTAATTCCAACTGAGCTTTGCAGTGTAGTTTTATGGCTTCATGAGCAACTTTCATGGCATCAAGCAAATCGTCTTCGCTAACTTCTTTCATTTCGCCCTCCACCATCATGATATTGTCCATAGTAGCAGCCACAATAATGTCCATATCGGCATTTTCCAACTGATTGAAAGTTGGATTCACTACGAAATTTCCATCAATGCGTGCCACGCGGACTTCCGATACGGGCCCGTTGAAAGGAATGTCGGAAACGGCAAGTGCAGCAGAAGCTGCCAAACCTGCAAGCGCATCCGGAATATTTTCCCCATCAGCCGAACAAAGCATAATGTTCACGAAAGTTTCGGCATGATAATCATCTGGGAAAAGTGGACGCAAAGCCCTGTCAACCAAGCGGGAAATAAGAATTTCATAGTCAGAAGGACGACCTTCGCGGCGTAAAAAACCTCCGGGAAAACGTCCAAAAGCAGCGAATTTTTCCTTGTAATCTACCGATAACGGCATAAAATCGGTTCCTTCATTGGCATCCTGAGCCGAACATACCGTTGCCAGCAACATGGTATCACCCATGCGTACCATTACCGATCCATCAGCCTGCTTGGCCAATTTACCGGTTTCAATAACAATTTCTCGTCCATCACTCATTGTGATGGTTTTTGTAACAACTGTCATACAATTTTTTCTTTTAAACTTTTATTTTTCGGATACAAAGATACAATTTTATTTGCAAATTTTTTAATCCTTAATAATTTACAGTCATAAGTAACTTATAGTAACGTAAATTCAAGTAATTAATGCAACTTTTTCAGGGGAAATAAAAGGTAAAGAAAAATTTTTTCTCAAAAACAAGGGAAAAAATAAAAGGGGTATCTAATTCGGAAAAAATTTTGATACCCCTTTGTTATTTATATTGGCATAGAACAAAAAATCAAATTTCTTTCACCAGTTCTTTCATTATCAGTGTCATAAGTGGCTGCACCGAATCTCCGATTTTTTGAACTTCTTCGTGAGAAACTTCCACAATTTTTCCGGGTACACCCAAATCGGTAATAATGGAAATACCGAAACATTTCATTCCGGCATGATTGGCCACAATTACTTCGGGAACAGTGCTCATGCCAACTGCATCGCCGCCAATGGCACGAAAATACCGGTACTCGGCAGGAGTTTCAAAAGTAGGTCCACTGGTTCCTACATAAACGCCTTCCACCACTTTAATGTGATTTCGTTCGGCAATTTGTTTGGCCTTTACAATAAAATCCTTGCAATAAGCCTCACTCATATCCGGGAAACGGGGCCCGAGCTCTTCAAAATTCTTTCCTCGCAGTGGATGTTCGGGAAACAAATTGATGTGATCGGTAATAATCATCAAATCTCCAATTTCGAAATCGGGATGCATACCTCCCGCAGCATTGGAAACAAGTAAATTTTTAATACCCAGTGCTTTCATCACTCTTACGGGAAAAGTTACGGCTTTCATGTCGTACCCTTCGTAGAAATGAAAACGTCCCTGCATGGCCAACACTTCTACTCCTCCGAGTTTTCCGAGTATCAGCTTGCCTTTGTGTCCCTCAACTGTTGAAACGGGAAAATTGGGAATGGTTTCGTAAGGTATTTCCATTTCAATATCCATTTGGGTTACCAAATTTCCCAATCCTGTTCCCAAAATGATACCTGTTTTAGGTCGCATTGGCATTTTTGCCAACAAAAAATCAGCGGTTTCTTGAATTTTCTCTAACATAATCTTTAAGTTTTTGAATGAATAATGATTCTTGATCGAATAAAAATTTAACCTCTATCGGCAAGGCAAAAATTTTTGCCTTGAGCGTTTCAGGTAAATATTTTTCGTTATAAAGTCGTGCGGCATCTTTTTCCGTAACGATAATAATTTTATTTTCGGACGGAAGGGCGTCCCATTCCTGTCGGATCAATTGGAAGTCATTTTTGGAAAATTTGTGATGGTCGGGGAAGGAAACTTCTTTCAAAGTCGAAACATAATCTTTCAGAAAATCCTTCATCGATTGAGGAGAAGCAATGCCGGTAACCATCAAAACGGCCGGACTTTCTTCCCTCAATTTGCTCAACGACCAATTTTCAGTAGTCAACTCCGGAAAAACCGGCACCGGATCGTGATACCGAAAAGTAGAAAAAAACACTTGCTGATAAGGCAATGGATGCAGCTCCATTTCAATAATGCGTTTGTCGATGGGTTTGAGGTTTTCCGGGCATTTGGTAACCACTATCAGGTTGGCACGATGGCTGCCTTCCTTGCTTTCGCGCAAACTGCCGGCCGGCAGAAAAAAATCGGATGTGTAAAGGTTCGAATAATCGGTGAGCAAAACGGAAAAACCCGGAAGCAAATAACGATGTTGAAAGGCATCGTCCAACACGATCAATTGCAAATCGGGAAAAAGTTTCAACAGACGTTTGATGCCCTCTACTCTTTTTTCGTCCACTGCCACCTTAACGTTGGGAAATTTTCGGAAAATTTGATAAGGTTCGTCGCCAATGGTAGCGGCAGAAGCATTTTTGTCCGCCAAAACAAAACCTTTGGTTTTTCTTTTGTATCCCCTGCTGAGAAAAGCAGTTTTAAATTCATGCTGCAAATGCGACAAAACAAATTCTGCATGTGGCGTTTTTCCCGTCCCGCCAACAGCCAAATTTCCCAACACAATGGTTGGCACATCGAACCCGACGGAATGAAAAATTTTTTCGTCAAACATCCAGTTTCGAATATCTGCTACCCATCCGTAAATGAGGGAAAAAGGATATAAGGCAATATGTTTGAGCTCTCTGTTCAAATTGGCAAAATTTTTCTGAAAAAGAAGAGAGCAAAGATACCATTTTTCTGATTTGAAACAAACTTAAACCGACAAATCATTGACAGGTAAAAGAAAGGGCAAATAATTAACCACAAAAGCAGCCAGCCTGCAATTTGCCGGAGCAAGAGAATTTTGATTTGCTTTCAGGGAACAGGGTCGTAGCCACTGCCTCCCCAAGGATGACAACGGCTGATGCGCTTCACGGAAAGCCATCCGCCTTTGAAAACGCCATATTTTTTTATTGCCTCGATGGTATATTGTGAACAGGTGGGTGTGTAACGGCAACTTGGCGGAAAAAGCGGAGAAATGCTGTACCGGTAAAAATATACCGGCAACAAAACCAACCATCGAAAAAATTTTTTCATTGCTCAGAAGCTATTTTTTGCAACTGTTCCAAAATCTGTTTCATTTTATCATTCAGCTCGTGGAAGTTAATTTCCTTGTCAGCGACATAAAGAAATGCAACTTGCATTTGCCGTTGTTCGGATAAAACAACATCGGAAAGTTCGTTTTTGTTCAAACGATAGGCTTCGCGTATCAGCCGTTTAATGCGGTTGCGATGCACTGCCCTTTTAAACTTTTTTTTGGGAACGGAAATCAGGACTTCTACTCCGGCAGGATTTTCAGCAGAGACATAATAAACCGTCCTCAGAGGATAAACCAGAAAAGCTTTTCCTTCGGTGAACAAGCGATCTATTTTTATTTTGCTGTTCAGTCGCTCCGATTTGGGGAATAAAAATCTTGTTCTCTCCATTTACACAAAAAAATATCCCAAAAGTAACGAAAAATAATTCATTTACTTTCGGGATAGATATTTTAACAATCTATTGGTTTATTTTTCGGCTTTTTTGTTGTTCGCTTCCTTTTTGGCATTTTCTTTCAAAAAGTGTTCGAGAGCCATAGTCATCGACGGCAAATCCGGCTGCGGGGCTTCGAGATCGAGCCTTAAACCGGCATCACGCACGGCCTGAGCCGTAGTTTTACCAAAACATCCGATTTGAATATCTCCCTGTACAAAATCGGGAAAATTTTTAAACAGGGAAGCAACTCCTACTGGACTGAAAAATATTATCATATCGTAATTAAACTCTTTTTCATCAAACTCGTTGCTTACCGTTCTATACATAACGGCCTTTTCATACTGAATTTTCGCCTCATTGAGAACTGTTATTATTTCTTCGTTCTGAACATCGGAAGTAATCAGGAGATATTTTTCGTCCGGATGCTTTTTCAAAAGGGGAATCATGTCGGTCATTTTTCCTGTTGGGCTAAAAAAAACCTTACGTTTCCTATATTGAATATAACGTTGCAAATACAAGGCGACTGTTTCCGAAACACAAAAATACTTCATGTCTTCGGGCACGGTAATACGCATTTCTTCACACAACCTGAAAAAATGGTCAATTCCATGACGTGCATTAAAGATAATAGCGGTATGATCGAGTATAGACACACGCTGAGCCCTGAACTCCTTAGCCGAAAGTGGTTCTACCTTAATAAAGGGTTTGAAGTCGATCTTGACATTATACTTCTGACTGATATCGTAATAAGGCGATTTATCACTCGAAGGCTGTGGTTGTGATACAAGTATTTTTTTTATTTTCAACGCTGTAACTTTTTAATATTGAACGATTTAAATTATCCGCTGATATGTTTTTACAAGTAAAATCAATGGTAAAATTTCTAGGGTGCAAAGGTACAAAAAAATGTAAAAAAAAGCCGCAAATTTAGTTGAAAAAATCTGAAAAAATTTAATTATAAACGCTATAAAAGCGACAATAAACAAAAAAAGTGCTGCAATACTTGTTAGGGTTGATTTTTCAGGCAAATAAATTTGAATTGTCAACAAAGGAAACAATATAGTAGCAAAAAGAAAAAACAAACTGAAATAGATTTGCTTAGCCATATTAAAAGTAACTTTGTCCAAAAAAACATAACCAATCAATTTAATAATAAGCCATTTAAAGAGAAAAAAAACTGTGGTTGCCAAAAAAAATTTAAAACAAGTTATCGGTAAAAAGGGTTCGGTGGGATAATGCAAAAAAACGGCAGCAAACATGCTCACGACACCTAATGAATAAAGCACCATGAAAAAAGGAATAGTATTATTCAAATCATCTTTACTGAAAATGTTATTCTCGCTGCTTTTAATGTATGAACGAAATGTGTTTTTAAAAAAAAACGGATAACGCCAAAAAAAGAAAATCAGCAAAAAGAACAAACCAAGCAGACACAAAAACACCCATACCTGATTTTCCGGCGTAGATGGAAGTAGAATTCCCTCAAAGCCTTGAAAAGGAAGTTGAACCGGAGAAACAGTATCAAAATGAATGAGCGAATCGGGGTAGGGAGTATCAACCGCAATTCCCGTAACTTTAAAACCTGCAGATTTTTGAACAATAGCTTTTACATTATCGGTATCAACCGATAATGTTGACAAGGTATTTAGTATATGTGTTGTATCGGGTTGAAACATAAAAAATTTTTTAAAGTTACATCACAGCCCACTGGCGATTATCCGAATTCCACAGCAAAGCATTTGTAATGGCTTCGACCACCTGATCAGAACGATCAACAACCTGCCACATAGATTGATGCTCAGGTCGCATAAAATGTTCTGCTACTGCTTTTTTCAACATCAACAATAATTCGTCAAAATACCCTTCAATATTCAAAATTACTATCGGTTTGGTGAAAATGCCCAGTTTTTTCCAAGTTATAATTTCCATCAACTCTTCCATCGTCCCGCAACCACCGGGCAAAGCTACAACCGCATCAGCCATTTGGGCAAGCATAGCTTTCCTTTCATGCATGGTGTCGACCAATATCAATTCTGACAGGCCATTGTGATTCCATTCTTCTTCACACATGAAACGGGGAATGACACCAATAATTTTTCCTCCCGACTGCAAGGTACTTTCTGCCAATTGTCCCATCAGTCCTCGCGAACCGCCGCCATAAGCAATTTGATAACCCGCCCCAACCAAATTTTTAGCCAGTTCATCGGTTGCTTCAAAAAAACTCTTTCTTATCTGCTGGCTTGATGCGCAATAAATGCATACGGTTTTCATGTTGTTTATCAAGTCGAATGTTTTTTAAATGAAATTTTCAGAGAGAAACATCAATTTTTTTTAAAAAATCTCCTTTTAAGGGAATGACATTTTTTTTGCAAAAATACGGTTTTCTTTTCATTTATATGATTGATGAATCACAAATAAAATGAAGAGTCAATAGGCAAGTGCGAAATGCTAAGTTCAACATAAAAGTGAGAATTTAACAAAGTCCCAGCATTTTTTCTAATTTCCAGCTATTTTCCTTTGGTTTGCGGTATCCAAAACTTAACAATAACTCCTACCAATAAGATAACTCCAGAATCCGCAATAGAGAAAAAGTTTTAATTTTGTAGGAAAGTCTAATGCGTAGCAATAGAAAAAAAAGAAGTGTATGAAATTTGGTATCTCCTTTACAAACAAAGAGATAACATCATGTGGTGGAATGATTTTTTTTGTAACAAATGGTGGAAAAACCACGTAGAATCGTTATTGTTCGTCAAAAATTAAAGAAAAGCACTTTCGTCTGTTTGAGGAAAAAGAAATTTACAGAGATTATCGTTATGCTGCTTGCGTAACCAACATGAAACTTTCAGCGCCCGACATATGAAGAATATACAGAGGAAGAGTTCATGCTGAAAACAGAATAAAGGAATTAAAATAGTACTTTGGCTTTGACAGTTTTAATCTAAAAAACTTTTTTGCAAGGAAAGCCGTTTTAATTTTTTTAATGATAGCCCATAATCTTATGTCGTGGTTTAGAATGTACATTTTGCAGAAAAAACGCAAAAAACTTTATCTACACACTTAGATACAAAACTTTTGCCATTGGTGCATATTTTGAAAAATCAACAACAAACTGCTTCTCAAAATCGCTTTAAAAAAAAGGCGAGCATGGTTTTCCGGACTATAGAACAGCTCTTCTGAGTTTGACTTTCCTTTTAAATTGGCTAATGAGTAATCTGGGTTGAACAACAGATTAAGAAAAAAATTAAAATTATTGACATCAAATGAATTTTTATTACGAAATTTGTCTAATGCTAAAGTTGCATTAATAAATTGAATTCAGTTTGAAATTTCACTTGAAAAATAAAATATACATGGCACATATTCAATCAGTCAGGGGGATTGACCCAAAAATTGGAAAAAATTGTTTTTTGGCAGAAACGGCAGTAGTGATTGGCGATGTTACAATGGGAGAAGGTTGTAGCATTTGGTTCAATGCAGTTTTACGTGGCGATGTCAATTCCATTAAAATTGGAAATCATGTTAATATCCAAGATGGATCGGTTTTGCACACGCTCTATCAAAAATCGATTATTGAAATAGGGGATTATGTTTCAATTGGACATAATGTAACCATTCATGGGGCAAAAATCAACGATTATGCATTAATAGGAATGGGAGCGGTGGTTTTGGATTATGCTGAAATAGGAGAGGGAGCCATAGTTGCTGCCGGAGCTTTAGTTTTAAGCAATACTGTTGTTCCTCCTTACACCTTGTGGGCTGGCGTTCCTGCTAAGTTTATAAAAAATGTGGAACCTAAACAGACTAACGAAATCAATCATCGCATTGCCCAAAATTATTCACTCTATGCCAGCTGGTATCAAGATAAAGATAAATAATAATCTCTCTTGCCATAAAGCTACAAAAAAAATTTCAGCATTTGGCAACTTTTAAGCTCATCAAAATGCCGTATTAATGTTCAAATAGTTAATAATTTTTCGTTGGAATTTGAAAGATGAGCAAATATCTAAGAATTTAAAGAAAAAAATTTTTTGAGATATCCATCGAAAGGTGCATCAAACACTAAACTCTTTTTTTCAGATTAACCAACTATCTGCGCTTAAATACATATTTTTACTGGTGAATCATAATATCACAATCATTTGTTGTAATATTTCATGGCTTCAGGAATAAATTCCTGAAGTTTTTTTATTCGATTTTGATCGGAAGGGTGCGTACTTAAAAATTCTATGTTGCTGCCAGAAGAAGCAGCAGCCATTCTTTGCCAGAAAGCCACAGATTCTTGAGGATTGTATCCGGCCATAGCCAAAAAAATCAAACCAAGCCTGTCAGCTTCATATTCCTGTTTTCTTGAATAAGGCAACATCACACCCATTTCTACCCCGATTCCATAAAGGGTATTAATGCCAATCCGTGTAGCTTCCGATTTATTGGACAACAAAATATTGGTTAATTCGGCTCCGAATTGTGCCAGCATTTGCTGACTGAGACGTTCGTTGCTGTGCTTGGCTATGGCATGTGCAATTTCGTGTCCCATTACTACAGCCAACCCATCTTCATTTTTTGCTATCGGTAAAATGCCTTCAAATACCACCACTTTTCCTCCCGGCATACAAAAAGCATTTTTTGAAGTATCCTTTACCAAATTAAATTCCCAAGAAAGGTTTGCAATTTCAGACGCCAAACCGTTATTTCTCAAATATATTTCAACAGCAGATGCAATGTTGCTGCCTATTTTTTTTACTAATGCAGTATTTGTTTTGTCGGTTGACAAAGGAGCTGAAGCTATAAATTCTTTATAACTTTGGCTACTCATTGATAAAATTTCTCTTTCCGGAACAAAATTCAATTGCTTTCTGCCGGTGATGAGAACACTTGAACAGGAAACCAGCAAAAGAGTCAAACAACTTAAAAAAATATATTTTCTCATAATAATGATATTTGAAAAACAAATTTTAATATTTTGAGAACAGGTTTTATCTTTGCAAAGATAATCAAAATTTAATTATTTTTTCTTGATAAAATTATTTTAGTTGTATGCAACATTTCCAAAAAAAGAAGATATTTTTCGTTAAATATTGGAAATCTTTATTGGTATTGTTTGTAATTTTATATCTGTCGTTTGCCAGCCCCTCTACCTTTAAGGATATTCCTACATTTCAACACGCCGATAAGGTTGCTCATTTTCTTATGTTTGCCCTATTTACAGGGGTTTTGATAAATGATTTTCGACACGATAAAATTGTTTTCACTTCCAAAACCGAATTTCTAATATTGAGTTTGGCATTCCCATTATTCACCGGAGCTATTATTGAATACCTGCAAGGTTCGGTTTTTCAACCACGCTCAGCAGAATGGCTCGACTTTTTTTCTGATACAATGGGAGTAGTTATCGGATTTCTTTTAATGTCTGCATTGATTCATTTTTTGAAAAAAATAAAAAAGATTATCCGAAAAGATGGATGATTCCTTAAAATATAAAATTGCCCTAACGATGATTCATGGCATAGGAAACATTCTTGCCAAAAATCTGATTGCATACATTGGAAGTGTGGAAGGAATTTTTAAGGAAAAAAGACAAAACCTGGCAAAAATTCCCGGTATTGGAGAGGTTTTGTCCAAAGAAATTGTATCACACAGCCTTATTGAACGAGCAGAGAAAGAAATTGAATTTATTTCTAAAAATCAAATCAAAGCCATTTTCTTTACTGAAAAGGATTATCCCTATCGATTGAAGGAATGTCCCGATTCTCCAATTTTGTTGTACTGTAAAGGAAACACCAACTTTAACGAAGGAAAATTTGTTGGAATAGTTGGAACACGAAGTGCCACTCAAACAGGAAAAGAAAATTGTACCAAACTTGTATCCGATCTGGCCGCAATGGTACCTCAACTCACCATAGTGAGCGGACTGGCTTATGGTATTGACATTTATTCTCATAAAGCGGCTGTAGAAAATCATTTGCCTACCATTGGTGTTCTGGGTCACGGATTGGATAGGATATACCCTGCTGCACATAGATCTACGGCTATCAAAATGCTTGCTCATGGAGCTTTGCTGACCGAATTTATTAGTGAAACAAATCCAGATAAACCAAATTTTGTAAAGCGTAACCGGATTATAGCCGGACTCTGCGATGCTTTGGTGGTAGTAGAATCGGGTATTAAAGGCGGGGCATTGATAACGGCCGAGTTGGCAAACGATTATAACAGGGATGTATTTGCTTTTCCCGGCCGTGTCGATGATATTTGGTCCAAAGGATGTAACAGTCTGATAAAATCGAATAAGGCATTTTTAATGGAAACAGCAGAAGACTTGCTTCAAATAATGAATTGGGAAAAACTGGATTCCGGTTCGGAAATAGCTCCGCAGGTTTCCATGTATTTCGATCTGGCAGAAGAAGAAAAAGAAATTTTGTTTCAGTTGAGACAACATGCCGATGGACTTCAAGTAAATGAACTGGCTATCCAAATGTCCAAACCATTCAGTAAAATTTCTTCGCTGTTGCTGCAAATGGAATTTAAAGGATTGGTAAAATGTTTACCGGGTAATATTTATCGAATAATCAAATAATTCTGATAAAAAAGAGAAGAAATTAGTGGTTGTGGTGAAACAAGTAATTGTCTATCAGATATAGTCAAGTAAAAAACAAACATTGACAGTTTGGCATTACAGCGTAAAAATATGTCATTCTGTCAATAATTTTATTCCCTTCTTCGATTACTTCTGCAACCATAAGATAAAAAATTACTCTGAAATACAGTTATTTACCGGGCAAATTAAATTATTGGAAATGCTCTGGTATTGAATTTGAATAGCTTGAGGTGTAGAGTAAAATTTAGAATTATAAAACGAAAGGAGGGTTTAACTATGGCATTAGTAAAATTTTCAGATCAATTGCCATCATTATTTGATCGTTTAATGAATAATGATTTGTTCGACTGGACTTTTCGCAACTTTTCTGAAACAAACACAACTCTTCCATCAGTTAACATTAAAGAAACCAACGATGCATACAGGTTGGAAATGGCAGCTCCAGGTCTAAAAAAAGAAGACTTCAAGATTGAAGTTAAAGATGGGGTGCTTTCAATTTCTTCAGAAAAAGTTGGTGAAGAACTGAAGGAAGGAGAAGAATTTACCCACAGGGAATACAGCTATCAATCATTTGTACGTTCTTTTACTTTGCCCGACAATGTAGAAGAAGACAAAATCGAAGCAAAGTACGAGAATGGAATATTATGCGTAAATATTCCCAAAAAGGAAGAAGCTAAAGCTAAGCCGGTTAAGCAAATCGAAATTCAATAAATTTTACTTTAACAAATGAAGGGGAACTATTGTGTTCCCCTTTATTAAATTTATTTTAACAATTTGTTGCTTGAAATATTTGTTTTATATGGAATATAAAGATTACTATAAAACACTTGGAGTAGACAAAAATGCCACTCAGGAGGAAATTAAAAAAGCTTACCGGAAACTTGCCGTAAAATACCATCCTGATAAAAATCCCGGTAACAAGGAAGCGGAAAATCAGTTTAAAATGATTAATGAAGCTTACGAAGTACTGTCCGATCCGGAAAAAAGGAAAAAATATGATGAATTGGGAACCAACTGGAACAAATTTGGTGAAGGGAACGAATATAGAGGAAGTAATCCTTTTGAAGGTTTTGGCAATCGGGGCGGAAGTCAATTTTACTATCAGGATAATTTCAACGATTTATTTGGTGGTAAAAACACTGGATTTTCGGATTTTTTCGAAGCATTTTTCGGTAAAGGAGCAACGTCAGGATTTGGTAAAAGTAATCGTCAAACCGAATTCAAAGGGCAGGATTACGAAACAGAAATCAATCTTACCCTGGAAGAGGCATATCATGGTACAAGCAGAATTATTCAAATCGATAACGAAAAAATACGTATAAAAATCAAACCAGGAGTTAACGATGGACAAGTATTAAGAATAAAAGGAAAGGGAGCAAAAGGAAGCAATCCAAACTATAATGGCGATTTGCTCATAAAAGTCAAAGTACTACCCCATCCAATTTTCGAGCGGATAGGCAATGACTTGAAAATGATTCATCAAATTAACTTGTTTGATGCAATACTGGGTGGAAAAACAATTATTGAAACACTGAATGGAAAAATAATAATTGACATTCCCGAAGGTACACAGAACAATAAAATTCTGCGTATCAAAGGAAAAGGTATGCCTGTGTATGGAAAAAGTGGAGAATACGGCGATTTGCTGATTAAATTGCAAGTGATTATTCCCGAGAACCTTACACCCGAACAAAAAAATATGTTTCGTAGATTAAAGGAAAATTTGCATTCACAAAAATAATAATTAATAGATGGATTATGTATGATTTGAACAGATTTTTCCCCGAAGACAATGAAATGTTGACAAATTTCGTAGAAGCTCTTTTTTCTGCAAATCTTCAGTATAGTGCAATGGATTTGTTTCGAGCAGGAGCTGAATCATGGAAGGAAATCGATGGGGCAGTAAAACTATCCATACAAACGCTTATAAAAGCCAATCTGAATCCGCAGATGCATTTTAAATTTCGATTTTTAACCGATATAGCAAGTGGCAACATAGTGCAAGACTGGAAAATGAGCAAAACGGGTTTTGTATTGACATTACTCAATATTCAGGGTAAAAATCCACTTTTAAACAAGTTAAAAGTAGAAATTATTGAACGCTATATCAATTAAATGAAGAAGGAAAAACAGATGTTTTTTCGACATTGCGAATAAAAAACCGATATCTAAAAATTGGAAAACTGTATCATATTTAACGCATATCAATTGAGGATAAGTATTTGTGGAAAAATTCGAAATTTCTGAAAAAACGGATAAAGTTAGCTCATGACAGATATTGCCAATATATTTTTTAAGTGTGGATGGAATTTGCACTATAGATTATTAAAAAAGTTCATACTATCAATGCATTTTGACTGAATATTATTACCAAGAAAAAAAGTGTTGGGAACATAAATCAGATGGCAATGTCTTAATTTCCATATCTCCCCTAAATAAAAAATCGTAAATTCAAGTGAAAATTAAACTTTTTGGTGCATCATTACCAATAAAATGTTAACTTTGAAACCTGTTTTAAAACGGTTTTTCAGGTAAACAGAGAGGAATAAAGCAAATTTTTTAAGAACAAAAATTTTGTACATGACAAAAAAGTAAGTAGGGTTTGGGGCAAAGCCCCGTTATTAAATATTTGAAAATAAAAAATATAAATTTTTCTACAATTTTTTTGTCATGTACTAAGGAACAAAAATTTCAATATGAAGAAAATTAAAGTCGGCATAGTGGGAGGGGCAGGATACACGGCAGGCGAGTTGTTGCGCATTCTGATTTATCATCCTGAAGTTGAAATTGTGTTTGTAAACAGCAGCAGCAATGCCGGTAATCCTTTAGCAGAAGTGCATAGCGGATTAATAGGCGAAACGGATTTGAAGTTTACTGCGGAGTTGCCACTACAGCAAATAGATGTTCTGTTTTTGTGCACAGCACACGGCGACAGCAAAAAATTCCTTGTAGAGCATGATGTTCCTTTTTCGATGAAAATGATCGATCTTTCTACCGATTTTCGTGAAAAAAGAACTGATCACGATTTTGTTTACGGTTTACCCGAGCTGAACCGAAAGGAAATACTTTCTGCCTGGCATGTAGCCAATCCCGGTTGTTTTGCTACAGCCATTCAATTGGGACTGTTGCCATTGGCAAAAAACGGCTTGTTGAAAGATGAAATTCATGTCAATGCCATTACCGGTTCTACCGGAGCCGGCGTAAAACTTTCCTCCACTTCTCATTTTAGCTGGAGAAACAACAATGTTTCCATTTACAAAGCTTTTACGCATCAGCATTTGCACGAAATCAACCAGTCGTTGCATCAGTTGCAGCCCTCTTTTGCACATGCTGTAAATTTCATTCCGGTGCGCGGAAATTTTACTCGCGGCATACTGGCGGCAAGCTACACCAAATGCGACTTGACACTCAAGGAAGCCACTGAAATTTATCGTGAATTTTACAGAGAGGCCGCTTTTACTTTTGTCGTAGATAAAAATCCGGATCTCAAACAAGTGGTAAACACCAATAAAGCATTGGTTTATCTGGAGAAACATGAAGAAAAATTACTTGTTGTATCGGTTATCGACAATTTGCTGAAAGGGGCTTCGGGACAGGCGGTGCAAAATATGAATCTGATGTTCGGACTGGAGGAAAAAATCGGTTTACAACTGAAAGCCGTCGGTTTTTGAAACCCACATGTATTGCATACACAAACACGAATGAATATAATATTCAGACATGTGGGTTCCATCAGACCTTTAAAAAATAAATTATATTCTGATGAAAATTTTAGAAAAAGCAGAATAAAGTTAAATTATGCTATAAAACATAATTTTCGAGCAAAAATTAATGAAATTACTTGTATGGAATTTCAAAAATCCTTACCTTTGTGCAGTGATTTTTTCATAGTATTAGATTTAAGGTTAACAAAGATTGGTAGTCAGGCGTGGCTACCTTTCGCGTTTTATGGGGGTATGGTTTTTTAATTTATCATCTCAACGAATTCCATCCCTGTGCCTGAAGTTCAATTTCGCCTCCGTCTCTGCCCAACAAATAACAACCTGTTTCGGGTTTGGTAATATGCCCTACAATCGAGATATTTTCCATCAGCACCAATTTTTCATAATCTTCCAGTGAAGCGGTAAAAACCAATTCGTAATCTTCTCCGCCATTGAGTGCAGCGGTAACAATATTCATGTTCATTTCTTCGGCCATTGCAGCAGCCTGAAAACTTACGGGAATTTTATCTTCGTAAATTCGGCAACCTGTCTTGCTTTGGGTGCAAATGTGCAACAGTTCCGACGATAATCCGTCCGAAATGTCCATCATAGCAGTAGGAATAATATTTTTCTCGCGCAATTGCTCAACAATATCGCGTCTTGCCTCAGGTTTGAGCTGGCGTTCCAAAATATATTCATATCCATCAAAATGAGGTTGCGCCTGTTCATTTCCTTCAAAAACCAGTTTCTCTCTTTCGAGCAATTGCAATCCCATGTAGGCAGCGCCCAAATCGCCGGATACGCAAATCAAATCGTTTTCCCTGGCGCCGTTGCGATATGTAATTCGGCCGCTTTCTCCTTCTCCCACACAGGAAATGCTGAGCGTAAGTCCTGTAAGTGATGCGCTGGTATCGCCGCCAACCAAATCAACACCGTAATTTTCACATGCCAGCAGAATACCATCATAAATCTGCTCCAAATCTTCGACCGAAAAACGTTTTGATACGCCCAATGAAACGATAATTTGTTTTGGTTGTCCGTTCATGGCGTAGATGTCGGAAAAGTTGACTATGGCAGCTTTGTAGCCCAAGTGTTTTAAAGGAACATACATTAAATCGAAATGTACGCCTTCCAGCAGAAGATCGGAAGTGAGCAGAACAAGTTTGTCATTGTACGAGAGAACGGCGGCATCGTCGCCAATACCTTTTACAGTAGAACGATTTTTTATTTTTACCTTTTCTGTCAAATGTTTGATTAACCCAAATTCTCCCAAAGCGGAAATTTCTGTACGGGGCATAATGGCCGATTTTTATGGTTTTTATTGTTTGAGGCGACAAAGTTATTCAAATTTGCCGCGTTTGACAAATTCTCACTCAAAATTCAATTTCGCATTATAAAGGTTGCAGAATGAAGATGTTCGCATGGGGTGCTAAGGTTATATGTTTTGAATAAGATTCTTTCTTTTTGGTTCTCTGTGTTTTCTTTGGTAAAATATGTTTTTAATTTTTCGTGAAAATTAGGTGTTGTACATTACGGCTCTCCCGCAATTGGAATTTTATTCTTCAATTTCTTCAAATTTAAAATCTGTAAACTTTTACCTCGCTTACTCGAAACACGCATTTTCTTGTTTTTTGTTAATTCTGAATAAAAATGCATATTAAACTCTTTTTTATTTTGCTTGTATTTGAAATTATTATTACTTTGCAAGCCAAAATAATTTTAAATTATAACCGAACCCTTTACATAAAATTTTAATTTTAATTATATTTTTGTATAGTTTAGTTTATTTCACATTTTTAGTTCTCTTTAATTGTTTATTTCATCAGAATATAATTTATTTTTTTTAAAGGTCTGATGGAACCCACATGTCTGAATATTATATTCATTCATGTTTGTGTATGTAATACATGTGGGTTTCATTGTATTTCAATTTTTTTGTTTCGCATTCTTGCATCCCCCGGCAGAGCCGTAGTATGCAATTTATCTACAAATTGTTCGAAAATTTTTTGGAAAAATGGATTTGAAGACGAGAACCAAATTGGAAAATCTATGTTAAATATATTTAATATATAAAAATTCGGTTAACTTTTTTCCGATTTTTCTTGTTTTTAAAATGAATTGAATATAATTTTGTAGCGAATATATTAATCATCAGCGTAGTCAATTCTCTTTTAACCCTATTTTGTAATAAGTGCTTATCGCATAACGATTGAATTTTAAATGCGGAAAACCATTTCTAGCTACCTGAAAATCTGTTTGTTTACACTCTTCCTGACTTTTGGAGGAAGGGCTTCGCTATATGCTGCCAACCGTTATGCCGTAGCCAATGGCAATTGGAATTCCACCTCTACATGGTCTGCCACTTCTGGCGGAAGTTCGGGTGCCAGTGTCCCTGTTAACGGTGATAATGTGTACATCGAACGCGGTTATACCGTTACTGTAACTGCTAATGCAGCCTGTAGCAATTTGTATTTTAGTACTCCAACTACCGGAAATTTGGGAACATTGACTGTCAACAGCGGAGTTACCCTGACCGTCAGTGGAGGGGTTACCTTAAACAAAGTGACTTCTGCTAATGATGTGTGGGGCACTATCTCCGGTGCAGGAATTTTGAATTGTACTTCACTCAATATTGGTAATGCGGGTAATCCTACCACTAATAATACAAACAATACCCATACATTAACTTCTACTATTGCTGTTTTGAATGTGAGCGGCAATTTAACAATAAACAGTTATTATAGAAATACAAACAGAATTCGTAACGGTGTTTTTGTGGTAAACAGTGGAACCGTTACTGTAAGTGGCACAGTAACAACATCCAATCAAAATGCTAATAATACTGCTACTTTAACTTTAGGTAATTCATCTCCCACCTTAAATCTTGCCGGAGGTCCCCCTTTTAATCTTTCAGGTACAGGAACCAATGCGATTACCTTAAATGGAACAGGAGCAACGGTAAATTATAGTGGAGCAACTCAGACAATCTATGCCTCTAATTATTATCACTTGACATTATCAGGAAGTGGAAACAAATCCCTGACAGGTACAGCGAATATACAAGGAAATTTCACCAATAATGCCACTTTTTCATATGGAACTTCTACTGTTACTTTTAATGGTACTTCTCCTCAAACCATAGGAGGAACTTCTGTTACAACCTTTTATAATTTGACGATCAACAATACCGGCACTTCCGGAAACAATACCGTTACGCTTCAGCAACCCACCACCGTAACCAATACGCTTACGTTGACATCAGGTAGAGTGAATACTACTTCTACCAATCTTCTTTCCGTTACCAATACGGCAGCAGGAGCTATTTCCGGAGGAAGTTCCTCGTCCTTTGTCAATGGTCCCTTAAAAAGATCATTGCCTGCCAACTATTCCACAGCAAGCAGTTATGTTTTCCCCGTAGGAGTAGGAACAGGCTATTATCCGTTTACACTGGTCAATCCGACCACCGGAACTACCGCACCAACCGTTCAAATAGAAGCAAAAGCAGCCAGTAATGGTGGAACATTCAATGGAACGTTGTTTTCGTTAAGTACGACCGAATACTGGACAATGACGACGACAGGAAGTTTCACGAACAGTTCCGTTTCTGTTTCCCGTCCCACTGCCATTACACCTTTTAACGTGATTGCGGGGTCGACTTCTGCGAGCGGCACTTACACATCGTTGGGTGGAACAGCCGGAACGAACGGCGTAACAAATTCTAATTTAATTGGTTCTAATCGTTATTTTGCATTGGGACGTGCCAGGTATTTGACATTATCTACGACAAGTCTTACCGGTTTTACCTATCCGGAAGGGAACGGGCCATCAGGCATTCAAAGTTTTACGGTAAATGCAGACGGATTAACCGATAATGTGATTATTGCGGCGCCTGCCAATTTTGAAATTTCACTTTCGGGAGGAACATCTTTCAACGGTAGCAGTCAGGTTACAATTCCGATTGTTTCGGGAAGTATCAACAATGTTTCGGTATATGTGCGGATGAAAGCGGGTTTGTCGCAAGGCAGTATTGGACCGGAACAGTTGACTGTTTCCACGACCGGTTTCACTGCCCAAACGATTAGTTTAAGTGGAACAGTTACCACAAGACCGGTTATAACCTTATCCACTTCGAGTTTGAGCGGATTTACCTATACTTTTTCGGCCGGTCCTTCCGCACAACAAAGTTTTACGGTGAGCGGTACCAATTTATCCGGAAATGTTACACTTACCGCTCCAACTCATTACGAAATTTCATTGACTTCCGGTTCCGGGTTTACTTCGTCAATATCGTTGACGCCTTCAGGTGGAACATTATCGTCCACTACTATTTATGTTCGGCTCAAAGTTAGTTTGGGCGTTGGTACCTATAATGAAACACTTACAGCAACCAGTCAGTATGCCGTAACCAAAAATCTTTCGTTGAATGGAAACGTTACAGCCGCAGCAACGCTTACTACAACTCCTTCCTGGCTTGCCTGCTTTATTTATACTTCCGGGAGCGGGCCTTCGGCTTCACAAACTTTTTCCTTGACAGGTTCCAATTTGGGAACCAATACGGTAACTGTGACAGCACCCACAAATTTTGAAGTATCGACCAACGGAACTACTTTCAGTAATTCATTTACGTTGACGCCCAGTGGCGGGACTGTCAATCAGACGGTTTATGTAAGGTTGAAATCGGCTTTGGCTGTAGGGACTTACGGACCGAGCAATGTTTCGCTGGCTTGTACAGGAGCAGTTACCAAAACGGTTGCTTTGAGCGGACAGGTCGTAAGCAGTGCAACTGTCTTAGTGTCAAGAAATACGGTTACAGGTTTTGGTTATCAGGTAGGAAGTGGCCCTTCGCCGGTTCAATCGTTGACGGTCAGTGGGGCTTCATTGGGAAGTAACAATATCTCGGTTACTCCGCCTTCCAATTACGAAATCTCAACATCGCCCAATTCGGGATTTCAATCCACAGCCCTTACACTCACCCAATCGAGCGGTAAAGTGGATCCAACGGTTATTTATATCCGTCTGAAATCAGGATTAGCTGCTGCAACTTATGCCCAGACACTCACGGTAGTATCCGGTTCTATCACACAAAATGTAACACTGAACGGCAAAGTTTATGCTACGCCTTTGATTACGGCTTCAGGTGGAGGTGATTATTGTACGGGAAGTACCATTAATCTGACAAGCACGGGAGATGATATCGTCAATCGTTACTGGTCGGGACCCAACAATTTTTACTCTACTACTCAAAATCCTTCCATTGCCAACAGTACGCCATCCATGTCCGGAACTTATTCCGTCACCGGGAATGTAATTACAGGAGGAAATCTGATTGTGAACGGAGATTTTGAAATGGGGAATGTGGCCATTAATAGCAGTTACGGTTATCCGGCTGAACCGTTTACAACGAGTTCACTTTATCCGGAAGGACTGTATGCGATTGTCAATTTGCCAAGCACCGTACATGGCAACTTTACTTCTACGGGTGTCGATCATACGACCGGGACGGGAAAACAAATGGTTGTTAATGGAGCTACGAACCCGGGTGTTGTCGTTTGGTCGCAGTCGGTAGCTGTGGTGGCCAATGCCGATTATGAGTTTACCTATTGGGTGCAGACAGTAGTTAATGGAAACGATCCAAACCCAGCTCAGCTGCAACTTTACGTAAATGGTGTAGCAGCAGGTCCCATTTATACTGCCAATCCCACAACAGCTGTTTGGAAACAATTTATTTATAATACGAATGCAGGTTCCAATACCGTATTGAATTTGGAACTGGTCAATCAAAATACCGTTGCAGGAGGAAACGATTTTTCATTGGATGATATCGTTTTTCATCAAATTCTTCCGGCAACAGCATCAACCAATGTTACTGTGAATGATAACTTGCCTGTGAGTGTAAGCATTTCTTATTCACCATCTGTTGTTTATACCAATACGCTTGTAACATTTACGGCTACGCCAACCAATGAAGGTTCAGCTCCCGTTTACGAATGGTCGGTGAATGGAACAGTAGTAGGAACAAACAGTTCAACTTATACCTACACGCCTCAAAATGGGGATGTGGTTTCCTGTAAACTGACCTCATCCTATCCTTGTGCAATAGGCAATCCGGCTACGAGTAGTCAAACCATGACGGTGCTTACACAAAACAACTATTGGATGGGAGCTGTTTCGAGTACCGACTGGGGAACGGCTTCCAACTGGACAGCAGGTTTTGTACCACTTGCAGGTGATAATGTAGAATATGCTACCGTTGCCAATTACGGCACAGCCGCAGTGAATGATTTGCAACTCGATCAGGACAGAGTAATCGGCAGCCTCATCAATGCTACCAACAAGAAGTTGATTATTCCGGCGGGAAAAGCTCTTACGGTAAACAACACAATTACTATCAGTGATGCACAGAATCCGAATTTGATTCAGATCCAGTCGGGTGGTTCATCCACTCCGCAAGGAACGTTGATTTTCCATAATGATGCTGCTCATCCTGTATATGCTACGGTAGAAATGTATTCCAAAGCATGGATTGATCCGAATGGGGTAACCAATAACAAGTATTTCTGGCAATATTTCGGTTTGCCTTTCCGTTCGCTGCAGGCCAATCCTTCTTTCTATGGCGCTTATGTAAGACGCTGGGATGAAACGGGAACAACGATTTCCAATCATTGGGTTCAATTGGGCAACAACGATGTGATTCAGTCGTTTTTGGGCTATGAAATTTGTCAGCCTTCAGCAAAAACCTACACCTTGCAGGGAATTTTGGAAAATCGAGATTTCAGTTCCGGCGAATTGGCTTACACCACTACCGCCTTGTATCCCGGTCAGCACATATTTGGCAATTCCTATACGGCAGCTATTGATATCACCCAAATTAATTTTGGCAGCAACATGGAAGCAACTGTCTATCTGTACAACACGGGTTCTTACAACAACTGGGTAACCAATAATGGTGAAACGAGTCATTCTCCGAGCAACACCAACCCGGGAACATATGCCGCCATTCCCAAGAATCAAGCCGGTCAGGGAGGCATTCAGGGACAAATTCCCTCCATGCAGGGATTTCTGGTAAAAGCCATGAGCGGTTCGTCAGGAAATACCATTTCCATTCCCTATTCTTCCGTAGCCGTGAAAAACACCACCCTTCAACGTGCAAAGGCTGCTGAAGAAAACGATTCGGAGAAAAAACAATATCTGCGCATAGACTTAAAAACGGATACCGTAATTGTAGACCGCATGTGGATTTTCAACGAAGAAAACTGTACCCGTTCTTTCGACAATGGCTGGGACGGGCCAAAAATGCTTCCGGCAAGTGGAACACCGGTATTGTGTGCCATAGAAAAGGACGGTTTGTACCAAGTGAACTCGGTAAACGATATGGACGAAACCAAACTCGGATTCCGGAAAGGAACCGAAACAGAATACTCCTTAACATTTTATCCGAAAAATCTACAGCAGCGCTATCCGGCCGTTTATCTGCTGGACGAGGCAGCAAACCAAGCGGTAAAAATAGAAAATGAAACGGTTTATTCATTCACGGCTACAGGAACGGAAAATTTGCAACAGCGTTTTCGTATTGTAACGCGTTATTACGAAAAAGGAGAACCGGAAGAGGCATCGCAAATCAAGGTATTTTCTTCCAAAAGCCATATTGTGATCGACAATCTGAGTGCAGAAAATGGAGAAGCATTGATTTACGATATGGCGGGACGAAAAGTGGGTCAGGAGAAATTCTTTAGCGAAACCATTACCATGTTTGGCGATTACCCAACGGGAGTTTATGTGGTAAAAGCCGTTTCAAATAAGGAAACGGTAACAAAACGAATCATTGTTCAGTAAAAGCGGAGAGAAATGAAAAAGGAAGAAATAAAACTGTCGTTGATATTAGTGGTTGGAGGGCTGGGAATGATTTTTTGCCTTTTCTTTCTGGATATTCCCTTTTTGCCCAACTTGAAATACAAGTCTGAGGTGCTGGATATACAAAAATATGGCAGACCTTTCGATCGTTCTTCCTATCAACCTCATCCACTTCCAAAATCAAGCTATAAAAGTAATAGAACTTATTCTTCTGATGAATTAATGACCGAACAAATAAGTGCCGATATTCCGGGCAGAGGTTTTCAGAGCGAAGCAAATGGATACAGCTTAGGCAATGGATCCACAACAGTGGGTTCCACATTTTCCCAAAAACTCAGATCAAATACTTCCTCACAAGGAATGGGCAGCGGTGGTGGATATTACGCTTATGGGAAAAGAGGTTCTTCCGAAAGTCGTGTTTCCGGCCAAGTATCAAAAGGAAGTATGTTTGCGGCGAGCGAGTTGAGAGAACCGTTTTCAAACAGTACACCGGCTCCACAAAGAGCTCCTTATGCACCAAACCAGGGTGGTACAGATCCGGGCGGCGATCCATTGGGTAATCCCATACCGGTTGGTGAAGGATGGGGAGTACTGTTGCTGCTGGCTGCCGGTTATGCTTTTATTATGAAGTTAAGAGCAAAAAGATAGTTTTTGTTTGAATGTTCGAATATCAAGCTCCAACATACCTATCCCGAAATTTTTTCTTTCTATTTCGATTTCAAATCGTTTTTTAAAAATTTTTCCAACTCGCCTGTATAATAATGTGTTTGTAAAAAAATAAAGTTGCTGCTCTCCTAAACATTTTTAAGGACATTAATTTTTACTTTTTAATTTTTTCTACTTGTGTTGTTTAAAAAAATTCTAACTGAACACAGAATTTTATATAATTACATTTTGACTGAACTTTTTCCTGTTTTGAAATCGAAATTTTGCTTTCAAAAAATTTTCATTATATCAATTGCCTTATCTTACTCTGTTTTTAAATTTTTTTGATAAATCTTTTTCGTATGAAACCCACATGTATTACATACACAAACACGAATAATGAATGTAATATTCAGACATGTGGGTTCCATCAGACCATTAAAAAATAAATTATATTCTGATGAAATATTGTTTTTTTCTCTGAAAAATCGAATAATTGAAATATATTTGCATTACTATATAATAAGCTTGACAAAATTAGTTAAAATTTTCTTGAGAAAATTTGTGAAGCCAAAAATGGAATAGTCGCGCGGTTTCGATTTCAAATGTCGGGTTTACATTATCAGTGGAATAAACACATAAGCAAACACATAATTCAATTGCTATGAACAGATATTTACAACATGATCCTTGGTGCATTATCGAAGAAGGTTTTCATCCGGAGAAACAATTGGCTTCCGAAAGTATTTTCAGCTTAAGCAATGGTCACATGGGGCAACGGGCAAATTTTGAAGAATATTATTCGGGTGAAACCATGTTGGGTTCTTACGTGGCCGGCATTTATTATCCCGAAAAAGCTGAGCGGGGAAGTTGGAAAAACGGCTATTCCGAATTTAACGACAAAATTGTGAATGCCCCCAATTGGACAGTCATCAGTGTTCGTTTAAATGATGAAAGGCTGGACATAGGCGAATGGGACCTTGCCAACTTTAAACGTGTGTTGAACATGCGCGAAGGTTATCTGGAAAGAACTTTTGAAGCCACATCATTCAAGGGACACCGGATTCAGGTTACTGTAAAGCGGTTTTTGAGCATGGCTGAAAATGAAATCGGCGTCATCAGTTATACGGTAAAGTCTTTGAATTATGATGGCCGTATTTCTTTTCTTCCCTTGATAGATGGAGATGTGCGAAACTATTATACCAATTACAACGAACCTTTCTGGAATGTTCTTCAAACCAGAACGGAACAGGATGTTTCTCATTTATGGGCACAAACCCGTAAATTGGATTTTTATGTTTGTTGTGCGCTCACTTACGATTTTTACAAAAATAGAGAATTGCTGAATGTCAACCCCATTAAAATTGAAAAGGAAAAAGTTGCAGGTTTTAGCGTAGGTACGGACATTAAAAAAGGGGAAACCGTTACGTTGAAAAAATATGTTTCGGTTATCAGCTCGCTGAATCATCCGCGCGAAGAACTTACGGAACGTGCCTGTTCCCTAGCCCGACAGGCAAAAAATAAAGGCTGGGATGAGCTGTTTGAAGAACACAAATCGGTGTGGGCAGAAAAATGGCGTCAGTCCGATGTAATTATCGATAACGACGTAGCTGCACAGCAAGCCATACGGTTTAATATTTTTCAACTCAACCAAACCTACAGTGGAAATGATCCCCGATTGAACATCAGCCCGAAAGGTTTCACGGGCGAAAAATTTTCAGGAGCCACACGCTGGGATACCGAAGCGGTGTGCGTGCCGTTTTATCTTTCCACTTCGCCGCAGAATGTGGCACGAAATCTTTTACTTTATCGTTTCCGGCATTTGCCAAAAGCCATTCAGAATGCCGAAAAACTTGGTTTCACAAATGGCGCAGCCCTTTTCCCTGCTGCAACTTTCAATGGCAGCGAAATTCTCAACGAATGGGAACTGTCTTTTGAAGAAGTTTATCGAAACGGCATTATAGCTTATGCTATTTACAATTATGTGCGCTATACCAACGACTTGGATTATCTTGTCAATTACGGATTAAAGGTACTGATTGCCATCTCACGTTTCTGGAGTCAGCGGGTTAATATTTCGGGACAGAGAAAAAAATATGTTATTTTGGGCGTAACAGGACCAAACATGTACGAAAATAACGTAAACAACAACTGGTTTACAAATTTCATTGCCGTTTGGTGTTTGAATTATACTATGGAATGTATTGAAACCATACGAAAAACCAACTTCCGTGCTTTTGAAGATGTGGCTCAAAGTATTGGCTTCTCCAATGAAGAAACATTTCTGTGGAAAGATATAGTCGAAAACATGTATTTCCCCGAAGACAAGGATTTGGACATTTTTCTCCAGCAAGATGGTTTCATGGATAAGACACTCACCAGAGCCAATGAAATACCTGAAAGTCAGCGCCCCATCAATCAACATTGGACGTGGGATCGAATACTTCGTTCCTCGCTTATCAAACAAGCTGATGTAGTACTTGGACTTTATCTTTTTGAAAATTTTTTCGATAAAGAAACGATAAGCAAAAATTTCGATTTTTACGAACCGCTCACTGTACACGAATCTTCCTTATCGCCTTGCATCCATTCGATAGTGGCCTGTAAAATTGGAAAGATTGAAAAAGGTTATGAACTGTATCTGCGCACGGCACGACTCGATTTGGACGATTACAACAATGAAGTTGCCGAAGGCCTGCATATTACAAGTATGGCCGGAACCTGGCTTTCCATTGTTCAAGGTTTTGGCGGAATGCGCATAAAAGAAGGCCTTTTGCATTTCTATCCGCAAATTCCTAAACAGTGGCAATCGTTTGCTTTCAATGTGATTTTCAGAGGGGTACATTTAAATGTTCGTATCGAAAAATCGAAAGTAATCATTCAACATATCAAAGGTGAAGCCATCAGGCTGATGATTTACGACAAATCTTTTATGCTTTTGCCGGAAAGTTTGATTGAGACGCCTTTTGAATAACAAATATTGAAGTCCATTAAAAAATAATTTGTTTACCAACATGAAAAAAATTCTTTTCCTGCTTTCTTTTCTTTTGGCTTGTTTCGCATCAAAATCAGCCGATAAAAAATGGGTTGACCACCTTGAACCAACTTTTTGGTGGACAGGTATGAACCAAACACAACTCCAACTAATGTTTCATGGGAAGGACGTGGCACAATGCGATTTTTCGATTCAGGACAAGGAGGTAACCATTATCCGTAAAGAATTGACCGATAACCCAAATTATGTTTTTCTTTATATCGACCTGCAAAAGGTGGTTTCGCCGAAAAAATTTCAAATCGTCCTGAAAAAAGATAAGAAAATTCAGCAATACCAGTACGAACTGAAAGAGCGCAAGTCCAATTCTTCATTGCGGCAGAGTTTTACTTCGGCAGATGCTGTTTATCTGCTGATGCCCGACAGATTTTGCAATGGCAATACGGCAAACGATTCTGTGAAAGGATATTTTGAGGGTGTACATCGTGCAAAGCCCGGAGCGCGTCATGGTGGCGACATCGAAGGTATTATTTCCAAAATTCCTTATCTGGCCGATTTGGGTATCACAGCTTTGTGGACTACGCCGTTGTTCGAAGACAACGATACGCAATATTCCTATCATCATTACGCCTGCACCGATTATTACAAAATTGATCCGCGTCTGGGAAACAATACCGATTATTTGCGACTGGCCGACACTTGTCATGCTTATGGATTAAAATTATTGATAGATGTA
>Ga0255346_1000914_pt1 | contig 44736 bp, 40 predicted proteins | sample wastewater_treat_FD_194410 | JGI IMG/M metagenome (GOLD analysis project Ga0255346, IMG submission 194410) | Wastewater microbial communities from Lulu Island WWTP, Vancouver, Canada - plant22 | ecosystem: Engineered > WWTP > Wastewater > Unclassified | place: Canada: Vancouver, British Columbia...
CGGGAAGGCGCTGTCACCTGCAATAACGGGCGGATAATATCCGCCCCTACAAAAAACGTTCTCGACAAACGATTATGGTGTTTTCCCGAGGGCGCACACTGTGCGCCCCTACAGATGCGGCTCATGGTAAACGAATCAAGGACCGCCAAAGGCGGCCCCTACTGTATATATTTTTATATTTTAACGTGAAAATCATCGTCTTTTTTGCCGCTGAGAATCACTTATTAACAGAACCCACATTATGCCCTTTGATGAAAGGAGAGTTACCATGAAAAAATTCTTAGCCCTTATCTTTGCTTTTACTATGTGTATTTCCGCTTTCTCCTGCGAGGAGAAAAAACAGAATGATGATACTCCCGATGAGGTTTCCGAAGATGTTGCCGAAACTCCCGAAATCCCCGATACAGGCGATACCGCCGTGGAAAACAGCTTCCGTGAATACGCCGAAAGCGACTTCACCGAAATAACCGTGCCCCTGAATTATACCGATGATCCTGCGCCTGTCGCCCTTCATCAGCTTGATATGCCGGACTATGATTTTGGTGAGCGTCTTGCGCCCTGCAAAACTTCCGATGATCCTTCGCAGTTCGATCCGATGAATCAGGTAAGATTTCATGGCTACTCATGGACCGATGAAAACGGCGTTGAACACAAGCCTGAGAGTATCTATATGAAGGTGCTTGACGTTCCCGAAAAAGGAGTCGTAACAGGTGCGGTGTATAATGACGGCAAGGTGTATATCACGGTCAGCTACGACAACTTCTGCATCGGCTGCCATGAGTGGTCCATATATGCGTATGACATAAATTCCACTGAAATGAAAGAGGTTTACAGATACTCGGATTATCAGCGTGAAAGCGGCTACGGTGCGTGGATTGATCCTTACATTGAGGATGGCCATATCGTATTTTCAAACTATCTGGCTGACGATGACAAGTGCGTAGTTTATTCCGTTGATCTTGAAACAGGCGAGGAAAAACAGCTTTATGAGAGCAGTGATTATGTTAATATGTCCGACGGAGTGGACAAAGTTCTTTTCTGCGAGGCAGCTTCCGCTGAGGTTAAACGTGACAAAGTGGAACTGACGCTGAAAGAATACGACTTCACAACAGGCGAGCTGAAAACCATAACCGAAAACGAGGAAACAAAGATGTACAACGTCGCCGCAAGTGATCTGACTGCCTATATCAGAAAGCCGCTCGATTCAAGGAAATGCGAGCTTGTGACCGGGCAGTACTGCGTGAAAACGGGAGTTACAAATGCGTCCATAGTCTATGCTTCCGACAAGAAGGCTATAATAGTGACCGAGGGCGATGTGAGAGTTCTCCACACCTATGACTTTGAAAAAATGGAGCATTACATTACCGAGATCGGCAAAACGAGCGGACAGTTCATATCTTACGGCGAGAATGTCATATTCAGCCATAACAGCGAACATTCGGATGTTTATTATATTGTTCCCGAACTGGGAAGAGCGATGACTGTTGCAAAGGACATCGATCATGATATTATGAAGCGAAGCGGCGATACGGTCACTTTCAATCACATGAAAAATGATACACTGTATCTTGATGTGGACGAAAGCGCACAGCGAGGCTATTATAGGCCTGTTGAAGTATTCTGGCTGGGCGACTGAGATGTTTGATGAGAAAAGGGAAAGCCTTCATGCAGAGGGCTTTCCTTTTTTGCGTTTATCCATGGGGGATGCCTGCATATTGAGGGCGGATGATAGCAAGGGCGCACACTGTGCGCCACTACAAATCGGATGATCTTCGTTGGTTTATGTAGGGGCGAGTTCCGCTCGCCCGCATATTTCAGAAAACATCAGCTTTTTTAGCACTCTGACTGGGCGGATGATATCCGCCCCTACATATTGCAATCATAACGGTGGTTATGGTTATATTTCAAGGGCGCTCGGAAAGCGCCCCTACAGATGCGGTTCATGGTAAATGAAGCGAGGACGGCCAATGGCCGTGCATACAGAAACAAACCTTTGTAGGGGAGTCCGCCCTCGGGCTCCCGTTGCAGATATTATGTAACCCACGGGAGGGCGCTGTCACCTGCAATAACGGGCGGATGATATCCGCCCCTACAAAAAACGTTCTCGACAAACGATTATGGTGTTTTCCCGAGGGCGCACATTGTGCGCCCCTACAAATCAATTAGCAGACACCACAATTGCGCATTAAAAAGGACAGGCGGACGACTTGCATTTAATGAAAGAATGTGATATAATCAATATAATAGGCTTATTGTAAATATGTGCCGCTATGAAAGGATGAAATGCAATGACTGTTCGTGAATTACAGGACAAGATAATAAAGCTCAAAAAAGAGACAAACACCGCTATACTCGCCCACAGCTATCAGGCCCGTGAGATAGTGGAAATAGCCGACTTTACAGGTGACAGCTACAAACTCAGTGTAGATGCCACAAAGACAGATGCTGATAATATCCTCTTCTGCGGAGTACACTTCATGGCTGAAACTGCCAAGATGCTCTCCCCTCAGAAGCGTGTGTTCCTTGCCAATAAAAATGCAGGATGTCCTATGGCTGAGCAGATGGACAGAGAACTCATCTCACAGATAAAGGCTCAGGACCCTGACCGCACTGTTGTTGCTTACATCAACACCACTGCTTCACTGAAAACTGTCTGCGATGTGTGTGTTACTTCATCAAGCGCTCTCAGGATAGTCAAGGCTCTCGACAGCGACAAGCTTCTCTTCATCCCTGACTGCAATCTTGGTTCATGGGTACAGAAGCAGTGCCCCGAAAAGGATATAAAACTCCTTCACGGCGGATGTCCTACTCATGCGGCTATAACTGCAAAGGAAGTAAAAAAGGCAAAGGAAGAACATCCCGACGCTCTCTTCCTTGTACATCCCGAATGTGTGCCTGCTGTAGTTGAACTTGCCGACTATGTGGGCTCTACAAGCGGTATCATGGATTACGCTAAGAAGTCCGAACACAAGGAATTCATCATCGGTACAGAAACTTCTATCTCAGAGCATTTGCAGTATGAGTGCCCTGATAAGAAATTCTGGCCTGTTACAAAGGATATCGTGTGCAGAAATATGAAGCTGACCACTCTCCCCGATGTTTACAATTCACTTCTCGGCATGGATAACGGCGAGGCATTTGAGATACTCATGGACGATCAGCTTATCACAGATGCAAGAAAGTGCATAGATGAAATGATAAGGCTGGGCGGCTGATATGATCGGAATAGTTGAAAAACTCTATCGTGGGGAATTCCTCTCCGACGACGAACTCCGTGCCCTTATCGAGACCGATGACAAGGATGCGGCTGAACTTCTCAGGCAGAGAGCGGACGAGGTGCGTCAGAAGCACTACGGCAAAAAAGTGTTTCTCCGTGGACTTATCGAGGTATCATCCTACTGCAAGAACGACTGCCGCTACTGCGGTATACGCCGCAGCAACAAGGAAGCCGAGCGCTACCGTCTCAGCCGTGAGGACATAATGTCATGCTGTGAAAACGGCTATGAACTGGGATTCCGAACATTTGTCATGCAGGGCGGCGAGGACAGCTTCTTCACCGACGATTTTCTCTGCTCCGTGGTATCGGAGATACATGAGAAATACCCCGACTGTGCCATTACTCTTTCCCTCGGCGAGCGCTCATACGAAAGCTACAAGCGCCTGAGAGAAGCAGGTGCTGACCGTTATCTGCTCCGTCACGAAGCCGCAGACCCGAAGCTTTACGAGAAGCTTCACCCGTCGGAAATGAGCCTTCAGAACCGCAAGGATTGTCTTTTCCATCTGAAGGAACTTGGCTATCAGGTGGGTTCGGGATTCATGGTAGGCGCCCCCTATCAGACCACAGACAGCCTGCTTTATGATATAAGATTCTTGCAGTCACTCCAGCCGCAGATGATAGGCATAGGCCCTTTTGTACCGCATCATAACACCGAGTTTGCCGATACCGAAGGCGGCACATTACAGCTTACACTGAGACTGCTGGGCATACTCCGTCTTCTCTTCCCGAAGGTGCTTCTCCCTGCAACTACAGCGCTGGGAACTATCGCTCCGAATGGCAGAGAACTTGGACTTATGACAGGCTGCAATGTAGTAATGCCCAATCTTTCTCCCGTGAAGGTGAGGAAGAAGTATGACCTCTACGATAATAAGATATGCACAGGCGAGGAAGCGGCGGAATGTCGGGGATGTCTGGAAAGACGCATTACCTCCGCAGGCTATGAGATAGTTTCCGAACGTGGAGACTGCCTCTGAGCGAGTGACTCCCTGTAGTACAGGGAGATGTCCGAAGGACAGAGGGTACGTGCGACCGTTGGGAGGCGGCGCAATCACGATTCGGCGCAAGCGCCTTACTCTGTACGTTAATGATAATCTGCTTTCGCTCGCCGGCACTAAATTGTTCTTGTAGGGGCGGATATTATCCGCCCATGATATCCACAAAATAAGGAGAAATAAATGAGAGTACGTTTTCATCTTCCCGATTTTTCGGGCAATTATAAACTTAATCTGCTCTTTGCGGAAATGCTGAAGCACAAGCCCGAATTTTTCCGTGAGGGTGTTGAGATAGCTTCATTCTACGGCGTGTTCCCTCCATCAATATGGAACGGCGGAAGAACTCAGGGAGGCGTTGTTGACAAGAACTTCGTGAAAAGCGTCATCAAGGCTTTCAACGACAGAGGCATACCGCTCCGCTTTACATTTACAAATCCCGCACTGGAAAAGAAGCACCTCAGCGATAACTTCTGCAACATGGTCATGGCCATGGCAAACAACGGCATGAACGAATGTATCGTTATGTCGCCTATCTTAGAGGACTACATCCGCAACAACTACCCGAAGTACAAGCTGACAAGCTCGACCTGCAAGCGTATCACAGATCCGCAGAAGCTTGAAGAAGAACTGGGCAAGGATTACAGCATCGTCGTTGTTGACTATGACTTCAACAACAATTTCGAGGTGCTGGAAAAGCTGCCGAGAAAGCAGGACTGCGAGCTTCTGGTAAATGCCTGCTGTGAGCCGGGATGTCCGAGAAGATCGGCACATTACCACTCAATAGGCGTTCAGCAGATAGCCTACAACGAGCATATAAAGAAGTACCCGAACGCTCCTTTCAATGTGGAGAAATACGACCCCGAACACTTCCGTGACTGTCCGTTCTCTCAGCGTGGCATTTTCGAGATACGCAATCTGAGAACTCACATCTCTCCCGATGATATCTGGGAAAAGTACGTTCCCATGGGATTCGAGCAGTTCAAGATAGAGGGAAGAACAGCAAGCCCCATAAATGTTCTGGAAACTTATATGTACTACATGGCTAAGCCCGAATGCCGTGACGAGGCAAGATTCACTCTCCTCAAAACAATGGAGAATTCGGGAGCGATGATATTCAAATAAGCCGCTGAATGAACAATACAGGATCAATGAATAATGAACAGAGAAAATGAAGAATAACTGCGGTTCTGCCACAAGATCATTCTCAATTCTCCATTCTCAATTCTCAATTCATCCCACGCTTTATCAGATAAGGAGAAAGAAATGAAAGTACGTTTCCATCTGCCCGATTTTGCAGATAATTTCAAATTCAATCTCATGTTCCTCACTATGCTGGAAAACAGTCCCGAACTTTTCCGTGAAGGAGTTGAGATAGCTTCCGTTTACGGCGTGTTCCCTCCATCAATATGGAACGGCGGCCGCCTCAAATTCGGTATGTGCAGCAAGGACTTTGTCAAAGGTGTTATCAAGACTTTCAACAGCAGAGGTATCCCGCTCAGATTTACATTCACCAACCCCATGCTGGAGAAAAAACACCTCAGCGATGATTTCTGCAACATGGTGATGCACCTTGCTGATAACGGCATGAACGAGTGTATAGTTATGTCACCCATCCTTGAGGACTACATCCGCAAAAATTACCCGAACTACAAGCTGACAAGCTCTACCTGCAAGCGTATAACCGATCCCGAAAAGGTCTGTCAGGAGGCGGAAAAGGATTACCATATCGTCGTTATCGACTATGACCTCAACCACGATTTCGAGACTCTTGAAAAGATCCCTGACAAAAGCAAGTGCGAGATACTTGTAAACGCCTGCTGTAACCCCGGATGTCAGCACCGTTCACATCATTATGAACTCATCGGCCTTGAACAGATAGCCTATGCAAATCATGTCCGCAAGTACCCTAATGCGCCTTTCGATCAGGAGAAGTTCAACAGTGAACATCCCGAGGCAACTTATGAGTTTTCCTGCGACTGCATGAGACGTTCCCTCTTCAAGGTAAAGGACCTCAGCTGTCATATAACTCCCGATGAGATCTGGGAGAAATACGTTCCTATGGGATTCAATCAGTTCAAGATAGAGGGACGCACATCTGATATCTTCAATCTGGCAGAACACTATCTCTATTATATGGCAAAGCCCGAATGTCTCGATGAAGCACGTCTTATCTTCTACAGGAACCTGTGGAAAAACGATGTTATCTCCGTAAACAATTTCTGATACCTTCACGAAAGGAGACAGCAATGAAAGCAAGATTCCATCTTCCGGGATTCACACAGCATTTCATGTTCAATATCACCTTTGCGGAAATGCTGAAACACCGTCCCGACTTTTTCCGTGAGGGATTTGAGATAGCTTCCGTATACGGCACATTCCCTCCTGCTATGTGGAACGGCGGACGTTTTCAGTTCGGACAATGCGATGTGGGATTCATAAAGCAGGTGATAAAGATGTTCAACGAGAGGAATATCCCCCTTCGTTTCACATTCACCAATCCCGTGCTGAAGGAAGAACACCTTCATGATGAATACTGCAACATGATAATGCGCCTTGCGGATAACGGCTTCAACGAAGTAATAGTAGCTTCTCCGCTTCTGGAGGATTACATAAGAAAGACCTATCCCGATTACAAGATAACAAGTTCTACCTGCAAGCGCATAACCAATGCAGAAAAGCTTTATTCCGAGGTGGAAAAGGATTACCACATAGTAGTCATCGACTATGACCTTAACCACGATTTCGAGACACTTGCCAATATCCCCGACAAGAAAAAGTGCGAGATACTGGTAAATGCCTGCTGTGAAGCAAAATGTCCCTACCGCTCGGCACACTACAATGCCATAGGCAGGGAGCAGATTGCCTACGCTCAGCACATGGCGAAAACTCCGAAAAAGCAGTATGTTACGCTTCCTGACAACAATTACCGCAACGGAAGCGACAGATGTGACTTCATGGACAGAAGCATATTCGAGATACAGGATTCTCCTAATTTCATCTCAGCAGATGAGATATGGGAGAAGTATATCCCCATGGGATTCGAGCAGTTCAAGATAGAGGGACGCACATTCAACATAATCGCCCTTATGGAGCATTATATGTACTACATGATAAAGCCCGAAGTCCGTGACGAAGCCCGTTATATCTTCCTTCAGCAGCTGGCTATGAATAAAGTTATAAGGTTCTGAGAGGGCAGTCATGCCGTATTATTACGATCAAAGGAAAAGATAGCAATATGAATATTATCAAATATCCGTCAGCTGAAGCTGTTAACAATGCTATGAAAGCCGATGAACCTATGCTGGCGGCAATATCTTTTGACGGAAAAACAGCTGTAATGTCTCCTGTGGATGAAGCAGGCGAACATCATATACTGCTGGCACAGACAGGTTTCAAGGATACCGATATTGACCGATTTTTCCGCATAGTCCTTGACAAAAGCGGAGCTGACTGGACTTTTGTTTGCCCGCCTGATTATAAGGATATACCGTTCAAGGATAAGCGGATAATGATGTACCATAAGGACGGCTTCGGTATCATAGCAGATTTTCTCCATGAGATAGGGTATATCATTGGTATCAACATTCCTGAGAGAGTAAGCAGAAAACAGAAAGCAGAAATCAGCAGCGGCGATTTCACGGTGCCATTGGAAAGCCATATCAACAAATAAGAATACCGGACGATCAGCGGTGATTCCGCATTATATAAAGGAGTAAGGATAAATGTATTTATACAATTCACTTTCACACAAAAAAGAAAAATTCATTCCCCATGAGGAAGGCAAGGTAAGTATGTATACCTGCGGCCCTACTGTGTATCACTACGCACACATAGGCAACCTGAGAAGCTATATCATGGAAGATATTCTTGAAAAGTATCTGCGCTATACAGGCTATGACGTAAAGCGTGTAATGAATATTACAGACGTGGGACACCTCACCAGTGACGGCGATACAGGTGACGACAAAATGCTCAAGGGCGCAAAGCGTGAGCACAAGACCGTCATGGAGATAGCAAAGTTCTACACCGACGCTTTCTTCGATGACTGCAAGAAGCTGAACATCAAAACTCCCGATGTGGTAGTTCCTGCAACTACTTATATCGACGAGTTCATCCGTGTTATCAGCTCTCTCATGGAAAAGGGCTACGCTTACGAGGCAGGCGGAAACATCTACTTCGATACCTCAAAGCTTGACAAGTATTACGTATTCAACGACTTCAATGAGGAAGACCTTGCTGTAGGTGTGCGTGACGGTGTTGAAGCTGATGAGAACAAGCGCAACAAGGCAGATTTCGTGCTCTGGTTCACCAAGTCAAAGTTTGACGATCAGGAACTGAAATGGGATTCTCCATGGGGAATCGGCTACCCCGGCTGGCATATCGAGTGCTCATGCATCAGTATGAAGAATCTGGGCGAATACCTTGATATCCACTGCGGCGGCATCGACAACGCATTCCCTCACCACACCAACGAGATAGCACAGTCTGAGGCTTATCTGGGACATAAGTGGTGCAACTACTGGTTCCACATACTCCACCTCAATACCAACGACGGCAAAATGAGCAAGAGCAAGGGCGAATTCCTGACAGTTTCGCTACTCGAAGAAAAGGGCTACAAGCCTGTTATCTACCGTTTCTTCTGCTTACAGTCACACTACAGAAAGTCACTGGTATTCTCATGGGATAACCTTGACAATGCTAAGGCTGCTTACGGAAAGCTCATCGAAAAGATAGCACCTCTTACACAGGAAAGCGGCGGAGATATCGACAAGGCTGAGTATGATCGTCTTGACAAGGCATTCAGAGAAGCCCTCGACAACGACGTGAACACAGCTATGGCGATCACCGTGCTTTACGATGTAATGAAGTCAAAGGCAAATGCCGCAACAAAGCTGGCGCTGATAAACGATTTCGACAAGGTGCTGGGACTTGACCTTGTGGCAAATGCAAAGCTTTTCCTTGAGGAATCCGCAAACGCTTCCGCTGATATACCTGCTGAGGTAATGGAACTGGTTGAACAGCGCAAGGAAGCAAGAAAGGCTAAGAACTTCGCACTTGCTGATGAACTCCGTGACAAGATAGCTTCACTGGGCTATGAGGTCAAGGAGACCCGTCAGGGAACCGAGATATCTAAAATACAGTAAGAATAATTGCAGGGGCGGAGAATATCCGCCCCATAAATATGAATGTAAAAATAATTATGGCTGAGCGAAATAAGACCTGCCTTTACGGACGCCAACGTGATCGCAGTCGGTTCGGCTCAGCACGGAACGGAGAAATGCCCAATGGCAAGAATATACCCCCTTTTCAGCTCCAGCAAGGGCAATTCCACATTCATCGGAACTGAAAAAGGCGGAATACTCATAGACTGCGGAGTCAGTTTCAAAAGGCTGTCTGCTGCTCTTGAAGTCAACAATATACCGCTTTCTGCGGTGCAGGCGGTGTTCATCACCCATGAACATTCCGACCACATAACAGGGCTGAAAATGCTGACCAAGAAAACGGGTATGCCTGTGTACGGACAGAAGCGAACTCTGCAAAGGCTCTGTGACAGCGATAAGATTTCGCCGGAATCGCCTGTGATAGATATGACAAATACTGCCATAAACTGTGCAGGCTCGGAGGTGCGGTGCTTCAATACGCCCCATGATACCATTCAGAGCTGCGGATACCGCATACGCACCGAAGATAACAAGCTGTGCGCTGTCTGCACCGACTTAGGCCACATCACTCCCGAAGTGGACGAAGCCCTTACAGGCTGCCGTCTGGTGCTTCTGGAGGCAAACTACGACGACTATATGCTGCGCACAGGTCCATATCCGCTGTATCTGAAAGAGAGGATACTCTCCGTCAACGGCCATCTTTCCAATGACAACAGCGGCGCTCAGGCGGCCAAGCTTGTGGAAAGAGGTACCACCCATATCATCCTCGGACATCTTAGTCAGGACAACAATCGTCCTGATATCGCATATAATACGGTTCAGAAGGCGCTTTCGGGATTCGTCAGCGGCAGAGACTATCTGCTGGGAGTTGCGCCTGTCGAAACTCAGGGAGGAGCTGTTATTTTCTGATGACCATTCAACTCATCGTCATAGGCAAGCTGAAAGAGGATTACCTCAGAAATGCCTGCGCCGAATACATAAAAAGGCTGGGAAGATACTGCACTTTCGAGCTCCACGAACTAGACGAATGCAGACTCAGCGACAATCCGTCCGACAAGGAGATAACCTCCGCACTTGCAAAGGAAGCCGAACAGATAAAACGCTACGCAAAGGGAATGATAGTTCCCATGTGCATCGAGGGCAAACAGCTTACAAGTCCCGAATTATCGGAGAAGATAACCGAGGCAGGCGTAAACGGACAGAGCACCGTAACATTCGTGATCGGCAGTTCATTCGGTCTCGCCCCCGAAATAAAAGCTATGGGAGACCTCAGACTTTCCATGTCAAAAATGACCTTCCCCCACCAGCTTGCAAGAGTTATGCTCCTGGAACAGATATACCGTGCCTTCCAGATATCAACAGGCGGCAAGTATCATAAATAATAAACGTCATATCAGCTGCTGTATTTTTACGGCAGCTTTTTACTGCCTCCCCAAGACTATAAATTATGCCCCATAGAGGATGCTCTATGGGGCATAATTTATATCAAAAGTTTTTCATCTGATACGCTCGTCTGTATGGGTTATGACGATGTTTTCCTTTATATTGAAATGCTTTGTCCGTCTCGGCGGATCGGTGGTCGGGACTGTAAAATGCTCCTGTTCCGAACGGACGGGAACTGCTTTTATCCTGGTATCCGCCTGTTTTGCTCGCCGTTCCTTTGCGGCGATAATGCTCCACATGATGATATTTATGATAACGAATATCACCGCAGCAATTGCAATGACGAACCATTCTTCGTTAGTTAACACGGATACCTCCTTTTGCGGCGGTCAGAATTCCGCTCTGAACATTGCCGCTGTAATATTATCACGTTCACTGCGCTCCTTTACGATCTCGATAAGTCTGCGCAGACTTTTTTCCATTGCCTTTTTGGTTGTCACTTTTTCAGGTGACAGCTCATCGAATATTTCCTTTGGCTCAAGTACGTGTCTGAAACCGTCGGAACATATCATATAATTAGCGCCGCTTTCAAGATTGCCGAACTTCACCTCGGGTTCAACATCCCCGGAAGCGCCCACACACTGAATGAGAGCGTTTCTTCTCGGGTCGGTCATAGCCTGCTGCGGAGTCATATTTCCACGCTTTATCTCACGGTTGATGAATGTATGGTCATCGGTAAGCTGACGCAGATCCGAGGCTATCTTGTATATTCTTGTATCGCCTGCATGGAATGTCATATATCCCGAATTCACGGCAATTATGCCTGTGGCGGTAGTGCCTGCCCTGATATTGTTCTCAGCGCCGTACATCACGAGCCTGTCATTGAGTATGCGCAGACGCTTGATAGTTCGTCTTGCGGCAGTTTCCCAGTTCCAGTCGTCGATCTCATAGGGCAGTTCATTGTCGAACCAGTCGGAGAAGCTTCTCACCACTTCGGCGCTGGCAAGTTCGCCTTTTGAGAGACCTCCCATGCCGTCGCAGACCATTATAAGTGCCACTGAAGCGGTATCTGTTTCAGCTGTCTTGACGCACACGCTGTCCTGATTAACGCTTTTATGTATGCCGATATCGGTATCGGCAGCAACAATATATCTCATTGTATTCCCTTTCAATTCTCGCTGAAATCGAACAGTTCGTTGGAAAGTCTTATCTCATCGCCGCTGCGCAGACGGTACTCAACATTTGCAGGGACGTTGATACCGTTGACGAAAGAGCGGTTTGTAGAATTCTGGTCTATGATATAGAATACGCCGTTTTTGTTGATGATATGCGCATGGACACGGCTCACCGTTCTGTTTCCCGTTACGCACAGGTCCACCCTTGCGCTTTCCTTGCCGATTATGAAAAGGGGCTTGTTGATATTGAATGTTTCACCTGTGGAGCGGCGGAAAAGCTTGGCAGGGCGCAGAATAAGCGCTGCGTTGAGTTCCATGGTGGATTCTGACTCCTCATGCTTTTCGCTTTCTTCCTTCTCCTTTACGGGACGGTCAAAGCTTTCATCGGCCATTTCTTTTTCCTCTGCGGGAATTTCTTCCTCAACAGGCGGCTGTTCCTCTTCCGGAGGTTGTTCCACGGGGACTTTCTCTTTTATCGGCGCAGGCGGAGGGGCAAATGGACTCTGATCAGGTTCGGGCTTTGGCTGAACAACAGGAATGTCAATATTCTCACGTTCATCCTCAACGGGCACAGGGATGGCGGCTTTTCCGAAGATAAAGCGCATGAGAGAGAATCCCTCCGAAGCATCAACAGCAGGAACGCCCGAATTATGCTGTATAGTGCCGAGGCTGGGTATGCTTGGAAGTCTCACTATATCGTTGTAGGTCCTGGGAGAATTGACACGTATGTAGTCCTCGGCATCAGCCAGTGAGAAACGTCCCATACCCATTACGAAGTACATGAAATTATCCGCAAAAGAAAAGTCATAATCTGAAACAAATCTGGCAAGAGTTGAAACTTCACGGAGACAGCGGACGATACCGCCGTTGGGAGTTTCGCAGTTGGTGACGGTCATATACGGAATGAAAATCTGGCCGCTCTGCTTGTTCATAAGCATGAACTTCGGGTCAAGCACAAGGCGGTTGAGGTCAAAGCCGTACTGCTGTGCAGAACGAAGCATTTCCACAAGCTGTGCAACTATGAGGAAGTAGCGGTCCTTGTTCATTTTAGTTTTAAGGGCTGAGGCCATGGATATACCGTCAGCACCCGAGAATACTATGGTCTTGTTTCCGCTCATCTGCGGACGCATGAAGAACTGTGTAGGGCAGGAAGCCAGAAAATCTATCTCTTTGCCTATGACAGTCTCCTCACGGGACAGCCTGCATTTTACGGCTGTTTTTCCCTGACAGGAGGTGATACTGAGTTTCGCCATATCCATCTTCCCCTTCTGTAGCGACGGATACTACCTCCGCCATTTGATACATTATTATTATACAGCACTTGCAATGTAAAGTCAATAAAAACGAACGCACATTTATCGGCGATACTCTTACAGAAGATTTTACACGTGTCTATTGAGGAAAATCCTTTTGATAAAGAGTTTCCCCCGATAAATGCGTATAAAGTTTCTATATGAGTATCGCCGTTAACTGTGCGTCTGTTTATTATTCGACTGTTATAGTGCCGCCCTGCATATGAGTGAATGCGTACTTCTGGAAAGAAGGTATATTCTGCTCATTGATGAAAAGGTCGGTATTCATGTAGAAGTAGCCTAACTGGTATACTGCTCCCGGTTCTGCATTATCGGGAACTTTGAACTTGAAAGTAGCCATTTCGCCCTCGCCGCCACGATTTTCCGAGAACATGGCGGTAAGGAAGATACAGCCTTTCTTATTCTCTGTAAGCACGGGAGGAAGTCCCTCCTGCCATTCCATACACACATCGCCTGTAGCCAGTTCCAGTGCAGGGCCCTTTGTATACGCAACGGTACGCTCAGCAGGGTCAAGCATCTCAGGCTTCAGTATTTCGGGATAGATGATATGTATGCCGCACATATTCCACTGCTTCTTTACATTGTGGACAGATATAGACACCTCAGCCATTTCGCCGGGCTTTGCCTTTGTATTGCTGAGGGATATCTGTGCACCCTCGCCCTCAAGGTCGGGAATGTCCTTGAAAGCTTCTTCCATCTCAGAAAGATTTATAACTGCGTTGGCTGAAACTGCGCTGCCGTTTCCTCCGCTTTTATCTGCACAGCCTGTCATCAGCGACAGTGCCATAATTACTGCCGCCGCTGCTGATGCTTTACGCTTCATATGTCTTAGTCTCCTTCTTTACGCCTTCCACAACCAGTTCGTCACCATTTGCGGAAACAGCGATAGTTTCTGTATCAGATGCATTTTCGATGATTATCTCAGCTACCTTATCCTCAACTTCCTGACGAATAACACGGCGGATATCTCTTGCGCCGTACGGCTTGCCGAATGACTTCTCAGCTATAAGCTTCAGAGCCTCGGGAGTATAGGTCAGGCCGATATTCTTCTCAGCAAGAGGTTCTTTCATCTCATCCAGCATAAGTGCTGCGATATCTGCGAAATTCTCCTTTGTAAGCTGTCTGAATACGACTATCTCATCGATACGGCTGATGAATTCGGGACGGAGGAATTCTCTCAGGCCCTTCATTGCCTTATCCTTTGAGATTTCATCAACGGTACGGTTGAAGCCTACGCCTACGCTCTTATCAGTCGAGCCTGCGTTGGATGTCATACAGATTATGGTATTCTCAAAGTTGACTGTTCTGCCGTGAGCGTCATCGACCTTGCCCTCGTCCAGTATCTGCATGAGGATGTTCATAACATCGGGGTGAGCCTTTTCTATCTCGTCAAATAGGATGACTGAGTAAGGTCTGCGGCGCACCTTTTCCGTGAGCTGACCTGCCTCATCGTATCCTACGTAGCCGGGAGGCGAACCTATCATTCTTGCTACTGAGTGCTTTTCCATATACTCGGTCATATCAAGACGGATAAGCGGCTCGGGAGAATCGAACATCTCCTCGGCAAGAGCCTTTACCAGTTCTGTCTTACCAACACCTGTAGGACCTACGAATATGAACGATGCAGGACGTCTGCGCTTGCTGAGCTGAACTCTTGTACGCTTGATAGCCTTTGTCAGCACCTCTACAGCTTCATCCTGACCAAGCACTCTGCCTTTGAGAGCGCTCTCCAGCTTAGCTATCTTCAGGAACTCATTTTCAGCTATCTTGCTTGCAGGGATACCGGTCCACAGCTCTACCACCTTAGCGATATCGCCTTCTGTTACCTCTACGCTCTCTGCCTTATCCCTGAGTTTAGCTTCGTCTTCACGGGCATGGATGAGCTTGCCTTTAACTTCTGCAAGAGCCTGATAGTCTATCTCGTCCTGTTCGGATATAGACTTTTCCATACCTTCAAGGACTTTGATCTCCTTCTTTATCTTCTCATACTCTGCTATCTCGGGAGAGCGTATGCAGGTATAAGCGCAGGCTTCGTCCATAAGGTCGATAGCCTTATCGGGGAGGAAGCGGTCTGTGATGTATCTCTCTGAGAGAACAGCGCACACTCTTACCAGATAGTCTGAGATGTGGAGATGGTGGTAATCTTCGTAGTATTTCTTGATACCGAGAAGTACGCTTACGGTATCCTCGATATTCGGCTCGTTTACCGTAACGGGCTGGAAACGTCTCTCAAGAGCCGAATCCTTTTCGATGTACTTGCGGTATTCGCCGAAAGTAGTAGCACCGATGACCTGTACCTCGCCTCTTGAAAGGGCAGGCTTCAGGATGTTTGCGGCATTCATTGAGCCTTCGGAATCGCCTGCACCAACAAGGTTATGCACCTCGTCGATGAAAAGGATGATATTTCCCTCACGCTTTACCTCGTCTACAAGTCCCTTTACACGGCTCTCGAACTGTCCACGGAACTGAGTTCCTGCAACGAGAGCAGTAAGGTCGAGGAGGTAGAGTTTCTTATCGGCAAGATTGAAAGGCACATCACCTGAGTCGATCCTCTGAGCGATGCCCTCAGCGATAGCTGTCTTACCAACACCGGGTTCACCGATAAGGCATGGGTTATTCTTGGTTCTTCTTGAAAGGATCTGTATAACACGGGCGATCTCCTTGTCACGTCCGATTATATTGTCAAGCTGGCCGTCAGCGGCCTTCTGTGAAAGATTTGTACAATAGCTTCCCAGGAATTTGAGTTCCTTCTTCTTTTCTCTGCGTGGTGAACTGTTTTTCTTGTCGCTCTTGCCTGAAGATGAAGAGCTGTCGCTTCCGCCTTTAAGACCGCCGAAAGCACTGCCGAGAGCGTCAAACAGACTCTTGTGTCCGCTGTTGTTATCGCTGTTATCACTGCTGTCGCCGTCATCTCCGCCGCCGAACATATTTGTGAGGAAATCGGGCATAAGTCCCGATCCGCCCATTTCAAATGAATCGCCGTCAAGCATTCCCATCATTGAATCGGAAAGCTGATCCAGTTCCTCATCGGTAATGCCAAGCTTGTTCATATACTCCGCTACCTGCGGGATATCTCTCTTTCTTGCGCATGAAAGGCAAAGTCCTTCATTTTTCTTTTCATTGCCCTGTACCGATGTAATGAATACAACGGCAGGACGCTTGTTGCAACTGCTGCACATTATCATATTTATCGTTTCCCTCCTGTTTGCTGGAAATATGCCTGTTTATATTATCTGCCGCCTGTGCGGCAAGGATCATTTAAGTCCGCAGACGATATCATACACATACTTGAATGCATATGATCTGTCAATTGCAGGATATTCATTCATAAGCTCTGTTTTAGTTCCGTATACGACCGACGCACGGATAGCAGCTGCTATAAGGAATACCACTGCTGCACCCTTGATAAGACCGAAGATGCCGCAGAAAAGATGTCTGCCGAGACCGGGTTCCATTGTATCGTTTCTGCCGATAGCGCCTGCCATTATAAGTGCGAAAACAAGAACAGCTGCCATCAATGCTATCAATGCGATAAGTCTGAACGAATAGTTGTATGGTTCGTCTACAAGGTTATCGCATATGTACTCTGCTGCTTCGCTGTGATCCTCAGTCTCAAGGAGAAGCGGGATCATTGCAGTAAAGAGCGACGGCTTTTCAAGAACCTTCTGCGCAGCGGATTCAGCCGCATACTTGCTGAGGTGCTTGCCTATGATAGTTCTTGTGATATTGCTGTATGCCTTATGAAGATCAGGCATGAATTCTTCTTTCTCTGCGACCTTTCTGCCGTAGATATTGTTTGCGAATTTGAACAGTTCTTCATCGTAATCATCGGCTTTAGCAAGGACTTTTCTGAGTTTTACATCATCTATCGACAGACCGTAGTCCATATTCTCCATTTCAAGGGAGAGTTCGTCGATGAGAGTATTGTCATCTATTGTTTTGTTAAGTTCCTTGATGTTTGCTGTTTTTGCGGCTGTACCATACAGCGCACCTGCAATAGCAGGGCTTGCTGAAACGGCAATACCTGCTGCAAGGATGAATCCCACACATGATACGACTCCCTTGATAAGGCCTCTCTTTATGGTAATAATAGCAAATACTATCAGCACTACAGCTGCCAGGCCGTCATATATCCACCATAGATTTCCGTTCATAATAAGTTCTGCCGTCGGTTCACGGCAGATACCTCCTTTCATTTACATAAGCATAAATGCTTTTCCGCCATAGTTTTTACTTTTTATTTTTTAAGGCATCATCGCATCTTCAGCACAAGCTTTGTGCGGTGTTGCCTTAATGATGTGATACATATGCCTCTATGTATCAGCTCTCATAGTCTATTCTGTCTATCTTATTATAACCTTTAAGGAATACGTGTCCTCCGTTATGCACGAATCCCGTATATGAGTCGCTGACCTCTGCAATTGACCTGAGTCCGCCTGTAAAGTCGTAAGCCATCATATGCCCCTGAGTGAGAACATATGCAAGTCCGCCGCTGACTGCCACATCAACAGCAGGTTCCTGAAGATCGATTATCAGAGGTTCCGAACTTCCGTCATTGAACAATGCCGCAATATATTTACGTCTGTCGTCATTGTTTATGATAACGGCTGATTGTCCGCCGCTGCTTGAGCCGCCTTTCATGTCGCCGTCGTAGGGATAATAGGAGCTGATAAGTCCGCTTGAATCCACATATCCGCAGGCTTCAAAGCCCAGCACGAAAGCACCGCCGTCGAAACCGCTGACTTCAAGTCCGACGGTATTGAGTCCCGGTGAAGTCCACAGTTCGCCATTCTGACTGAAGTCGAGGCACTGAACGCTTGTGACAAGCTTTCCGCCTTCTGCCTCAACATAGGTTATAACACAGCCCTTGCTCTCTGAAGTGAAGCTAAGGTCTGTAACACGCTCCATACACTTTCTTGAATAAACAAGTGTACCTTTTTTATCATAGACAAATATCTCGCTGCTATAGTTATCGGAAGTAGTTACAACTCCCGTATAGCCTTCTTTGCTGAGTCTTGCACAAAGGATATTGTTATCGAACTCTTTGCTGTAGATATCCGATTCGCTGTCCTCGACCGAAAGCTCGTTTCCGCTGCTCTCATATATGAGAGCCCGTCCGCCTGCCACACATAGTATGGAATTTGTATAGTTATGCTGGCGCTTGCGGAGAAGATTTCCTTCGGTATCATAGTACATGGTATAGGTATCGCTGAGTACGATAATATTCTTTCCCGAAGTGCGCAGCTGATAATCTGCGCCGCTGCTTATCTCTATCGGGAAGTTTCCGTCTGCAAGCTGTCCCGAATTCACTATAGTCCTGTACTGCTCGCCTATGCCTCTGAGCTTGTTGTACCACATATCCTTAGTGAAGTACAAGCCTGCTCCGATACCGACAAGCAGCAGAAATATAAGAAATTTCAGCAGCCGTTTCCTTCTCTTTTTGCGATTCTTTATATCTACGATATCTTCTGTATCGTATTTCGGCATCAAAGTACCTCCTTCTGTTCTTTCAGCAATTCATCTGTACTGTAAAAAACACGGTTAAGGTAAAGGCCGTGAGCCATGGCAGTCCTGCCGGCCTGAAGGCGGTCTTTAGCCTCAAGGATACGTGGCATATCATCGGGAGAAAAACGCTTCTCGCTGACATCTATAAGAGTGCCTGCCATTATCCTAATCATATTATACAGAAAACCGTTGCCTTTTACAAGCATTATCACTGTATCTCCACTATTTTCTATTTTAAAAGAATAAATAGTTCTTATTGTTGTTGAAACATTTGTGCAGTCAGCACAGAATGATGAAAAATCATGAGTTCCCACGAAATACTGTGCCGCTTTTCTTGCCGCTTCAATATCGAAAGGCCGCCTGTAATGGAACTTCAGATCAGGTGCAAAGGGATCTTTCGATTCGCTGCAATGCATCTTGTATATGTATTCCTTGCCTTTGCAGTCAAATCTTGCATGGAAATCCATCGGGACTTCCTCACAGCTGAGTATCGATATATCATCGGGGAGTTCGCCGTTTACTCCACGGCAGAAACCGAGAGTGCTTATCCTGCTGTTTGTCTTTACGTTGAAGCAGAACATATTCGCATGGACTCCCGTATCCGTCCTTGAACATCCCGTAATGGAAACAGGTTCATTGAGCACCTTTGAAAGATGCTTCTCAAGAGTTCCCTGCACCGTTACCGCATTGTTCTGTATCTGAAAGCCGTGATAATTAGTTCCCCTGTAAGCTATTGTTACTTTAAGGTTTCTCATTATCCGCCTCCTCTCCCGAATATAGTATCTCTGCTGTACTTCTGCTGTACTTTCAGCGTCCTCGAAGAAGAAGTTTTCCTCCTCATCGTCAAGTGAAAATTCCACAGGCTGAGCATATGCCACAGCTTCGGAATTATCGGGGACGTACTTTTTCTTCCTGAACATATCCATAATTGCAAAGAGTATGAACAGCGCAAGTGCCGCTGCTGAACAGCATACTCCTGTTACAAGGCCCTCGGGGATGTAGCTTATGCGGATATCGTGATGTCCCTGAGAAACTCTTGCGCCCAGCATCGACTGCATAAGCTTTACTGTTTCGACTTTCCGGCCGTCGATATAAACGCTCCAGCCCTTTTCATAGGGGATGGAAAGGAAGAGCACACCGTCCTGTTTTGCGTCAACAGTGCCGCATATCTCCGTATCGCTGAAACTGCTTATCTCCAGCTGTTCATCTGCAAGGGCATTGTAAGCATTTTCAAATGCCGCCTTGCTGAGAGCGTAAACCATCAGGCGGTAGTTGCCTGTCTTTGTGCCCGACTTCACTCCCACTTCAACAGTGGAATTCTTTCCCTCCTGAGCATTGCCCATAGGGAATACAAGAGGATAGCTTTCGATGAGCTTTCCGCTGTCGATAGTAGCACCCTCACATTTTATGGTAAGCTTGTCACAGCATCCGCCTGTGCCGCTTGCGTAGCCGTAAAGGTAGGAATCCTTCACACCGTCGAAAGCGTAGACAGACTTTGCTGTGCCGTCCTCTTTGAGAGCGTGGAAAGTGTAATTGCCGAAGCCGTTTTTCACCACTTCCACATTGCTGTGTTCAACTACACCCGCATTCTGAGCGGAGTAGATATCCTCATAGATGCCTGTTGCTCTTGACATAAGCTCATTCTGATACTCGAAAGGGTTCATGTCGGGCTTGTCAGGCATATCGATGATATCGCTGTTCATCATGAATCCGAGAGACAGCGGATAGTTGTTTTCGTACATATGAACGCCGTTTGACACATTTCTGTGTTTCAGCGCCATTTCCTCTGTGTAGAGCGGACCGTTCTTGCAGATGAAGTATTTCAGTCCGAGAAGGGAATTTGTCACGGGAGTGGAAAGGCGGTAGTAATACCTGTTTCCTGCCTCCGATGCATAAAGTCCCAGACGGCTCATAAATGTGGTAACAGAAACGTTAGCCGCCGATGAGAACTGTGAAAGGCCGTAATACCCGTAAAGTGCGCTGTCGTTGAGAGTATATGTGTTAGTCATCTCCAGACGGTAGAAAGGAGAATCGTCCTGACTGCGTATATCGGTCAGCAGTGTCTGCACTTCCGCATTCTTTGTGGGGTACTCCTTGTAATTGGTAGTAGTTACCGTTTTTACGCCTATCTGCGCATTTGCGGCAAATTCGCTTATGACCGCAGCAGTAAGGGCAAGTCCCATTACCGCTCTGCGTGAAGTTTCGCTCCTGAAAGGGAACACCTTCACTGCTATGAATACAGCAATGTAAGCGCCTGTGATGAGAAGCGAACTCATCAGCGCCCCCTCGATGCTGAAGCCTTCCCTGTCTGAGTACCAGTTGAGGAAGAATACCGCCGCAGGGCATATCAGCATGAATACGATGTGGTATATCTTAACGCCCTTTTTCATGATGATATCCATTGCCCTGAATGCCGATGCCGCCAGTACAAAGCTGAATATGAATGCGAATCTGTAAGGTATCTGATTGGTGAAGTGGAAACCGTGGAATACATAATTCAGCAGATTTATATTACAGCTGACCACAATGACAGCAAGCATAAGGAGAGAGGATATCTTCTCTCTTATCTTTATGCCGAAGGAGAAAAGGAACACTCCGAAAAGTATCAGCGCCAGCATTCCGCAGGCAAAATTCGGCAGTCCCTCTACCTTTGTGGGTTCGCTGTAGGAAAGCATATTTGCGAATATGTCCTGCCATTTCTCATACACGGTTATAGTCTTCGGCATTGAGTTTCTTGCGCTGTAGGTGAGCTGAAGTCCGAAATACGCAGGCAGGAGCATAAAGCCGCCCAGAGCTATTCCCAGCACCGATGAACGTATCATCAGTCCCAGCTTGCAGAACCAGTCCTTTATGCCCTTGCATTCGATGATGCTTGCTGAAGCGAACATGAAAACCGAGAACACACAGGTAAAGTAGGCAATGTAGTAGTTGGATATCAGCGACAACGCCAGAGCGAGAGTGAATACCTTCCACTTTCCCTCACGGCAAATTGCAACTATTCCCAGCATAACAAGAGGGAAAAGGGCAATGGTATCGAACCACATTACGTTCCAGTAGTAACCGAGAGTATAACTGCTGAGGGCATACATACAGGAGAATATGCAAACCGAAAGGTCACGGCGCTTGTAGGTGTATCGCAGGAACGAACTGAAAAAAGCGCCTCCGAAGCCTATCTTTGCGCAAAGCAGGAACATCTGTGCATCTCTTGCGCCTTCGTTGGTGAAGAACACGGATATCCAGTTAAGGGGACTTGCCGCATAGTAGGATATCAGCGACAGGAAATTGGTACCGAGACCGTTTTCCCATGAATACAGGAACGAACCGCCGCTGACCAGCTTTTCACGTACTACTCTGAAAAAGGGGAAGTACTGATGCCACAGGTCAACCACAAGCATCTGCTTTTCACCGAAAGGATGGATACCAGCCTGAGCGAAAGAATAAAGCATGATACCAAAGGGTATCAGGAAAGAGAGAATGAAGCAGAGTATACCGCTTTCATAGAATTGTTTTTTTGTTGTACTGCGGCGGACTGTGTCTGTTTTTATGTCCGCACTGCTGAATTGTTCATTGTCCATATGAGCCTTTCTTTTGTTGAGCCGGGGAACAGCGTCCCCTGCATTTTTGTAGTTTATTTTGTCATTATGCTTACAGCTATAACTGCCGCATAGAAAAGGATGGTCACAGCCAAAGCCATGTAATCTCTCGGCGCAGATCTGAGCTGTCTGAGTCTTGTGCGTCCCTCACCGCCGTTGTAGCAGCGGCACTCCATAGCTGTTGCAAGTTCGTCTGCACGTCTGAATGCGGATATGAACAGCGGCACAAGTATCGATACCATATTTCTTGCCCTTGTTATGAAGCTTCCTGTATCTATCTCCGCACCTCTTGCCTTCTGCGCTGACATGATCTTGTCAGTCTCCTCAATAAGCGTAGGTATGAACCTGAGTGCTATGGACATCATCATTGCAAGCTCATGCACGGGGAATTTCAGCTTCTTCAGCGGCGAGAGAAGTCTCTCTATGGCATCTGTAAGCGTTATGGGCGATGTGGTATATGTGAGGAGCGAACTTCCTATTATAAGGAGAACTATCCTCGCTATCATGAATACACTTATGTTCAGCGATTCGTCGGTTATCTTGATGAAGTGCCATTCCCACACTACATTGCCCGAACTTATCAGCAGCAGATTTATCGCCGCCGTAAGCACAAGGAACGGCAGAATCGGTTTTATGCTTTTCCAGAACATTTTCGGCTTTATCTTTGAAAGCACCACAGCAAGCAGAGTGTACAGCGCTCCTATTGCGAGACAAAGCATACTCTTGCCTGTGAAAAGCATAACGATGAAGATTATCGTTATCACTATCTTGAAGCGTGGGTCAAGACGGTGTATCACGCTGTTTCCGGGGAAGTACTGTCCGATGGTTATATCTCTCAGCATATCACTGCACCTCCCTTTCTTTCAGACTGCGAAGCAGGAGGTCACGGGCATAGCCTACGGTATAAACTTCCTTGCCGAAATCAAGCCCACGGCGTTTGAGTTCTCCGAAAACCTTGGTTATCTGGGGAACATCAAGGCCTATCTCAGATATCTCATCAGCCCTTGCAAAAACATTTACCGTATCGTCATAGCAGAAAAGCTTAGCCTTGTTCATGACCAGTATCTTATCCGCAAAGGTCGCTATATCCTCCATGCTGTGCGACACGATGAGGATAGTGTTCTTAGTGCGCTGATGATAGGCTTTTATATGCTCAAGTATCTTGTCACGGCCTGCCGGGTCAAGACCTGCGGTAGGCTCATCAAGGATAAGCACTTTCGGCTCCATGGCCATAACACCTGCAATAGCCACACGGCGCTTCTGTCCGCCCGAAAGCTCAAAAGGAGAACGCTCCATGAGCGCCTCGGAAAGTCCTATATCATGAGCGGTCTCAAGCACCCTTCGCTTTATCTCAGCCTCATTCAGTCCCATATTCTTAGGTCCGAAAGCGATATCCTTGTATACCGTTTCCTCGAATATCTGATACTCAGGGTACTGGAAAACCAATCCTACCTGAAAACGGACATCACGTATTTTATTTTTGTCAGCCCAGATATCCTTGCCGTCGAGAAGTACCTTTCCCGATGTGGGCTGGAGAAGTCCGTTGAAGTGCTGGATAAGGGTGGATTTTCCCGAGCCTGTATGACCCATGACTCCCACCATCTGTCCTTCTTCTATTTTCAGGCTTACGTGGTCTACGGCAGTTTTCTCGAAGGGAGTTCCTGCGCTGTAGGTATATGTAAGCTCCTGTGTTTCAAGGATAGCCAATATAAGTTCTCTCCTATCTTTTTGTTTATTGATGAAACTATTGTAGGGAACGCCATCTCGGCGTTCTCTACAGAGTCAAGCGAACAGCCGCTCTATCGCATCCGCACATTCTTCCTCCGTGATTATCTCGGGGGAAATGTCATAGCCCGCCTTGCGCAGTTCCCATGCAAGCTCTGTTACCTGGGGCACATCAAGGCCGATAGCTTTCAGCTTCTCCACCTGTGAGAAGACCTTTGACGGTACATCGTCCAGCACCACTTCGCCCTTGTCCATAACAACAACACGGTCACAGTCAGCGGCTTCGTCCATATAATGAGTGATGAGGACAATGGTTATGCCCTTCTCACGGTTCATCTTATGTATAGCCGCAAGAACTTCCTTTCGTCCCTGCGGGTCAAGCATTGCTGTCGGCTCGTCGAGGATTATGCACTTTGGCTGCATTGCGATAATGCCTGCAATGGCAACTCTCTGCTTCTGTCCGCCTGAAAGCTGACTTGGTGAATGTAGGCGGTATTCGTACATATTCACGGCTTTCAGCGATTCATCAACACGCCTTCGCATTTCCTCATAGGGTACGCCTAAATTTTCAAGAGCGAATGCCACGTCCTCCTCAACTATGGAGGACACTATCTGGTTGTCGGGATTCTGGAATACCATTCCTGCCCTTTGTCTCAGTTCAAACAGCTTGTCCTCGTCTTTAGTGTCGATACCGTCAACGATAACACTTCCGCCTGTGGGGAGAAGTATGGCGTTGATATGCTTTGCAAGTGTGGATTTTCCGCATCCGTTATGTCCGAGGACAGCAACGAATTCGCCCTGTTTTATGCTGAGGTTTATGCCTTTCAGCACATCTTCGGGAGTATTGCCGTCCTCGTCGGGTTCATAATGGAAATGCAGATCATCTGTCTCGATAATTTTTTCCATAAACGGTTTATTTTTCCTTTATCCAGTTAAGTTCTTCGAGAGGGGTAATTACGGGCTTGCCTTCCTTGTCGAGGAGCGGAGTCATACCGCCTGCATAGCCTGATGCATGGAATACATAGTTGACACCTGTCAGTGTATCCACCCATATTTCGGAAACATTCATCTTGCCCTGTGCGTAAACTTTTACAAATCTTTCATCCTTTGCCATAATAATAACTCCTTTTGTATTTATTAACATCTCCTTTTGGGAGTTGTCAGCCTATGATTTTTATAGTCGAAGCTATCTGAAGCGCTTCTTCTTTTGTATGCGCAGTCAGCATAGCGGTATATTCGGTATTCGGATCAGCAAATGCGCCTATCCAGAATCTGTTGTCCTCCGAATCCGAAAGATCGCCTTTTATAGCCGCAGCGGAATAAGCATGAGCGTAGATATCATGTCCCTCTGCGTCATGGTAGTAGACCTCGGGAAACGTGAGGAAAGCCATTCCCTTTGCCAGTGCCGCCGCATCGAAAGCCTCGGCATTTTTCTCTGTGCGGTCCTTGCTTGCGAAAGACAGCACAGCCTTGTAGAATGAAGCTCTTGTGCCGTCATAATCAAGTCCCAGTTCATTCAGAGCCTTTGCTGTGTTCTCCTCTTTCAGTTCGGGGAAGTATTCAGTGAACTCGTCGTCTTCCTCGTCAGCAGTCACGCTCCAGTCGTTTGCGCCCATGATCAGTATAAAAATGCTCTTATCCTCATTCTGGAACTTACTCATTGACGAGCCCTCAGAGGAAATGTCCTCCACATCGGCAGGCACGTACAAACTGATAGTGCCGTTTGACAGTTCATGCCAGTCATCGGGTATCTCAGAGTCAGGCATAGGCTGAGCGGTAAGGTCAGCCCTTTCAAGTGCCTGAGCTTTAAACTTAGCCATTTCTGCTTCGGCGTCTTCCTCCATAGTGTCTGTTTCGGTCACAGCGGAACTGCCGACAGCTTCGGAAGAAGCCGCAGGTTCGTCTGTTTTGCCGCATGATACCGCCGAAAAAACAACAGCAGCGGCCAGCAGTGATATTATTAGTTTCCTCATATACATCCTTTGCCGGTTACCTTATCGGGTACATCATTCTCAGACGCTGTGCTTCATTTGCCGAAAAGCCGAATTTCTCATAAAACGGTATCTTATCAGGCATTGCACAAAGCTCCACAAAAATATCCGTGCCCTTTACGCCGTTTTCGCTGATGAACTTCAGAAGCTCGTCGATAAGCATTCTTCCTATGCCTCTGCCCTGATATTCAGGTCTGACGATAACATCCTTGATGTAGTAATCAAGCCCCATATCGCCGTTCATTCTTGCCATAGCAACTATCTTGTCTCCGTCGAACACCGATACTCTGAACAGCGTATGCTCCATAGCAAGCTTAGTCTGCTCAAGAGTGGGACCTTGTCCCCATACGGTCTCCCAGAGGAGAATGAATTCTTCCGCAGTCAGTTCGTTATGTTTGACAGTGAGTCCGGCATTTTCCATATCCGTCACTTCTCCCATATAGCCGTTGAGCCGCAGGGAAGTGTCATTCCTGTTGACTTTACGGGAAGTCCTATCTCGTCGAAGCTTACGTTTCCGCCGAATTTATCGGTGAGAACGCTTCCCAGTATGTAGCCCATGACCGACGGTGAAAGTCCCGTAGTATAGCTGTTTATCAGGAAGAAAAGCGGATCATCCGACAATACTCCCGAACACAGTTTTACCAGGTCATAAACGCAGTCTTCCAGCTTCCAGACCTCTCCGCCGGGACCTCTGCCGTAGCTTGGAGGGTCCATGATAACAGCATCGTACTTGCGTCCTCTGCGTATCTCACGGGCGATGAACTTCTCACAGTCGTCCACTATCCAGCGGATGGGCTTGTCGGAAAGTCCCGATGCGGCGGCATTGTCTCTTGCCCACTGCACCATTCCCTTTGAAGCGTCAACATGGCAGACCGAAGCGCCTGCCGCTGCACAGGCAAGAGTTGCTCCGCCTGTGTATGCGAAAAGGTTGAGTACGTTTATCTCTCTGCCTGCATTTTTTATCTTATCCGCCATAAAGTCCCAGTTTACGGCCTGTTCGGGGAAAAGTCCCGTATGCTTGAAGCCTGTGGGACGGATGTTGAAGGTAAGCTCTCTGTAGCTTATATTCCAGGAATCGGGAAGCTTTCTGCTGAATTCCCATTCGCCGCCGCCCTTGTTTGAGCGGTGATAGTGACCGTCGGCATTTCTCCAGAGAGGGTCCTTGCGCTCGGTCTTCCATATTATCTGGGGATCGGGCCTCACAAGGCTTATACCGCCCCATGTTTCCAGCTTTTCCCCTTCTGATGTATCAAGTATTATATAGTCTTTCCAGTTATTTGCGGTTCTCAAATTTATTCTCCTTTTCAGGAAGATCTCTTTATCCTGAATTTTTCTTTTAGCTTGTCTGATATCTGAAAGGCGATATCGTTTATCCTTGCGAAATCGCTGCCCTCGGCCATAATGCGTATAAGCGGTTCTGTACCGCTTTCACGGACGATTATTCTTCCGTCCTCGCCGAGACTGCTGTCCAGTTCCTTTATCAGTTCAGACACTTCCTTGTCGTTTTTCCAGAGTTCCTTGAACTGCGGGTCTATCTTCACATTGACCATGACCTGCGGAAGCTTTACCATATCCGAAGCAAGTTCACTGAGCTTTTTGCCGCTTTCCTTCATTATCTTCAGAAGCTTTGCACCTGTCAGCTGACCGTCGCCTGTAGCGGCATCGTCAAGGAATATCATATGTCCGCTGGGTTCGCCTCCCAGGTTATATCCGCCCTCCAGCATACGCTCAAGAACGTATCTGTGGCCTGCTCCTGCGGTAACAAGGTTTATGCCTCTTTCCGAGGCAAATGAACGCAGTCCCATATTGGTCATGATGGTAATAACTGCGGTATCTTTTTTCAGTGTGCCCTTCTTCTTCATATCCTCGGCAAATATGGCAAGCAGCCTGTCGCCGTCGATAAGCTGTCTGTCCTCGGCAACTGCGATACATCTGTCAGCGTCGCCGTCGAATACCAGTCCGCAGTCACAGCCGTTTTCTGATACCACATCTGCAAAGGCTTCTATGTCATTAGTGCCGCATCCCTGATTTATATTAGTGCCGTCGGGGGAGGATGAAGTCACGAAAACTTCCGCTCCCATGAGAGCAAACAGCTTCTCAGCCGTTTCCGATGCACAGCCGTTGGCACAGTCCACGGCTATCTTCATGCCGCTCAGGTCGGTATCCACTATCTCACGGATATGGTCGATATACTCGTCTGCGGCATTTTTAGCGTCCTCACGCCTTCCCACACGGTCATGGGAGGCAAGGTGGATCTGCTGAGGGTCTTCCAGTACAAGATACTCTATCTTCTCCTCGATATCGTCCGTGAGTTTATGTCCCTGAGAATCGAACACCTTTATGCCGTTGAACTCAGCACTGTTGTGAGAGCCCGATATCATTATGCCTGCATCTGCTCCCAGCTTTTTTATCATGAACGGAACAACAGGCACGGGTACGACTCCCAGAAGCACAGGGTCCGCTCCTACCGAGCATATTCCTGCCATTACAGCGGCTTCGAGGGGGTCTGAGGAAAGTCTTGTATCCTTGCCGATTATTACCTTTGTGCGTTTTCCTGTATTATTTGCAAGAACGACAGCTACTGCACGGCCTGTCTGCATCGCCAGTTCACAGGTAAGGTCTGTAACTGCGATGCCTCTCGGGCCGTCAGTACCGAAAAGCTTAGCCATACTCGTTATCGTCCTCCTTTATATTTTGTTCAGTATTTCGTCCTCTGTCTTTTCTATAGTGTATACTGCGATGGGTCTGTGTTTTCCGATTATTTCCTCAACTGTCCGGCAATACCTTACGTCGGGGCAGTTGTTGTATCTGTTGTACACGGCTATGCCTTTCTCTGTCCTGAGACAGAAAACGGTATGTATAGCCGAAAGGAAAGGCGTCTTGGTCCAGAAAGTGATTATGAAAGAACGGGAATTTTCGGCACTGCGTGAACGTGTATTCTCCACACCGAAATGTCTCAGCGCCTTGCCTATACTGTAGGCATTGCAGCCGAAAAATCCCATCAGCACCCTGAATCTCTCCATATAGAAGGCTATCTTCATAAGGGGTTCGGGTTTTCCCAGATATACCAGAGCGTTATGCACGGCTATGACCTCACAGCCGTTGAAGCTCATATGGCAAATGCCGTAGCGAAGCTGTGAGACAAGCCCCAGCCCCTGCCCGTTTATCATCTTGCCGAATTCGGGAGGTGTTACCCTTTCTGTATTATGCCTGAGGTTGTATTTTCTTGATCCTTTTATCAGCATAGTCCGTCATCCACTGTATCAGAATGTCATCTGTCCTTCGTCGGCAGAACTCTGCTGTTCGGGCTGAGAATAGCCCAGATGCTCGTAAGCAAGCCTTGTAGCCACTCGTCCACGGGGAGTTCTTCCCAGAAATCCCAGCTGCATGAGGAACGGCTCGCAGACATCCTCCAGAGTTACCGACTCTTCGTTTATGGCCGAGGCGAGAGTCTCCAGTCCGACGGGACCGCCGCCGTAGCCTTTGATTATCATTTCCAGCATACGTCTGTCAAGGCCGTCAAGTCCAAGATTGTCTATCTCCAGACGGCTGAGAGCGATGGAGGCTATCTCCTGTGTGATCTGTCCGTTGCCCATGACATCGGCGAAATCACGCACTCTTTTCAGCAGACGGTTAGCGATACGGGGCGTACCTCTTGCACGGCCTGCTATCTCTGCCGCACCGTCGGCAGTACAGGGTATACCCAGGATCATAGCGCTTCTGCGGACGATATCGGTGAGCTGTTCCTTTGTGTAGAGTTCAAGTCTCTGCACAACGCCGAAACGGTCTCTCAGCGGAGCGGAAAGCTGTCCTGCACGGGTAGTAGCGCCTATAAGCGTGAAAGGCTTCAGGTCCATACGGATAGAACGTGCCGCAGGGCCTTTGCCTATGATTATATCTATTACTCTGTCCTCCAGCGCAGGATAGAGGATCTCCTCCACTGCACGGGAAAGGCGGTGTATCTCGTCTATAAAAAGCACATCGTTGTCGGAAAGACTGGTAAGCAGTGACACCAGGTCGCCGGGCTTTTCAATAGCAGGGCCCGTGGTAACACGGAGATTCACACCCAGCTCATGGGCGATAATGCCCGAAAGAGTGGTCTTTCCAAGTCCGGGAGGGCCGTACAGCAGAACATGGTCAAGGGGTTCGCTGCGGCGCTTTGCGGCTTCGATGTATATGGCAAGGTTCTCCTTTGCCTTGTCCTGACCGATGTACTCATGGAGAGTCTGCGGTCTCAGGCTGACTTCGATATCCGAATCTTCCTGAGTATTTTCGGGGCTTATGACCCTTGGAGCGAACTCCATATCCTCTGTCTGTATCAATATAATTCCTCCGTGGATAGTTTGAGTTTAGCAGTATGCCGCCATAATTCTGCGGCAGATCAGATTTCCTCTCACGCTATGGTTGAGCGAAAGCAGACTTGCCTTCCGTTCACAGTAAGCGAGTTTACGAGCGTCAGCGTGGACTGCGCACCGCCCACTCGGCATATTTCTGCGGCATATCGGATTTCCTCTCACACTATGGGTGAGCGAAAGCAGAATTGCCTGCCGTTCGCAGTAAGCGAGTTTACGAGCGTCAGCGTGGACTGCGCACCGCCCACTCGGCATATTTCTGCGGCAGATCGGATTTCCTCTCACACTATGGTTGAGCGAAAGCAGACTTGCCTTCCGTTCACAGTAAGCGAGTTTACGAGCGTCAGCGTGGACTGCGCACCGCCCGCTCGGCATATTTCTGCGGCAAATCAGATTTCCTCTCACGCTATGGGTGAGCGAAAGCAGACTTGCCTTCCGTTCACAGTAAGCGAGTTTACGAGCGTCAGCATGAACTGCGCACCGCCCGCTCGGCGGTTATTTCTCGAAATAGCGCTTTTTGCGGACATAGAACGGGTCTATGTTCTCGGCTGCCTTCTCGCCCATCTCCTGCTCATAGCTGATGAAGGCAAGGTGCTCGTTGGGTTTTACCGTCTTGGAAAGGTACTTTGAGAGCGGCACGAAAAGCTTTCTCGCGCTTCCCATCATGTCCAGCACCATGAGTATCTGCGGCTTTTCACAGCCCTTGACCATTTCCATGATGAAGGCTCTGTCAACATTCGGCTGCTTTGAAAGAAACTTCACAGCCGCCTTGATGATATGTCCCACGGAATGCTCAACGGGACGGTAGGTTATAGTGTCTTCCTCGTTGTAGGAGATTGCCTTTATCTTCAGATTTCTCGCTATCATCAGGATGCTCTTTATCTCCTGTGATGTGAATTCCTTGCCGTAGGAATTGGGGTTCAGTACAGCTGAGACAGACTGGATAAGGTCGAAAAGTCTGAGACAGTTGATCTTGTAGCAGTCAACGTATCTCTTTGCAAACTGCTGGAGAGCACGGTAGGATGTGAAGAAGGGGATGAATACCTCGCCTTCGGGATTCTGAGTAGTTATAAGCTCAAGCTGTACACCGCCTTCTGCTCTGCCTCTTTCCTGCTTTACGGGATTCTTGCAGATAACATAGACATCGCTTTTTATGAGCGTCTGTAAGAAAAGTGAACGCTTCGAGGGATCTTTTATCGCTTCTTTAAGGAGTTCATCAAGATTCATAATACACATCTTCCTCTCTATATCTTTTTATCTCAAATTATCTCATATTTTTCGCAGTCAGCAGACGCAGAGTTTCCTTGATAAGGTCCTGTGTGCTGAGGCTCGGGTCAAGCTTTCCGAGGATGGGAGCGGTTTCTCCCTGAGTATAGCCCAGCACCATAAGGGCTTCGAGGGCTTCCGATACAGAATCCGAGGGAGCAGCCGATGAAGAAGCAAATGCAGCTGCATCGCCTGAGACAGAACCGCTTATGGATTCCGATGATATCTTGTCTTTAAGCTCCAGCACTATTCTCTGTGCAGTCTTTGCGCCTATGCCCTTGGTGCGTGTGAAGGACTTGCTGTCGCCCGAAGCCACGAGGAAAGCGAACTTCTCGGGGGTAACGTCAGAGAGTATGGAAGTAGCGGCTTTCGGGCCTACTCCCGATACCGAAATGAGCAGACGGAAACAGCTGAGTTCCTGCTGGGTAGCGAATCCGAAAAGCTCAACAGCGTCCTCACGGACGTAAAGGTGAGTGTAAAGCATAGCCTCGCTGCCTGTTTCACCGAGGGATGCTATGGTATTGTATGAGGTCTTGCAGCCGTAGCCGACTCCTCCGCATTCTATAACAGCAAAGCCCAGTTCCTTGACTGTAAGTGTTCCTTTTAAGCTATATATCATTATCTATCACCATTTTTACAAATCGAATCTTATGGAATGTCCGTGACAGATGGCTATTGCAAGGGCATCTGCCGCATCATCGGGCTTGGGTATCTGTGCAAGCCCCAGAAGCTGACGGGTCATCTCCATGACCTGCCGCTTTTCCGCCTTGCCGTAGCCTGTTACCGAAAGCTTCACCTGAAGGGGAGTATACTCCGAAACTGGAACATTCCTCTTTGCGGCAGAAAGCACAGTTATCCCTCTTGCCTGTGCAACGTCGATAGCCGTCTTCTGGTTGGTTGTGAAGTAAAGTCTCTCCACAGCCATGCAGTCGGGGCGGAATTTTTCAAATATAAATTCTATATCTTCATGTATGGCACGCAGCCTTTCGGGGAAGGGAGTGCCTGCTTCGGTAAGAACAGCGCCGTATTCTATGGGAGTGAACCGCACTCCGTCGTAATCCAGCACGCCGAAACCGACTATCGCATACCCCGGGTCTATGCCGAGTATCCTTATTTTTTTCAAGCTCATTACCTATTTCATGTTAAAAATTTCACATGGGCACAGCTTTTCACTATACACTTTATTATTATACCACAAACACGTTGTACATTGCAATATATTTATACCTTTTTTATTGATTTTTACAAAAATATCTGATATAATATATGATGTGAAATTATGACTAAATTTAACGCTGACAAGACAACGGCGTCATGTCGGCTTTACGGAGGTAAATATGAAAGATCTACAGACACTTCGTGACGGTATCGACGATATCGACAAGGATATACTCGCCCTCTTTCTGAAAAGAATGGAACTCTGCAAGGGCGTGGCTGACTACAAAAAAGCCAACAATCTCCCTGTATTCCAGGGCGGAAGAGAACAGCAGGTCATCGACAGAATAATGGCTCTTACTGCCAACAAGGACCTTGAAAAAGGAACTGCCGCTCTTTTCGCAAATATCATGGATATAAGCAAGATACTCCAGAACAGGACCATACTTGCAGAATCTCCCGACTACACCTTTACCGTTCCCGATTTTGCAGGAGCAAAGAAGATAGGCTGTCAGGGCACATCAGGCGCTAATTCCGAAGCCGCCGCACGTACCGTTTTCGGTGACAGGGACTTCACATTCTATCCTTCATTCGAGGACGTTTTCAAGGCTGTTCAGTCAGGCGAACTCGACTACGGCGTGCTCCCTGTTCAGAATTCCACAGCAGGTTCTGTAGACAGCACCTACGACCTCATGGCAAAATATCCCGTTTACATAGTCAAGGAAGTTATTATTGAGATAAACCACTGTCTCGCCGCCAAGAACGACATACCGCTTTCGGATATAGAAATGGTCTACTCTCATCCCCAGGCACTTGCGCAGTGTGAGAGTTTTCTCCGCAAGAACAGGCTGAGAACAGCAGGCTACGGTAATACCGCTACAGCCGCCGAAAACGTAATGAACAGCAAGGAAAATATCGCCGCTATCTGTTCGGTTGAATGTGCGGAGAGAATGGGAATGAAGATACTCGCAAGGGATATCGCTGACGTTTCGCTTAACAGAACTCAGTTCATCATCATCTCAAAGGATATGCAGGTAGCTCCCGATTCCGATTCAGTATCGGTAATGCTGACTATTCCTCATAAGGAAGGTAGTCTTTACCGTATGCTTACCAAATTCTACGTCAACGACATGAACCTTATACGTATCGAGAGCCGCCCCATCAGAGACGGAAGCTTCAACGTAATGTTCTTCCTCGACTTCACAGGAAAGATCACCGATCCCAGCGTTAAGGCGGTAATGCGTGATCTTGAAGAAAACTGCGGTACATTCCGCTGTATAGGAACCTACAAAAGTGAATGAGATGTCATTCCCTTTGACATCTCATATACAGGAAAGGAAAAATTATGTCCCGGAAATTCTATTCTTTGCTTGAAAACAACAGCTTTGTATACCTTGACGGCGGCATGGGAACCATGCTACAGGCTCACGGCATACAGACCGAGCACGTTCCCGAAATGCTCAATCTCACCGATCCCGAAGCTATCATGCGTATCCACCGTATGTACGTGGAAAGCGGTGCTGATATAATCTATGCCAACACATTCGGTGCAAACAGATACAAGCTTGCAAAATGCGGCCATTCCGTTGAGGAGATAGTCTCCGCAGGTGTAAGCAACGCTAAAAAAGCCGCCGCAGGAAATGCTCTTGTGGCTCTTGATCTGGGTCCTATCGGTCAGCTTCTTGAACCTGCGGGCACTCTTAAATTCGAGGAAGCCTACGACATCTACAAGGAACTTGTAGAGGCAGGCAAAGAGGCTGACGTTATCGTTATCGAGACCATGTCCGACCTTTATGAAGTCAAAGCGGCTGTGCTGGCGGCTAAGGAGAATTCCGACAAGCCCGTGCTTGTAACTATGACTTTCGAGGAGAATATGCGTACTTTCACAGGCGTTTCTCCCGAATGTATGATCGCTGTGCTGGAAGGTCTGGGCGCAGACGCTGTAGGTGTCAACTGCTCACTGGGTCCTGAGGAGCTTTATCCCGTACTGGAAAGGATATGCTCGCTCACAACTCTCCCCGTTATCGCAAAGCCGAATGCAGGACTTCCCGACCCTGTTACCAACGAATACAACGTTGACCCCGAAGCTTTTGCCGCAAGCGCTGTAAAGCTGGCTGAGGCAGGTGTTACCATATTCGGTGGCTGCTGCGGTACGACTCCCGAACATATAAAAGCCGTTACCGAAGCACTTGCAGGCACGGAGAGAAATGTCCGCACGGTAAAGCGTGTCAGCATTGCCTGTTCTGCGGTCAACTGCGTAACTATCAATCAGCCGAGAGTTATCGGCGAGCGTATAAATCCTACGGGCAAGAAGCGTTTCAAGGAAGCGCTCATGGCTCACGATATCGACTACATCCTCGGACAGGCTGTAGAGCAGATACACGCAGGCGCCGAAATACTCGATGTAAACGTAGGTCTCCCCGGTATCGACGAAAAGGAAATGATGGTGACGGCAGTAAAAGCTGTGCAGAGCATTTGTGACACTCCGTTACAGCTGGATTCCACTATCCCCGAAGTCCTTGAGGCAGGCCTGAGAGTTTACAACGGCAAGCCCATCGTAAACTCCGTCAACGGCGAGGACGAGTCCCTTGAGGCTATACTTCCCCTCGTTAAGAAATACGGCGCAGCTGTGGTAGGACTTACTCTCGACAAGGGCGGTATCCCCAAAACTGCCGACGGACGTTTTGCCATCGCCGAAAAGATACTTAAAAGGGCAATTGAGTACGGCATCCCGAAGGAGGACGTATTCATCGACTGCCTGACGCTTACCGCTTCCGCTGAACAGGACGGCGTTATGGAGACCCTGAACGCTCTCCACCGTGTAAAGACTGAACTGGGACTGCGTACCGTACTGGGCGTATCGAATATCTCATTCGGTCTGCCTAACCGTGAACTCATTACCAGAACTTTCCTGACTATGGCTCTCCACAGCGGACTTGACCTGCCTATCATAAACCCCAACGTTGAGGGAATAATAGGCGCAGTAAGAGCTTACCGCCTGCTGGCAGGAATAGACCGAAACTCTGCGGATTTCATAAGCATATACGCACAGGATGACAAGGCTCCGAAAGCCCCTGCACCTGCACAGGAAAAGGGCGCTCCCGACCTTGTGTACTGCGTTGAGAACGGACTGAAGGCCAATGCTGCAAAGGCGGCAGAGGAGCTTCTCTACACCGTTGACGCTATGGAAATAATCAACAGCCACCTCATCCCTGCACTTGACAACGCAGGCGCTAAATTTGAAAAAGGGAAGATATTCCTCCCTCAGCTGATACTCACTGCCGAAGCCGCACAGGCCTGCTTTGAGGTCATAAAGAACAGGCTGTCCGCCGCCAACAGTGAAAGCGTATCAAAGGGAAAAGTTGTGCTTGCTACGGTAAAGGGTGACATCCACGACATCGGCAAGAACATCGTAAAGGTGCTTCTTGACAGCTACGGCTTCACGGTCATAGACCTCGGCAAGGATGTACCTCCCGAAACAGTCGTGGAAGCGGCTATAAAGCACAAAGTAAGCCTTGTGGGACTTTCCGCACTTATGACCACTACTCTCGGCGCAATGGCAGATACTATCGCTCTGCTCAACGAGAAATATCCCGAATGCAAGACAGTCGTAGGCGGTGCAGTGCTGACAGCTTCCTATGCCGAGCAGATACACGCCGACTTCTACGCAAAGGACGCTAAACAGACTGTGGATATAGCGGCAAAGGTCTACGGAAAAGGAGAATGAATTTAAAATTGAGAATTGAGAATGGAAAATGGAGAATTTATGGTGTCACTATCGTGACAGATTAAAATTATCAGCGAAGCTGATACGATCATTCTCAATTCTCAATTCAAAAAAGTCGTAGGCGGCGCAGTGCTGACAGCTTCCTATGCCGAGCAGATACACGCCGACTTCTACGCAAAGGACGCTAAACAGACTGTGGACATAGCGGCAAAGGTCTACGGAAAAGGAGAATGAATTTAAAATTGAGAATTGAGAATGGAAAATGGAGAATTTATGGTGTCACTATCGTGACAGATTAAAATTATCAGCGAAGCTGATACTATCATTCTCAATTCTCCATTCTCCATTCTCAATTCAAAAAATCGGAGTTTTTATGAAGAAAATAGCATTTGTCATCCCATGGTATGCGGATGATATCCCCGGCGGTGCGGAAATGGAGCTTCGTGAAGTCTCCTCCCACCTCCACAAAGCAGGTGTGCCTGTGGAAATACTCACCACCTGCGTAAAGGAATTCGGTGCTGACTGGAGTACGGACTACTACAAAGAGGGCGCTGATTCCACATCAACAGGCATCACCATACGCAGATTCAAGGTGAGAAAACGTGACGCAAAGGCTTTCGATATTGTCAACGCAAAGCTGATGAAAGGCATGAGGATAACCGCACAGGAGGAGGATATCTTCCTCCGTGAAATGGTGAACAGTCCCGACCTTTACGCTTATATGGACAAGCATAAAGACGACTACGGCCTGTTCGTTTTCATCCCGTATATGTTCGGCACTACCTATAACGGTGCTCAGGTCTGCCCCGAAAAATCGGTGCTTATCCCGTGTTTCCACGATGAGGCATATGCCTACATGAAGCGCTTCGGCGAGGTATTTCCACGCACCGCAGGCATGATATTCAATGCACGTCCCGAGGCTGAGCTTGCGGAAAGGCTCTACCATTTCTCGGAAAGCGGCACCAAGACCATCGTCATGGGTATCGGCATGGATACGGATATAGTTTCCGCTCCCGACGATTTCCGACGCAAATTCGGCATAAACGAGCCGTTCATCCTCTATGCGGGACGCAAGGACGAGGGCAAGAATGTCCATACCCTTGTGAAATACTACAGCGAATACATCAGGCGCCGTGACACCGACTTAAAGCTGGTGCTTATCGGCGGCGGAAGCATTGACCTTCCGCAGGACCTTGTCAGCAGCAAACGCATAATCGACCTCGGTTTCGTTGACAGGCAGGACAAATACAACGCTCAGGGTGCGGCGGAATTTCTCTGTCAGCCATCCCATAACGAGAGCTTTTCCCTGGTCATCACGGAAAGCTGGCTTTGCGGCCGTCCTGTGCTGGTGCATGAGGAATGTGCTGTTACACGGAATTTCGCATCCGAGTCAAACGGCGGACTTTATTTCAGCGATTACTTTGAATTTGAAGGCTGTACCGACTTTTTCCTCGGCAATAAAGAAAAGTCAGCAGCTATGGGACAAAACGGCTGCCGATACGTAAAGGATAATTTTGACTGGGATGTCATCGTGCAGAAGTATATCAGCTTTTTCGGCACACTTACAGGAGAGACGATATGAAAAGGATAGCACTGGTAAATCAGCGATACGGCCTTGAAGTCAACGGCGGCTCGGAGTATTACACCCGTCTTATCGCCGAAAGGCTTGCGGAGAAGTATCAGGTGGACGTTATAACCACGAAAGCCCTGGATTACACCACATGGGATAACTACTACACCGCCGATGAGGAGGATATAAACGGAGTTCATGTACTGCGTTTCAATGTGGATAAGCCCCGTGCAAAGGACTTCAATGAATTCAACGGCAAGTACCTGACTTCGGGGAAGCGTGATACCGATACCGAGAAAATATGGTTCGAGAAGCAAGGCCCTTACTGTCCCGGCGCAATACGCTATATCCGTGAAAGCCACGATAAATACGACGTTTTCATATTCGTCACCTACCTCTACTACCTGACTGTGAATGGTCTCCCCGAGGTGGCTGACAAGGCGGTATTCATCCCCACAGCCCACGAAGAACCTTTCATACACTTCAAGTCTTTTGAGGATATCTTTCCTCTCCCGAAAGCTTATGTGTTCCTCACCGACGAGGAAAAAGACCTTGTACAGCGGCTTTTCAATGTGGGGAACATTCCCTGCAAAGTAATGGGCACAGGTGTTGATATCCCATGTGAGCCCGACGAAAAGTCTTTCCGTGAGAAATTCGGCATAGACGGCGACTACCTCATTTATGTGGGACGTATCGACGAGGGCAAGGGCTGCCCCAAGCTTTTCAGATACTTCACCGAGTACAAGAAGCGCCGCCCCGAAAGCGGTCTGAAGCTGGTACTCACGGGCAAACAGGTCTGCGATATCCCGAAACATGACGATATAATCAGTCTGGGATTCGTCAGCGAGGAGGACAAATTCAGCGGTATTTCGGGCGCAAAGGCACTTGTTCTGCCGTCGGAGTTTGAGAGTCTTTCCATATCCGTACTGGAGGCCATGAGCCTTTCCGTCCCTGTTATAGTAAACGGCATCTGCGAGGTGCTGAAAGGTCACTGCATAAAAAGCAACGGCGGACTGTACTACACCGACTATTTCGAGTTTGAGGGCGTTACCGACTACATCTTCTCCCATGATAAGGAGTACGCTATAATGCGTGAGAATGCCCTGAGATACGTTGAGGATAACTACCGCTGGGACGTTATCATGAAGGGATTTGATGAGATCATAGATACTGTCTGAGGTGATACCATGCTGCTTATTTCACTTAAAGAACTTGAACACAGGGAGCACCATGCCCACGCACATAATCTGCTGAGGGAATGCCTTAAAGTTTACGGCATAGCCTACAGCGAGGATACTCCCATAAACAAAAACGACATGGGCAAGCCGTCACTTGCGGAATATCCGCACATACACTTCAATCTCTCCCATGCAAAAGGCATAGCCGCCTGCATAGTCTCGGAGAAAGAATGCGGCATCGACTGCGAACAGGTCAGAAAATGCAGTCAGGGCGTAATGCGCAGATCATTTACCGAAAGCGAAAGGGAACTTGTGGAAAGCCTTCCCGAAGATCAGCGTGACCTGATGTTCACGAGGCTGTGGACTCTCAAGGAAAGCTATGTCAAAGCCATCGGCATAGGTGTGTCATATCCCCTTGATACCGTGGGATTTTCCTTCGACGGCGACACCATAATCTCCACAAAAAAAGACTGCTCCTTCCGTCAGTATCTCATTCACGGGAGCAGATACATCGTCTCGGTATGCCGCCTGAACAAGCCTCAGCAGTAGCATATTGCACAATTTCCACTGTAAAATATCTCACTGTTTCTCGGAATTAAGACTTGAAATGGTGAAAATATTGTGGTATAATAGTAAAGCTAATTGAAATGTGACCGACAGGGTTAATCCCCTATTATTATTCGGAGGTATTATTTATGTCAGTTTTAGAAATAATCGGAGGTATCGTTATCCTCCTCTTAAGCATTATTACTATTATAATATGTCTTTCACAGGAACAGAAGTCTCAGGACAGCATGACAGCAGCACTTACAGGTGCTACAGGTGATTCTTTCTACGGAAAGAATGAGGGCAGAACTAAGGAAGCTATCCTCAACAAGATCACAAGAGCTCTTGCGATCCTCCTCTTTATTGCGATACTTGCAGTAAATATCGTTCCACTCTTCACAAATAAGTGATCAAGCCGCCCTGTGACCTTCGTCATGGGGCTTTATTTGATTTAGCCGAACGGCTGAACAAACAATATTGCTCCCGGGATCTGATCGGGAGAGCAAAAGATAAGGAGAAATATGGCAAACAAGAAGAAACCTTCAGCAAAGAAAAACGGAAGCGCAGGAAGCGTTGAAAGCTACAAAAACAAAATAGTCACCTTCCTCAGCACCTATGATAAAAAGTCCATGCCGCTGAGTATGCTGGAATCAAAATGCCGCACCAAAAAACAGGGGCGTGAAAACTTCACAGAGGCATTCTCACAGCTGCGCACCGAGGGCACTATCATGATGAAAAAAGGCATGAAAGTCGCTCTCTGTTCAAGGGCCGGAGTCGTGCCTGGAACTATCACCCGTCTCAGCAGAACTTTCGGCTTCGCTGAGACTGACGAGGGGATCGAATACTTCATTCCCGGAAAATGTATGCTGGGCGCTATGCCAAATGACCGTGTGCTTCTGGCCGATATAGCCTCACGTACAGGCGAGCCTGAGGGCGAAGTGGTGGATATTCTCGAATTCGGCAGCAATCAGCTGACGGGCCGCATCGAATTTGTGGACGGCGAGCCCTATCTTGTACCCGATACCGCCGCAAAGAACCACATGATAATTTCCGTCCGTGAGAGCATCCCTTTCGAGAACGGTGACAAAGTTCTGGCGGAGATAGTTTACCGTGGCAGACGTCATGCCGAACATAAAGTCAAGATAATTCTGGTATTCGGAAACTCGGAATATGCCGCTTCATGCGCCGCTTCTATCCTCATGATACACGGCGCTCCTACGGATTTCCCCGATGATGTGAAAAAAGAAGCCGTGAAGATATCCGAGGGCGGTGTGCAGGAATACTCCTTCAACAACCGTGAGGACCTGCGTGATATGCCCATATTCACCATCGACAGCGCAGAGTCAAAGGACCTTGACGACGCTGTTTCAGTAGAACGCACAAACAAAGGCTACCGTCTGGGAGTGCATATCGCTGACGTTTCCCACTACGTAAAGGGCAACAGCGAACTTGACAAGGAAGCTATGCGCCGTGGCACGAGCATCTACTATGCCGACAAGGTCATACCTATGCTCCCGAAAGAGCTTTCAAACGGCATCTGCTCCCTTAACCCCGACGAAAACAGACTTACTCTCTCGGCATTCATAGACCTTGACAGCGAGGGAAATATGCTCTCCTACCGCTTCTGCAAGAGCGTTATCCGCTCCCGTGTAAAGGGTGTATACTCCGAGATAAACAAGATCCTCGCAGGCAGGGAAAACGAAGAGATACGTGAGAAATACGCATCAGTCCGTGACGGGATAGCTGTGATGGACGAGCTTGCAGACAAGCTTATCGCAAAAAAAGAGCGCCGTCACGCTCCCGAAATAGAGACTACCGAAAGCAAACTCATCACAGATGATAACGGCATCTGCTGCGGAGTGCTGCCCCGTGAAAGAGGCAAGTCCGAGCGAATAATCGAGGAATTCATGCTCACCGCAAACGAGGCCGCCGCAAAGCTTGCCCGTGAAAAGGAGATACCTTTCGTGTACCGTATACATGAAGCGCCTCCCGAAGCAAAGGTGGAGAATCTCCATGAGGTACTGCCGAAATTCGGTCTGGAGTGTCCGCATTTCACCGAATTCAAGCCGCATCATGCCGCTGAGATACTCAGAAGCGCAAAGGGCACGAACAAGTTTGAAGCCGTAAACCTTATGGTGCTTCGCTCAATGGCAAAGGCAAAGTATTCCACCGAACCTGTGGGACATTTCGGCCTTGTCCTTGAGGACTACGCTCACTTCACCTCACCTATAAGACGTTACCCCGACCTTGCCATCCACCGCATAATCACCGACATCCTTGCCGGCTACGACAACAAGTGGCTCAACAAGAGATACAGCGGATTTGCCGTAAATGCGGCTGAGCGCTCATCTGCGGCCGAGATAAGAGCCGTCACCATTGAGCGTGAATGCGAGGACTGCTACAAGGCCGAATACATGAAGGCTCACATAGGCGAAACCTTCAGAGCAAGAATTTCAAGCGTTACCGAGTTCGGATTTTACGCCGAGCTGCCTAATACCGTGGAGGGACTGGTACACATCCGCACCCTTCCCGAAGGACAGTATGATTACTCCGAGCCCGTTTCCCTTACCGAAAAATTCACAGGAACTTCCTACTCTCTTGGAATGGAAGTCGATGTTATCTGCTCCGCTGTCAATGTAAGCGAGGGCACTATAGATTTCGTACTCGATGATGACGAGGAGGACTAAAATATGAAAAGATTCACTGCCGCTGCAGCTGCCTGCGTAATTATCGCAGGGGCTTTATCAGGCTGCTCACGCAAACCTGCCGGATCGGGCGCACAGGTAACTTCATCTTCTGCGACCACAACTCAGGAGGAGACCGAACAACCCGACCCGCTTGCCGTTACGGAAACCACAACAACTGTCACTTCCACAACCTCAGGCACAACAGCTGCAACTACTTCCACAGCTGTCACATCCTCAGCACCCAAAGTCACCGAACAGCCCGATCCGCTTGGCGGAGGCGCTTTCTCCTATGACGATAACGGCGCTGTTGTATTCGATGCACCGCCTGCTGACGAGAATGACGCTGTACTCATATCAGCCGCTCAGAAGCTGTTTGAGTCCGCCTGCAAGACCTACTGGAGCTACATGATAAACTGCCCCTACGAACTGGACTACAACAGCTATATTGAAAACGACTTCGGCTGGCAGTATTACAAGATAATAACTCCCGGTATCACTACATTTGCAGACGTTGAGCGTGACTACGGAAAGGTATTCAGCGACCGCTATCCCAATGACCTTGCCACAAACTACCGTGAGCACGAGGGCGCTGTATATGCTATAAACGGCGACAGAGGCGCACATCTTTACTACTCCGCTTCAAAGATAACAGATATAGAATCACGCTCCGCCGATGAGATAGTATTCACTGTGGAGAATTACTACGACGGCAGCGATTTCGGCGACGAATCTTACTCTGAGACCGACACCTTCTCAGCCGTAATAGACGGCGATACCTGGAAGGTGGGAAAATTCACACTGCCTTACTGATGCAATAATAACTATTAAAGGAGCTAACAATGGACAATCCCGAGATATTATATATGGTGGTTCCATGCTACAACGAGGAAGCCGTCCTCAATGAAACTGCCTCACAGCTTAAAGCAAAATATATATCACTTATCGAAAGAAAGCTCATCAGCCCCGAAAGCCGTGTGGTATTCGTAAACGACGGCTCAAAGGACAAGACATGGAGCATGATACAGGAGCTTCACAGTTCAGACCCCGACTTCTTCTCAGGCATAGACCTTGCACATAACAGCGGCCACCAGAATGCCGTTCTCGCAGGCCTGATGACAGTGAAGGATATCTGCGACATGGCCATAACAATGGACGCTGACCTCCAGGACGATATCAACACCATCGACGCTATGGTTGAGAAATACTACGAAGGCAATCAGGTGGTATACGGTGTAAGAAGTGCCCGTGATACCGATACATTCTTCAAGAAATTCACAGCTGAGGGATTCTATAAGTTCATGAAAGTCATGGGCGCTGATGTGGTATATAACCACGCAGACTTCCGCCTCATGAGCAAACGTGTGCTTCAGGAGCTTGCAGGCTTCAAGGAAGTGAACCTCTTCCTCCGTGGAATGGTTCCGCTGATAGGATTTCAGAGTTGTAACGTCTACTATGAGCGCCATGAGCGTTTCGCAGGCGAGAGCAAGTATCCGCTGAAGAAAATGCTGGCATTCGCAGTAAACGGCATAACCTCATTCAGCACAAAGCCGCTGAAACTGATAACTACTCTGGGCTTTATAATGTCATTGGCCAGCATATGCGCATTCATATGGGCATTCATCGCTAAAATAGGCGGATTCTCCGAGCACGGCTGGTCAAGTACAATGTGCTCCATCTGGCTCATAGGCGGACTTCAGCTGCTCTGTCTCGGCATCATCGGCGAATACGTCGGCAAGATATACGCCGAAGTAAAACAGCGCCCACGCTACATTATCGCCGATTTTATCAACAAGAAGGACAATTCCTGATATATAGGCAGCACCGCACAAAGCCCGCCTGACGGCTTTGCACTGAATCTACTTGCATATTTTTCGCCATCTTGCACAGAAATCCTTTGACATACGATAGTATGCCTGCTGAATTTCTATACAATCTGACGAAAAATCTGACTGCGCATCTTCAGCACAAGCTTTGTGCGGTGTTGCCTATAGAAATTCTGCCCCTGAACGTATAAATGATATAATCCCCTTAAAGTAGACACACGAAAAAACAAAAGCGTGTGAAAGCTGTAAGGGGGTTATTTTATGTCAAGAGGAAGTAAGCTAACAGATGAAGAACGCATAGCGGCAGTGCAAGAAT
>Ga0255346_1000918_pt1 | contig 44547 bp, 44 predicted proteins | sample wastewater_treat_FD_194410 | JGI IMG/M metagenome (GOLD analysis project Ga0255346, IMG submission 194410) | Wastewater microbial communities from Lulu Island WWTP, Vancouver, Canada - plant22 | ecosystem: Engineered > WWTP > Wastewater > Unclassified | place: Canada: Vancouver, British Columbia...
TGGAGAAATGGATAAATGATCATGTGTAATGGGGAAGGAATGAAAGAAGGGAGAATCTGAAATGAGTGCGCCATCCGAAATTCATGAAGCAATCTCAATTTTGATTACCCACACTATTTCACATAGAACCAAATAAAAAATGCTTTGTCAACCCTTCGAGTCGGATTTATTTTCGATTAGCGCCATGAATGCTTGTTTGTAGGTTTCGCCTATGGGGATTTGGCGGCGGTTGATGACCAGTCGGTTTTTATTGACGCTTTCGATTTTGTTTTTCTGCACAATAAACGAACGGTGTACTCTTATAAATCGTTCGGAAGGGAGCATTTCTTCCATGTTTTTCATGCTCATCAGTGTCAGGATCGGCTTCGGTTCGCCGGCAAGAAAAATTTTGATATAGTCTTTCAGACTTTCGATATACAAAATATCGTCGAACATAATTTGAATCAGTTTGTATTCCGATTTTACGAAAATTCCCCTTTTTTCTTCGCTTTGAGAAGCCGCTTTGTGGGCAATTTCGAACCAGTGAAGGGCTTTGTTGGCTGCCGTCAGAAAATCGGAATAAGAAATGGGTTTTAGGAGATAATCAATGGCACTTACTTTGTATCCGTCCAAGGCATATTCGCTAAAGGCAGTCGTGAAGATGATGCGTGTATCGGTACCGATGATTTGAGAAAATTCCATCCCGTTGACTTCCGGCATTTGAATGTCGAGAAACATCACATCGACGGGCTCTTTTCCCAAATCTTTCATTGCCGAAATGGCACTCGAATATTTCCCCGTAAGCCTCAAAAAAGGAGTTCGATTGACATACGACTCGAGCAGGTTGAGGGCTAAGGGTTCATCGTCAATTATCCAGCAGTTGAGTATCATACGACGTTGCAACGGTATTAATGGTTAAATGAGTGATATAGGTGTCGTCCGACACTTTCGTGTTCCATACATAACGATTTGGATAAAGCATTTCGAGGCGCTTTTGTACCTGCTCGAGACCGATACCCTTGCCACTTTTGTCGGATTCGGTTTTGGGGAAATAACTGTTTTCGCAGACGAAATCAACTTTGCCGCCGTCCAACTCTTTCAGTTTAATACGAATGAACGAAGGCTTGTCTCCGCTGATTCCGTGTTTGAAAGCATTTTCGATCAGAGAGATAAAAATAAGAGGCGCAATTCGTGTCGAAGTGTTGGGCAGGATTTCGAAGTCGGTACTCAATTCCACATTGTCCGAAAGTCGGATACGCATCAAATCCACGTAATTGCGCATAAAATCGACTTCTTGCACCAGAGGTACAAAGGTTTGATTATTATCGTATAAAATATGGCGAAGCAGTTTGCTCAAATCTTGCACGGCCTGTTGAGCCTGTGATGGATTGAAATCGATAAGGGCATAAATATTATTAAGTGTATTGAGCAAAAAGTGAGGATTGATCTGATTTTTCAAATTTTGCAATTCGGCTTCCGTTTTTGCTTTTTCCAGTTCTTTTCGTTTGTTCTCGTCCTGCATCCATCGACCACTCATTCGAATTGCCACGCTCAATCCTACAACGGTGATGAGCGACATCATATCTCTCAAAATAAAAGGAAGAACACGCGGTGGTCTTTTTTTTCGGCGAGGTGGCCTGCCTGACGAGAAAATATCGGACACTAAATCGTACGAGAAATGCATCAAAACGGCCAATCCGATAATCAGGAATAGATTGATGAAGATAAATTCTTTAATCTTATGGGTAAAAAGGAATTTATCGATAAGATAACAATAATTGATGTAAAAGATCAACATGAAATACAACGTAGTCATGGTCGATCGCCAAAAGTACGGCCACGAAATGTTGCTTCCCCTGTCGGTAAACAACAAAGGAAGCGCCAAAACAATTACCCAAACAAATACATGTATAAATAAATTGTCGTTTCGTGTTGAGATTGTTCTTTTTTGTATCATTTACAAAATATGGTTGCAAATATAACCGTTTTATCCGGAAAACATCGAGCGGATCGAAGTTAAAAGTCCGCACCCGGATGAAATCCGCCACCTCTTCCTCCGCCGGGTCCGCGCATCATGTCTTCGCGAGTGGCTCCTCCTTTAAATATATTGAATCGATATACGAAGTGGAACATAAAATAACTGGTAAGCGTGTTGGTTTGTGTGTCGCGAATATAGTTTGCAGTAACCGAACGGCTGATGTTGCTGCGTTGCTGTAAAATGTCGTAAATCTTAAATCGTAATGTGCCGTTTTTTTGTTTGAAAATTTGTTTTTGAACAGATGCATTCCACAACCATTCGTTTTGCTGGTAGCCATCCGCATAGCCTGTATTGCTCGAGTAGTTTATATCGCTTTCTATCGAAAAGTCGTAAGGGAGATAAATCGTGGTGTTGGCCGATCCACCGTAGTTGTAGTAATTCTGATTCTGCTGGCCTTCGAGACTGTTTCGAACACCATTGTAGCTAATGTTGCCCCGCACCCCGAAATCGATGGCATCCGAACGGTAATTCAGTCCGAGTGTCTCTCCCAGATTGGTCACTTTACTCAAGTTGGCTTCGCCGTTCGAAAACCCGTTGGTATGACTATAGCCGGCAAATGTCATCGAGAATATTGAGAATTTGATGTTTTTGAGAGGTAGGTTGAGCATGAGTCTGCCGTTTGTATTCCAATTTCCCGCTACATTTTCGTAAGTGGTTTCTTTCCTCCCGGTTGATTTATCCGTAAAAGTCGAAGAAACAATATCGTTGGTCAAATACCGGAAATCACCAAAAAAGTTGAGTGCCTGGTTTTTTTCGGGATTAAAGTTCATAAAGCGAATATTTACCCTATGTTCGAATGAAGGCTTAAGATCGGGATTTCCGTAAGTAACATTCAACGGGTCAGATACGTCCACCACGGGAGAGAGTTGAGTTACCGAAGGTTGATCGGTATTGCCATTGTAGCGGATTCGCAAGTTTTTCTGGCGACTCCAACGGTAATTGAATTGTGCCATCGGGGCAAAATTCCATACATTTTGCGTGAGATCGTGAATGTTTTTTTCGCCAATAAATGTTTTACTTCTCGAACTCGAAGGCTGTGCACTTATACCGAGCATATAGTCGAAGATGCCTCTGTCGGCTCTGAAATTCAATTCGATGGACTGATTTACGAATTCGTTTTCGAGGCGCTTGCTATAGAGCGAGTCCAGTACGGTGTATGCGCCATCGGCATCTTTCGATCGGGTATCCCTGTTCGACTCCGAATTGTTCTGGCGGTAGCTATACGCCAACTGAAGAAAGTTCTGTCCGACAAGAGGTTCCACATACGAAATATAGCCGCGAAAATTATTACTTTTACTTTCATTCGTAAATTTCTGATCGATGAGGTCATCCTCTTTAGCGCCAAGGTAATACGTGTTAGAGAGGTTGTTTCCCGAGTTTTGCGTATCGCTCATCCCTCCCCGCAACTGAAAACTGATCACACGACCGGGTTTTCCCAATGTGCGACTTACATCGAGTCGGGCCGACATACTTTTGCCGTCTCCTTCAGATTGATAACGCGAATCCCCATGGTTGACGGTATCATTTATTGTGCCGGTAGTAATGAAATCTCCCGTTTCACTTCTCCTATTGTTATAGATCGAACCTTCCGGTTGAAATATAATTCGGGTGAGCGTGTCGGGATTCCATTCCATACGCAGATTCATGTTGAAATTCTGACTGTAATTGTTCGAAAGATTATTTTCGTCTTCGATGGTATTTCCGGTGCTTAAAAGGTTTTGTGTGTGCACTTTGGATGTAACCGTATTATCGGTAGATCCGTATCGGATGTTGCCTCCAAGTTTAAGTTTGTCGGAAAATGTTTTTACAAAATTAAAACCGGCATTGTTTGATGTCGAGATGCCGCTGTTGTTCCCACCGAACATACCTCTTCCGCCTCGGCCTCCCATGCTTCCAAACATGCTCGAAGCCAAATCGGAAAAACCGGCGTTGTTTGTGTTGTTCAATCCGCCCAGAAAAGTGAATTGATCTTTATTTTTCATGTAATTGACCATTGCGTTGCCTTCATAACGATCTTTACTGCCATACCCTGCAAAGGCATTCCCAAACAATCCTTCTTTCATTCCGGGTTTCACGCTCAGGTTGATCACCGTTTCTTCTTCGCCGTCGTCGAATCCGGTCATCAGCGAAATATCAGTTCGGCGGTCGAGCACCTGCACCTTATTGACCATTTTCGCAGGTAGATTTTTAGATGCCACTTTGGGGTCGTCGCTGAAAAATTCTTCGCCATCTACCAGTATTTTTTTTATTTCACGACCATTCACCGTTATCTTGCCGTCACTGCCGATTTCCACACCGGGCATTTTTTTGAGTAGATCTTCAACTACGGCACTCTCGGTAATTTTGTAGGAATCGGCACTGAATTCGAGCGTATCGCCTTTCACCGAAATTTCAGGCGCTTTGGCAGTTATTACCGTTTCGGAAAGAACGATGTTGTCGGGCAACAACTTCAATAAACCCAATCTCACCGAAGGATTTGAATTTGTAACCCGGACATTGCGGTAGATGTCTTTGTATCCGATAAATGAAATGTGAACGATGTACGACCCGCTCTTCACCGGAATACTGAAATTTCCCTTTTCGTCGGAGGCTTTACCCCCAATAAACGTACTGTCGGGTTGTTGAAGTATGCGCACGTTGGCCAAAGCTACCGGCTTGTTTGTTTCTGCATCGATAAGGGTGCCCGAAATACTTCCTTCGGAAACACTGTTTTGCGACCATACCGATGGCATGGCAAAAAAAAGAATGGCTGAGATGATTCGTATTTTTTTCATACTTAGCTGCTATTTGATTGCAGCTACAAAAATAATTTACCCTCTTACGATAAGCAAACAAAATAGATTAACACTGTTTATTTATCGACAAACGTGAAGGAATCGGCGATCAATCGAGTTTGTCGTGGTTAAAAATAATACCCGATACCCAAAAAAGCATGTATTTTTTTTGTTAATTCTGAATATCCGGCCTCAATGGAAAATGGACCCAGCACGGTCATGTAGGAATATCCCAAGTTGATGCCCTTAAAATATTGACCATTGAATATGCGAAGAGGTTTATCGTTTTGAGCCAGTATATGCAGATTTGCATATAACCACTGATTTTGTGTCATTTCATATCGAAGGTTTGCCTGAAATTTGAGGACGGAATGATTCATTACTTCCATTCCGCCCGATCCGGGAAGCGAAATTTGTTGCGTGAGATAATTCCCGTCGTATTTGCCTCCGGCAAAATTTCGATAAATAGCAGGAATGCTGTCCTCTGCATTGATGATGGTTCTGCCGGTGATTTCGGGAGTAAGAAATATATGTTGCCCTATTTTAAACGGTTTTATCAATTTCAGATTGAGTACATTAAGCGGGAGCTCATGATTCATTTCGTAAAAATTGTCGGTGAGCATCGCGTATTGGAACAAAAGGTAGCCGCCTGAGGTTGGAAAATAACTTCTATCGAGATTATCGAATGTGCCTTCCAAAAAATAATTGATATATAGTTTGTTGTCAAAGCCTGTTTTTTGCAGATCGATATTGTTGGACAGAGTAGAGAAGAAATAGTAATTGTCAAAATTTACGCCGAGATGCAGTTTTATGTTTCGGAAATAAAATTCGGAAAAATTAAGATCCATCGTGTTTTGAGTTACTCCAAAGCTGTAGGATCTTTTGCCCCGATCGAAAATATCTATTTCATTACGTCGGAGGCGGTAAGTAATGCCTCCACGGTAGAAAATTCCACGATTGAGATAATAATCGATCGTCAAATAAGGATTTTTGCTCAAGCGAGCCGTTATCTCCATCACCGAGTTGAACGATGCCCCTCGTCTGATAACCGTGTTGGCCAGAATGGCAGCAATATCGTCCGTGTCAAATCGCAGGCCGAGATTCAGCGTTTTGAAATCCTTTTTTTCGACTCGGAAAAACAGGTCGAAAGGAGGTTCACCTTTCAGTTCGTAACGTACACTGTTGAAAAAGCCTGTGCCATAGATTTGCGAAGTCAGCGTTTCGAGTTCTTTTCGTGTGATTTTGTTATTTTTGATGCGGATCGATTTGAGCATGCTTTGTTCTTCATCGGGAGTAATGCCACTGAAATGAATGCTCCCTATTTCGAGAGAATCCATTTCGATGAAAGGATTTTTTTCTTTTCGATCAGGCAGTTTTTCATCCGTTATGCCTAATTGAGATTTCAGGGACATCAGTTCGTCCCATTTTTCGCGTGTGGCCTTTTCTCCGCGAAAAATGATCGTATCTATCGAATTTCTCTCGAAATCCATCATCCCGTAAGGATGCAAATCGGCTGAAATCAACAGATCGGTATTTCTGATGTTTTCGTCGAATTTTTCTTTGCCGATGAAATTGCTTAATCCCGAAATCACTTCGAACAATGTACCTTGGTTTTTATCCTTTTCCTCATCGCCGGGTGGCATCACTACTCCAATCACGATATCTGCGCCCATTTTCCGTACCAGATCGACCGGATAATTATTTATGATTCCTCCATCGATGAGGAGCATGCTGTCTATTTCGACCGGGGCGAACATTCCGGGTATTGCCATGCTGGCTCTCATAGCTTGTGCCAGAATACCTTGTGTGAGATCGACTTCGCGCCCTGATCTTGTATCGGCTGCCACACATCCGAACGGGATGGGTAGTTGATCGAATTTCATAGCGTCTTGAAATCCGATAGTTAAGTTCAAAAATAAGTTATCCAGGTTTTGACCCTTTACCACGCCGGAAGGCAAGCTTACCTTCCCGGATTTCTGTTTGAGTTGAAATTCATAGGGCAGCGAAACGATGTATTGATTGGCATTTTCTTTCAGGTAAGGTGATAAATTTTCGCGATAAACATTATCTGTGAGCAAATAATTCCAATCTTGCGTTTTGGCAATCGAATCCAAGTCCGATGCGCTGTATCCCAAAGCATAAAGCCCGCCGATGATGGCGCCCATACTTGTTCCTGCAATATAATCGATGGGTATTCCGGCTTCTTCCAATACTTTTAGAGCTCCGATGTGAGCAAAACCTTTGGCTCCTCCGCCCGAAAGCGCAATCCCAACTTTTTTGCGGGATTTTTCTTGTGCAGATATTGGCGTAGCGAATGTAAATGCAAGAAATACAGTTATAGAAATCAGACGTAGAAAATGATATTGTGATGGATTCATTGTTGAGCCATTTGATGATACAAAAATAGCTCAAAACCTTAAATCCTACAATTGCAATTCGTTAATTCTTTGAATGATTTAAAATTATATACTTGCAGCAGAACATTCAGTAACCGTTTCTCCCTTATTCTTCACCTCTAATCATGGTCAGCAGCATCTTAAAGCGCTCTACGGCTTTTACCGAATGTGGATGATTGGCCGGTAAAATTATGCAGTCGCCTTTGTTCAGCAAATAGGAGTTTGCGTCGATGCAGATTTCGGCTTTGCCATCCATTACCTGCAGTAATGCGTCGTAATTGGCCGAATGCTCTGTCAGTCCTTGATCTTTGTCGAACGAGAAAATCGTAATGTTTCCCGCTTTGTTTTTGGTTACTTGTTTGCTCACAACACCGCCCTCTGCATATTCCACAGAGTTCTCGAGATTGATTACCTTCGCTTTTTCGAATGTTGTCATGATGAAAATAATTGATTAGAAATTAGTTGCCAAGCAGTATTTTCATATCCTCGTCAACCGTAGTGATGCCTGCGATGCCGAAATTGTTTGCCAAAACATTCACCACGTTAGGTGAAAGGAATGCGGGAAGGGTTGGTCCCAAATGGATATTTTTCACGCCCAGTGAAAGCAGTGCAAGCAACACGATCACTGCCTTTTGTTCGTACCATGCAATGTTATAGGCTATGGGTAGCTCATTGAGATCGTCGAGGCCGAAAGCATCTTTCAGTGCAAGAGCAATGCGCACCAGCGAATAGCTGTCGTTGCACTGACCGGCGTCGAGCACACGGGGAATCCCGTTGATGTCTCCCAGTGGAAGCTTATTGTAGCGATATTTGGCACATCCGGCCGTCAGAATGATGGCGTCTTTCGGAAGTTTTTCGGCAAATTCGGTATAGTAGTTTCTACCCGACATGCGTCCGTCGCATCCTCCCATTACGAAAAATTTACGAATTGCACCCGATTTCACGGCTTCCACAATCTGACCGGAAAGACTGACGACTTGGTGATGGGCAAAACCGCCAACAATTTCGCCTCTCTCGATTTCGGTAGGAGGCGCACATTTTTTGGCATGTTCGATGAGTGCCGAAAAATCTTTCGGCTTGCCGTCCTTCCGATCCGGAATATGTTTGAATCCGTCGAATCCCGAAGCTCCGGTCGTGAAAACTCGATCGATATAGGTGGCCGATTTGCGGGGAGGAACAATGCAGTTTGTCGTGAAGAGAATGACGCCGTTGAAGTTTTCGAAATCTTCGGTTTGATGCCACCACGAACTGCCATAGTTTCCGACAAAATGACTGTATTTTTTGAATGCCGGATAATAATTGGCAGGAAGCATTTCGCTGTGAGTATAAACGTCCACTCCTGTTCCTTCGGTTTGTTTCAGCAGTTCTTCCATATCTTTCAGATCATGTCCGCTGATCAGAATTCCGGGATTGCTGCGCACTCCCAGATTCACTTTGGTGATTTCGGGGTTTCCGTAATTCGACGTATTGGCTTTGTCGAGCAATTCCATCACTTTGACTCCGTAACTGCCCGTTTCGAGTACCAATGCCGTTAATTCGTCTATCGAAAGCGAATTGTCGGTAGTAGCAACCAATGCACGCTGCATGAAAGCATAAATTTCGCGATCTTCGAATCCCAGATTGAACGCATGTTCGGCATAAGCAGCCATGCCTTTCAACCCATAAATGGTAAGTTCGCGCAGCGATCTCACATCTTTATCTTCGGTGGTCAATACACCCACTTTCGGAGCTTTCTCGTTCATTTCTTCTTCGGTTTTGCCTGTCCAATAGGCTCCGTCGAAGGTGATATCGTTTGTTTTTCCTCCTGCCGAAACAAGTCTTTCCTGCGCCGTGTCGCGCATCTGATAGGCCATCAAAATTCGCGTAACGAAACGGTTCTTGTCGAAATTGGCGTTGGTGATCGTCATAAACAGACTGTCGGCAATAAACCTGTCTATTTCGGGGATTTCAATATTCAAGGCTCGCAATCTCACCATATAATGCGAGATGCCTTTACACAGATACGTCAACAAATCTTGCAGATTTGCCACATCGGAAGTCTTTCCGCACACGCCTTTCAGAACGCATCCTTCATTCTTTGAAGTTTCCTGACACTGAAAGCAAAACATTTTGTCCATTATTTTTTTGTTTAGTTCGACGATTTATTTTTACTGCTGCAAAAGTAGATGGTTTGGCAGGCTAAAGATGTAACCGAAGTTACAAACCTAATAATTAACAAATTTTACTTTTCGGAAAATCCGTTATGTTGAAAGATGGCACTATCTTTATTCAATCTTTATTCAATAAAATGAATTCACTTCAGGAATACGATTTATCGACGTGTTCGTTATTTGACGGAATGACAAATGATGAATTGGACGAATTCGTCGACAAATCGGTGTGCGAAATATGGCACATCGATAAGGGAGAGCGTGTCGTACGTCAAAACGACCTCATTCGTTATCTTATTCTTTTGGTAGATGGTTTGGTGCGTACCGAAATGATTACGAAGGAAGGCAATGTTCTCGAAATCGAATTCCTCGAACCGATTCGGCCACTGGCTCCGGCATTTATTTTTGCTACCAACTGTCGTTTCCCTGTAGATGTGATTGCGATGCAACCGAGCGTTTTTTATCTGATTGAGAAGAATGTATGGCTTGCCGAAATGATGAAAAACGAACGGCTGCTTACCAATTTTTTGAAACTCAATTCGAACATGACCGTTTTTCTGTCGAACAAGGTGCAAATGATGTCTATCAAAAGTCTGAAAGGAAAGCTGTCGCTTTACATTCTCGAAAATACGACGGCGCAGCAACCTTCGTTTGTGATGAAACGCACGCAAACGCAATTAGCCGAATATTTTGGTGTGCAACGTCCGTCGCTGGCCCGCACCATTGGCGAAATGATCGAAGAAGGACTTATCGCGATGCAAAAGAAAACGCTCACGGTTGTTGATCGAAAAAAACTTGAGGCCGGCATCTGAAGAAATGGAAAAGTTGGAAGGTGATTTGAGGATTTTCGATTTAATGATTTGTAGATGACAGAATCGGTGAATAGTTTTTGCCATTACTGCCAATCACCAATCAGCGATCTTCAACACATCTGCAGGCGTCTTTCGGCTTTCAATTCATGATAAATATTGAACGATTTCGCTTTCGATAAAAAATTATCGAGTAATTTTGTAATATAGTATTCAATATCAACTTTTTTGACGATGCCCAAAATCATTCGTTTTTTAGCGACCTATCGTGCAACTATCATTTTTCTGTTGATCTATGCTTTGGGGTTGGCATTGGCAACGCTCATCGAAAAATATCTCGGCACTCAGGCTGCCAAGATGCTGGTTTACTATTCGCCTTTGTTTTTCCTGCTGCAATCGCTGCTGGTTGTCAATTTTATACTGATTCTCGATCAACACGAATTTATTCAAAAACGACGTTGGGCACTTGTTGTAGTACACGTAGCGTTTATCGTTATCCTGATTGGCGCTTTCATCACACATGTATTTGGCAAAGAAGGTACAGTACACATTCGCGAAGGCGAAACGGTCGATCAAATGCTTATTCACACCAATCGCGGAATGCGTTTCGAAAAATTTCCATTTACCCTCCGGCTAACCGATTTTGAATTGATCCGTTATCCCGGTTCCGAAAGCCCATCGTCCTACGAGAGTAATCTTCGCGTGCAACTGGGCGACAAATCGTTCGATGCAAAGGTGTATATGAACCACGTGCTTGATGTAAAAGGGTATCGTTTTTTTCAGGCATCCTACGACGAGGACGAAAAAGGTACGGTGCTTTCCGTAAACAAGGATGTCGTTGGGCGAAGAGTTACTTATTTTGGATATTTGCTATTATTGATCGGATTTGTACTGGTTTTCACCACCAAAAATTCACGATTCCGACAACTCATCCGTCAATTGAATGAAGTGCGTTCGACCATTGCAAAAATTATCCCTATTATTTTATTGATAGCGATCCCAACTTTTTCGTCAGCTCAGGAAAAGACGATAGCTAATGCCGTGCAAGAAGCGGCAATCGATCGCAATCATGCAGCAAAGTTTGGCGCACTGCCCGTGCAGTCGAATGGACGCATAGAGCCCGTTAACACATTCTCTTCCGAAATTCTACGAAAAATCTATAAACAGGAGCAAATTGGAGATTTCAATGCCGACCAGTTTTTGCTCAGTTTTCTGGCTTTCCCCGAAATTTGGACACAAACGCCCATTATCGCCATTCCAAGTAAAGAGATTTCGGACAAACTTCAGTTGCCCGAAGATTATGCTTCCTATAATCTATTCTTCGACCGACAGGGAAATTACCGTCTGTTGACGTTCTTGCATCGAGCTTATATGAAGTCTCCATCGGAACGAGATTCTTTCGATAAGGATATGATGAAACTCGACGAACGGGTAAATATTATTGACCGCTTGCTTCATCACGGCATGCTTGCCATCTATCCCGATCCTCAAGATTCAAGGGGTAGATGGGTCGCGCCCGGAGACAGCCTTTCGACCTTTTCGGAAGTCGATTCTCTCTTTGTCAAGCAATCGTTTGCCCGCTACTTGGCGGGTGTGCGACAGGCTTCGCAAAACGGCGATTGGAGCAAACCCGACGCTTCGCTTCAATTGATTAGTGAATACCAAATCCAAAACGATAAGCTTTCACTCATCCACCCTCAAAAACTCCATGCCGAAATTCGTTACAACGAATGGAAGATTTTCGATCGCTGCAAAATCGGATATTTTCTCATGGGCGGATTGTTGCTGATTCTCTCATTCATTCAAATGTTGAAAAATCGTTCACGCCCGGCTTCGCTTTCGAAAGTTGTGAAAATCGTCATCGTTGCAATATTTCTTTTTCATGGTTATGGGATTGCCCTGCGGTGGTACGTTTCCGGCTACGCCCCTTGGAGCAATTCGTATGAAACAATGGTTTACGTTGCTGCCGTTACCGTATTGGCAGGAATGATTTTTGGTCGAAAAAGCACTATTACACTTGCTATGGCAACGGTTTTTGGCGGCATCATCCTCTTTGTTTCCGGATTGAACTGGATGGATCCGCAAATCGGGAATCTGGTTCCCGTACTCAAATCGCCATGGCTCATGTTTCATGTCGCCGTCATTGTGGCGGCTTACGGATTTCTGGGCGTCGGTTTCCTGATCGGGATAGTCAATTTACTGCTGATGACTTTCACAAAGCGCAATCGTCCGTTGGCTTATCGTATCAAAGAACTAACCCTCATCAATCAAATTACGCTCATGGTGGGGCTTGCACTATTAACCATCGGTACATTTTTGGGAGCCGTTTGGGCAAACGAGTCGTGGGGACGATATTGGGGCTGGGACCCGAAAGAAACTTGGGCACTCATCACTATCGTCGTTTACACGGTGGTAACTCACATCCATTTGGTGAAAAAATGGGACAGCGACTGGTTGATGAATTTACTTTCCATATTGGCATTTTCGTCGGTATTGATGACATTTTTCGGCGTGAATTATTTTTTAAGTGGTATGCATTCTTATGGACAGATCGACACAATGTCAAATATATTTTTGTATATTGCACTTGTGTTTGCATTCATTGGCTTTTTGGGGGTGATTTCTCATCGCCGGAAATCCTTGTATGAAGAAGTCTTCAAACATCAAGATTTGCATTCCTGACTTCTTCATTTCTGATTTCTAACTTCTTTATTTCTAACTTCTCATTTCTTTTTAAAAACATGATTCACTGGGGATTTATAGGATGTGGCAGCGTTACCGAAAAGAAAAGCGGACCGGCTTTCAGCAAAATTGAAGGTTCGGAGGTAGTTGCCGTGATGCGACGCGATGTTGAGAAAGCTCGCGATTATGCACTCAGACACGGAATCGAAAAATGGTACGACAATGCCGATCAGCTGATTCACGATCCGGATGTTGAGGCCGTTTATGTAGCCACACCTCCCGGATCACATGCCGAATATGCAATCGCAGCCATGAAAGCCGGAAAGCCGGTGTATATCGAAAAACCGATGGCGGCTTCGTATGCTGAATGTGTCGAAATCAACAAAGTATCGCAAGAAACGGGAGTACCCTGTTTTGTTGCCTATTATCGAAGGACTTTACCCTATTTCAAACGTGTAAAGCAATTGCTCGACGATGGAGCTTTGGGGAAATTATCGTCCATTCAGATTCGGTTTGCTATTCCGCCTTACGAAGCCGACTACGACAAAAATCACTTACCCTGGCGGGTTAGGAAAGAAATTGCCGGCGCCGGATATTTCTACGATTTGGCTTCTCATCAGTTCGATTTACTGGATTTTCTTTTTGGTCCTATCGAGAATGCAGAAGGATTTGCAAACAACATTGTCGGACTGTATGAAGCGGAAGATTCGGTGAATGCCGCTTTTCGTTTCGCGTCGGGACTTTCGGGAAGTGGAAGTTGGAGTTTTGTCGCTCCACAAAATACACGCACCGACTTGATCGATTTTGTGGGAACAGAGGGAAAACTCACTTTCTCCACATTCGAATTTACACCTATAAAGTTGGAAACAGCCGAAGGCATTCAGGAATTTCGGGAAGAAAATCCCGAAAATATCCAGTATTTTCTGATCGAAAGCATTGTGCGATATTTGAATGGCGAAGGCAATTTACCTGTTAGCACGGGCATCTCGGCTGCACGCACCAATTGGGTGATGGATCGAATCTTGAGGAAATTGTAATTAGGAAAATGCCCTTGGTGAGGTAAAATCTCAACCCAAAACTTATGGATAATGGATAATTGAGAATTTAAGAAAGAAGTAAAGAAGTTAGAAATAGGAATTTTAAATTACGAATTTTCGTTTCGTTTGTTCTTTTTTGCCGGTGTGGATATTCATTTGTACAACGCGGCAATCGTTCTGCCTTTTAGGCAGCATATGTTTCTTGTATCTTTGTCCGCAGGTCGCATACCTGCGGTTATGAAGGTTATTGCCTTTCAGGCAAAGGTTAGCCGGTGAATTGAAGGCTTCCACTGCGATGGATATGTATCGAGAATAGTTCCGGCTTGAAAAGCCGAATTTTCATAACCGCAGAATTTAGTCTGCGGCATGAATCGTCGTCGGAAACCTGCCTGAAAGGCAGTACTTTTCCCTCTTTGTGTTAATTCTGCAAACATACGAGGTCGCACATCATCTCACGCTTGTGAAGCGTTCGATATCAATCTGTCTTTTTTCGATGATCGAATATGAAGCAATTTTATAGAAATACCGAATACCTGTATTTTACGTAAAGACAAACTGACAGAATCCCAAAGTGAAATAGAAGCAAATTTACATTCGATCAGTTCGCACCTATTATTTCGGCATATTCTGTTTGAGATAAAATAGAGGGTTGATAAACCACATTTCTGGAGGAAAGATTTTTTACAAATGCTCTCAGATGGTTTTTTGAACCATTCAATAAATTGGTGTAAACCCTGACGATGTACATGTTGCCTGTTTCGGAAATCAATTTTTCCAAATCGGCAATATCATATTCTTCGATAAAAGCTCCAATTTTTAATGCTTCCACTTCATTCACACCCTCCGCCATGAACTTATTATAAAGATTTTGAATGTCGGCATTTTCAAAAACTCCCAATTCATTTGATGCAGGGTCGGTTAGTTTGTAAGAGTTTATCAACCAAAGGACTGCTTCCATGTGTTTTGATTCACTATTCGCAATATTTGCAAAAACGCGTAATCCAAATTTATCGTAGAAAGAAGAATACACATCATGTGCCATTTTTTCTTCTTCCCGCATTAACATTAAGCCCTCTACTTCCTCAGGAAGGAGAGTAGCCGTATCGGATAAAATTTGAGCTTTCAGGGTTTCGGACAAAACTGCCGATTCTTCCCCCGCAATTGGCTCAAATTGTTCTGTATTGTTGTCGCAGGCAACCAGCAGAGACGATGTTGCTAAAATAAACGATACCAAGATTGTTGTCTTCATAATTTTGATGATGTTATTCGATTGTTATTTGATGACAGTTGAAAGTTCTCCGTTTTTTTCTCGCAGGAGGGAATTAAAAAATATTCCCCACCTGCGAGCCAAAATCGATTATCGATTGGTCCTTTGGGCATTGTTTCGTCGAAATCCTTGTCCGTTTCTTTGTCCGGTAGCGTTTCCATTTTTTCTGCCCGAACCATCGAGAAGTCGTTGGGTGCCGTTTGCCGAAGAATTGCGTGGCGTTCCGTTTTCGAAGTTATCGCAAGTCCCATTGTTGTTATTATCCACAAAAGCCTTGCCTCGTTGGGTGTTTGTGGCAGTTTCCTTATTCGTTTGCTTTTGTGTCTTACTTTGGTTTTGTGCGTCGGCTACACCGATAAATGCAACCAAAGCCAGTGTTAATAAAAATCCTTTTGTTTTCATTGTTTTTAATTTTAATTGGAGTTGTTATTATTAATTTGATTATTTCCACGTCCAAATCCTTGTCCGTGTCGGTAACCACTTCCGTTTCCGTTCCGCATTAAATTGTTGGCGCCATCCTCATAAAATAGCGGTTCGAAAGCGTTTTGTAGTTTTATAGCTTGTTCTTCATTGCAAATATTCTTCAATCCCAGATAAAAGGCATTGATCTGTTGTTTCAATTCGGCGTGGTGTTCGCCGATTTTTATTGCCAAATCATTCACCTTCAGTGTATCGACATTCGATTTATTCAATTCGATAAACATTTCGCGTTTCATAGAGTCGATATCGAAAATCAGCATCCTTGCCGCTTCCTGAAAAGGGTGGTTCAATGCACGGAATTTATCCATCTGTATATCATCAAAACCCAATTCTTTACGGAAAAATCGCCCGTTAATGGGTGTAGTGTTCGTTGAGGGAACTATAATTTCCCCATTCTCTGCTTTTTTCCGATAATCAAGATAGAGTATCGTCCCGATTGTCGTCAGATTAAGCAAAGCCAAAAGAACTATCACCCATACTAATATTTTGGTCGTTTTATTCATAAGCCGCATTCATATACATATAGTAGATTAGATTTTCCATCTGAGAGTCATTGATATTCAAAGCCATTCTGTCAATTCTATGTTCGTCGTAAATTTTCCCTATCGAAACACCCATTCTCATCACGAGTGCAATACTTGCAGCCACCACAAGCAGTCTGAAAAAGTAAACTCTTTTGTTTAACGGGGCATTTTCGGTCACTATTTTCGACATGATCCTCGTTGACAGAAAAGGGTTCGATTCCACCTGCTTTTCTTTTTCGATTACTTTGTCTATGACATCTTCTGTTTTCATTTTCAGTATCATTGTATTTGTTAGACAATCCAATCTTAATTTTCCTACTGCAGACGGGATAATTTTTTTTGAAGATTTGCTTTCGCTCGCTGCAAGAGCTGTTCTACAGCGCCTTCACTTATTTTCATAATATCTGCAATTTCCCGTTGCGACAAATCGTCATACTTACTCAGAACGAATGCTGTACGTTGTTTTTCCGGCAAGTTGTCGATCGCATTTCGAACCATTAAATCTCTTTCGTCGCTTTCCAATCGTTGATGGGCATTTTTTTCATCCGAAGAAATATTCAACAATGCTTTTAAATTTTCGCCCGTATCTATCAACAATCGGTGTAATTTATTTCTGTTGACGAAATTGATAGACGTATTCACCGTAATTCGATAAAGCCATGTTGAAAATTCCGATTTTTCCTGAAAAGCCGACAAGGAACGAAAAGCCTGAATAAACACTTCCTGAGTAATATCTTCGGCATCCTCTTTCGAATGAACAAATCCCATAGCCGTGCGAAACACCATTCCTTGATGCCTGTCAACGAGGATTTTAAATGCGCTAGTATTTCCGGACAATATTTCTTTGATGAGCTGTTGTTCAGACATTCGAAAATGTAATTTTATTTGTTGGACAAAGGAAATAAATTTTTCCTATGGTAATATTTCGATAGGGACAACATTTTAGGTTCTATATGAATTTGTATGGGTAAACGTAAATTAATTGAGAATGTATAATGGATAATGTATAATTAAGAATTGAGAATTAACAAGAAATAGAGAAATGGGAAGTAGAGAAATAAGAATTTCAATGAATTATCAAATCGGTAAATCCTTCAATCGCGAAATTATGCATTGTGCATTATCCATTGACTCTTGGGGCGTTGCCCCAAACCCCACATACTTTTTTGCCTTGATGCAAAAAAGTATGCAAAAAAGATCAAGACTGCATCTCCTCATCGACCCGATAGCTGCTTGTTCGCTAAAAGACAAATAACTCACCGCCTTGCGGCGGCTCAAACAGCTTGTCTTTTGCCTGACGGCACGCTCTCTGCGCAGATCGGGTGCCCCGATGAGGAGATGAGGTCGGGGAAATAAGGGATAATGGATGAGTGTGAGAGAAGAAAAGAAGTTTGAATTGAAGAAGTCGGAAGTCAGAAAGATCATAACCCCTGTGCTGCCTGGCGGCAGCACTTGTCCCCTTATCTTAAGGGGACGGTTATATGGCAAGTGTGATCCGACTCCCCTCTTAAGATAAGAGGGGTACCGCCGAAGGCGGGGGGGGTGTTATGAATTAATTAAGAATTTAAGAAAGAAGTGAAGAAGTTGGAAGTGGGGAATATCATAACCCCTGTGCTGCCTGACGGCACGCTCTCTGCGCAGATCGGGGGCCCCGATGAGGAGATGAGGTCGGGAAAGTACCGGAGAATGGTTAATGAGAAAAGAAATGAGGAAGGGAACGGGTTATCCGTAATTCATGAGGCACCCTCAATTTTTATCTACCCACACTATTTCACATAGAGCCACATTTTATTTGAGGTTGGAGATTGGGGGTTGGTGTTAGATCCAAAAAAAGAGACAAATTTTGAAAGGGTGGCGTGTCTATTAAAAAATTATGATGTAAATTTGTGGAAAAAGAAGAGTTATGAACGAGTTAATCATCAATTACAGGATTTCGAAACGCTTGCAAATCGCTTCGATTGTTGCGGCAAGCTATCTGATTGCGATTTCGGCAGGTGTGATTATTTTCAGGATTCTTCAACACAAAATCGATTTCTATTTTTATTCGGGACTTGTAGGCGTTTTGCTTGGAGTGCTGCTTATACTGCTTGTTACGACGCTGCAGCATGCGCTGATGATTGTTCTTGACAACGATGCGTTCCATATCGATTTGCCTGCACAAAAAGTAAAAGGATCCATTTTGTGGGAAACGGTCACGCAAGTAGGTATCGGGCTCAGTTATCTGACAATGCACACTACTGCGGGCAAAAATTACAAAATCGATTTGGAAAATCTGAAGTACAAAGACCTGCGAGACATTAAAACCCGACTGATTGAGATTTGTGAAGCAAAAAAAATTCCTTATAGCAACATGTAAGTGTGGTACCGGCAGGACGCCTTTCCCATCCGCCTATTTTTCTCTGAAAAATATGTTGATGGGTGTGCCGGTGAAGTCCCAGTTTTCACGCATCCTGTTCTCGATAAATCGGCGATAAGGTTCTTTGACCCATTGAGGCAGATTGCAGAAGAATACGAAACTTGGCACAGTGGTATTGGGCAATTGAGTTACATACTTTATTTTGATATACTTTCCTTTGTTGGACGGCGGAGGAGTTTGCTCGATGATGGGAAGCATCACTTCGTTGAGTTTGTGTGTGGGCACTCTCCGTTGTTTATTCTGATACACCATTTTAGCCGTATCCATTACTTTCAGTATGCGCTGTTTGATGAGTGCCGATCCGAAAATAATCGGAAAATCGGTGAAAGGAGCAAAACGATTCCGAATGGCATTTTCAAAAGTTTTTATCACGATGTTGTCTTTTTCTTCCACCAAATCCCATTTGTTGACCAAAACTACCACTCCGTTACGGTTTTTCTGAATAATCGAAAAAATACTCAAGTCCTGACTTTCAATACCTCGCGTTGCATCGAGGAGCAAAATGGAAACATCGGCATTTTCGATGGCACGAATGGACCGAATCACCGAAAAATACTCCAACTCTTCCGTAACCTTCGATTTTTTGCGGATTCCGGCGGTATCAATCAGATAAAAATCCATCCCGAATTTGTTGTATCGGGTATAAATAGAGTCGCGCGTGGTTCCGGCAATATCGGTTACAATGTTCCGATCTTCACCCATTAAGGCATTTATTATCGACGATTTGCCTGCATTCGGCCTTCCAACAACTGCAAACTTCGGGATATCGGCCAACGGTTCTTCCTCGCTTTGCTTCGAAAACAACGAAAGAATCCGATCCAACAAATCGCCTGTTCCCAAGCCATTAACTGCCGAAACGCTAAACGGTTCGCCCAATCCGAGCGAATAAAATTCGGCAGATTGATGTCCCAATTCAAAATTATCGGCTTTGTTGGATACCACGATAACCGGCTTACCCGACTTGCGCAACATCGAAGCAACACCGTTGTCCAGATCGGTCAACCCGTTGGTAACATCCACTACAAACAGAATTACATCCGCCTCTTCAATAGCAACGCGTACCTGTTTGTTGATTTCGTCCTCCATCACATCATCGGAGTTTATCACCCAACCGCCGGTATCGACGATCGAAAATTCCTGTCCTCCCCACTGAACTTTGCCATACTGGCGATCACGAGTGGTGCCGGCTGCTTCGCTCACAATTGCCCGTCGAGTTTGTGTCAGTCGATTGAACAAAGTCGATTTGCCCACATTGGGGCGTCCCACGATAGCTACTATATTTTGCATAAATTTTTGTCTGATTTGTTTATGAATCGAGTTTGTACCCGAAAGCCTTCAACATGTTGTCGCGGTTGCGCCAATCTTTTTCTACCTTGACGTATAATTCGAGAAAAACCTTTTTTTCGAAAAAATGTTCGATATCTTTGCGAGCCATTGTCCCCAGTTTCTTTAGCGATTCGCCTTTGTGTCCGATCACGATTCCTTTTTGCGAATCACGCTCAACCAAAATAATAGCGCGAATGCGAAGGAGGTCCTGTTCGTCCTTAAATTCTTCCACCACAACTTCAATCGAATAGGGCACTTCCTTTTGATAAAGCAAAAGCGCTTTTTCGCGAATAATTTCTGTTACGAAAAATCGGGCAGGTTTGTCAGTCAAAGCATCTTTCTCAAAATAGGGTGGCGATTCGGGCAACAACTCCAGAATGCGTTGTTCAACGCGATCCACCTCAAAATTGTTACTTGCCGAAATCGGATAAATTTCGGCTTTTGGCAACAATAAATGCCACTGCTCCACCATCTTCTCCAACTCCGTCTGCGAAGTCAGGTCTATTTTGTTGATCAGCAACAGCACCGGCATATCGAGTTGTTGCACCCGAGCAAGAAAATCGTCGTTCTTGTCAATTTTCTCCACCACGTCGGTAACATACAGCAACACATCGGCATCATCAAGAGCCGATAATGAAAAATTGAGCATCTGCTCCTGCAATTTGTAATTGGGACGCAGCACTCCCGGCGTATCCGAATAAACCACCTGATAATCGGGTTTGTTGACAATGCCGATGATGCGGTGGCGTGTAGTTTGTGCCTTCGCCGTAATAATCGACAGTTTTTCCCCTACCAAACGGTTCATTAAAGTCGATTTGCCCACATTGGGATTCCCAACGATATTCACAAAACCGGAATGATGCTTTTTTTCTTCCATGAAAATGTATCTGCAGTTTTTTTACGCCAAAACAGTCGTTGTTTGTTTTGCGCTGCAAAGGTACGAAAATTAGCGAATTATAGAAAATGTTCAATGTCGAGCGAATATTTTCCGGTCGATTTTCGCAGATAACTGCTAATTTTTTCTTGCCATCCGGCTCGTTCAAGTTTAGCGTCAGCGTAACTTGGACGCAAAACGACAGGCAGTTTTATCAACTGTCGTTGTTTCCGGCACAAGTTCGGAGACTTGCGCTATTAGTGAAGAAGTGAGAAGTGGAAAAGTAAGAAGTAAGAAGTTGGAAGTGGAGGAATATCATAACCCCTGCACTGCCCGGCGGCAGCGCTTGTCCCCTTATCTTAAGGGGACTGTTATATGGCAAGTGCGATCCGACTCCCCTCTTAAGATAAGAGGGGTACCGCCGAAGGCGGGGGGGTGTTATGATGTAATGGATAATTCTTCTTGATAATTCCGAATATTAGTTGGAGTAAAAATGAAGGTTTTAGTTTTGAAATTTCGATTATTGTTGGAATACCGGATATTGCATGTACACAGGTGGGTATTAGATATAACTTTAAAGGGAAAGACTTTAATTTTTATGTAGGTGCTACAGCTCCATTTAATCTATCGGTAAAAAAATCGTTATGTGAGGAAAAGGAAAAATAAACCGGACACATATCGTTATCATCCTATTAAATATTTCAGGTATTTGATTTATAGCTTCATGATCAGAATAAACCTCTGTAAAATACTTTGTATCTACTACACACGGCACACCTGACGAGTGGCGAAGAAATACTACCTTTGTGTTTCAAATAGTAGGAGGAAATCAATATGTCGCTCAGTAAGAATAAAATCAAATACATTCAGTCGCTCAAAGATAAAAAGAATCGGATGGAGCATGGAACTTTTGTGGCGGAAGGCCTTAAGGCCGTTTCCGATTTGCTCTGCTCAAGCCATTGTCAATTGATAGCCGGCTTGCCTGAAGCAATAAAACAAATAAATCCACCCGAAAATGTCGAAGAAATTGTGTTGGCGACTGATGACGAATTAAAGAAAGCCACATTTTTTAAAACGCCTCCTCCGATTATTGGCGTTTTTTACCAGCCGACAGCAAATATCGTTGATCTTGATTTGAAAACGAATTTGGTGTTGGCTCTCGACGGAATTCAAGATCCGGGTAATTTGGGAACGATCGTACGTTTGGCCGACTGGTTTGGCATTGAGCATATTTTTTGTTCGGACGATAGTGCTGACATTTATCAGCCAAAAGCGGTGCAATCCACTATGGGGGCCATTGCCCGCGTAAAAGTCTGCTATGTAAATTTATTCGATTTCTTGTCGGAAAAAACGGGGATACCGATCTATGGCACCTTCCTCGAAGGGAAGAACATATACCAAACGCCTCTTGCCAATCATGGTGCTATTGTGATGGGTAACGAAGGAAAAGGAATACATCCCGATATTCAGTCACTCATTAGCGAAAAACTGTACATTCCCAATTACCCGCCTCATAGACCGACTTCTGAGTCGTTGAATGTGGCGGTAGCTACAGCAATTGTGTGTTCGGAATTCAGGAGGAGATAATAAAAAATCACGTATGAAAGAAATACGTGATTACCTAAAACAGATCTATATTATATTTGAATTTGTGGAGTGGGGTGGAGGATGGGGTTCGAACCCACGACCTACGGAACCACAATCCGTCGCTCTAACCAGCTGAGCTACATCCACCGTGTTTGCGGGTGCAAAGATAAATATTTTTTTGCAACAATACAAAATCGTCCGTTTTTTTCAAAATAAAATAAATTCGACTGCAATTCGACAAAAAAAATGTATTTTTGAAGTGTAGAAGTTTGTAAAATAAAAAACGTGACCAAGAAAGTTAAACTGTCGATACTCGGAATTTCGTTCAGCCAGGTTCAGGCGGGTGCTTATGCTCTCATTTTTGCCGAAGAAAACGGAATCAGGCGTTTGCCCATTGTCATTGGTACACCCGAAGCCCAATCTATTGCCATTGTGATGGAAAATATCAAACCGCCACGCCCCTTGTCGCATGATTTGATTTATTCTATTTTTCAAGAGTTGGATATCGAATTGAAAGAAGTATTTATCTACAAGTTCGAAGAAGGCGCATTTTTTTCCGAGCTGCTCCTGCTGCAAAATGGCCGCGAATACCGTATCGATTCACGCACGTCGGATGCTGTGGCCATTGCCATGCGTACACATTCGCCAATATATACTACCGAAGAAATCATGCAAAATATGGCTATCGTTTTCGACGAAAACGCACCATTCGATGCTCCCGAAAACACTGTCCCAAGAGAAAAAGAAAATAATCGGTCAGACGACTTGTCCATGTTTTCGACAGATGAACTAAAATCTAAGCTGGAAGAGGCGGTGAAGGATGAAAACTACGAATTGGCAACCCGTCTGCGTGACGAAATTAAAAAGAGGGAACATCATTCTTAAGAGGATTTCTTATGTCTGACTCAATTTTTTTTGCTCCCGATATTCGTCAACATCCGTTTTTGACGGAAGACGAGTCGCAACATTGTGTCAAGGTGCTTCGGATGAAAGAGGGGGAGCAGATCGTTGTCACAGACGGAAAAGGATTTTTTTACGATTGCACGCTTTTGCAAGCTCATCCCAAAAGATGCGCTGTCGGCATTGACAGAGTTACCCAAATAGACAAAACCCGGAACGAACATATTCATATTGCATTTGCTCCCGTCAAAAATATGGATCGCAACGAATGGTTTGCGGAAAAGGCTACCGAAATAGGTGTGGACGAAATCACCCTATTGCAATGCCGATTTTCGGAACGAAAAGAAATGAAAACGGATCGATTGAATAAAATTATCGTTTCGGCCATGAAGCAGTCGCAACAGGCTTATCTCCCCAAACTAAATCCGATGATAGATTTCGGCCATTTCGTTCGAAGTAGCTTTGAAGGGCAAAAATTCGTCGCACACTGTTATCAGACGCCCAAAACATTGTTGGCAAAAGCATATCGGCCAAACGAGGATGTCCTTATTTTGATTGGGCCGGAAGGCGATTTCAGTGAAGAAGAAGTGCATTTGGCCATGGACGGCGGATTTCTTCCGGTGAGTTTGGGCGAAAACAGACTTCGCACCGAAACCGCCTGTTTGGCTGCAGTACACACCATTCATGTAATCGATCAAATTAATCCTTCAAATCACTTACAAAACTCTACTAATCCTATACTAAAATGAAAAAGGTTTTAATGACACTCTGCATCTTGTCGGTGTTGTTTGTAATCGCTTGTAACAACAATAAAGCACAAAACCGCGAACTTCCACGAATTGCCATTTGTGGATTGGCCATCGAATCGAGTACTTTTTCGCCGGCTACAACCGGTGAAGAAGCTTTTAAGGCCAGAGTTGGCGATAGCGTTTTCACATACTATCCGTTTTTCGCACCCGATTCGGGAGTTATCAACCGGGCACATTGGATTCCGACGCTTCGGGGACATGCCATGCCGGGAGGTATCGTGACACGGGAAGCTTACGAATCGCTTGTGAACAAAACACTTGCCATGCTTAAAGATGCTCTCCCGCTCGACGGCATATTTTTCGATATACACGGAGCCATGAGTGTGCAGGGATTAGACGATCCCGAAGGAGATTTCATCGTTCGCATTCGCGATGTGGTAGGCACGGATGTGCTTATTTCTACCTCTATGGACTTGCACGGCTGCGTTTCGCAACGATTGGCTCAAAACACCGATTTGATCACTTGTTACAGAATGGCTCCTCATGAAGATGCCGTCGTTTCGAAAAAAAGAGCGGTAACCAATCTGCTCGAACGGCTTGAGACAAAAAAAGGAAAACCGGCTTATAAGGCATGGATAGCCGTACCCATATTGCTTCCGGGCGAAAAAACCAGTACCCGTGTAGAACCGGGAAAAAGTTTATATGCTCAAATCCCATCGGTGATCGATCACGATAAGGTAATCGATGCATCGATTTGGATGTCCTATCCTTGGGCCGACGAACCTCGTAATCACGGGGTGGTGATGGCTTATGGTGATGATAAGGACGCTGTGGCGGCTGCTGCCGAAAAATTGGCAAGCCATTTTTGGAATGTTCGTAAGCAATTCGATTTTGTTGCTCCCACAACTACGCTCGAAGATGCGCTCGACAAGGCCCTGTCGAGTGATAAAAAGCCTTTTATTATCAGTGATATGGGCGATAATCCGACGGCCGGAGGTGCCGGCGACGTTACCTGGACGCTGACGGAAATATTTAAGCGTCCCGAGTTTAAATCCGGAGGTAAAAAGACATTGATTTACGCCTCGATTCCGGGACCGGAATTTGTGAAGAAGGCAAAGGAGATCGGTATCGGCGGAAAGATTGATGCCACGGCCGGTGCGGCTATCGATCACCGTTATGCAGGGCCTGTTCGCCTGCAGGGCGAGATTACGGCAATCAGGGAAGGCGATATTGATGCCAAAACCGAAGTGGTGGTTAAATGCGGAAATATTTCGGTGATCGTAACCGAGAGACGGAAAGGCTATCACAAAGAAAAAGATTTCACCGGTTTGGGATTGAATCCCCGCGAAACGGATATTTTGGTAGTAAAAATAGGCTATCTCGAGCCTGAACTTTACGCGATGCGTGGCGACTGGGTAATGGCATCGACGCCGGGAGGGGTCGATCAGGATTTGTTCCGTTTACCCTACAAACGATTGCAACGACCCATTTTTCCGCTCGACTCTACGATGGCTGATCCGGATTTGAAAGCGCTGTTCATTCCACTTTCGGATGTGATCGAACGATAACAGGGCGAAATGACGAAAAAAGAGCGTTACCAAAACATACTCGATTGGTTTGAAGCCAATGCCGAATCGTCAGAAACCGAGCTGCATTACGGCAATCCGTATCAACTGCTGATTGCCGTAATCCTTTCGGCTCAATGTACCGATAAACGGGTGAATATGATTACCCCTGCACTTTTTGAGGCATTTCCTACGCCCGAAGTGCTGGCAGCCTCATCGCCGGATGCCGTTTTCGAGTACATCAAATCATGCTCGTATCCGAACAATAAAGCAAAAAATCTGGTGAAAATGGCTCAAAAGCTGGTGAGCGATTTCGGTGGACAAGTCCCTTCGGACATCGAATCGTTGCTCACCATTCCGGGGGTAGGGCGTAAAACGGCCAATGTGATGTTGGCCGTAGCTTTCGACACTCCGGCCATGCCGGTTGACACGCATGTTTTTCGCGTAGCAAACCGTATAGGTTTGACCCATGATTCGAAAAGTCCTTTGGAAACCGAAAAGGAATTGGTGAAACACATTCCTGAACAAATTCTTTCGAAAGCGCATCACTGGCTGATTTTGCACGGCAGATACGTATGCACGGCCCGGAGTCCCAAGTGCAACGAATGCGGGATTAATCGTTGGTGCAACTATTACGAGAAAAAGCTGTCGGATAAAGTCGAGGCGAAAAAGAAATAGATTGATGGATAACGCCTTTTGTTTCTCGTGTTTATTGTCGCCTTACATCTGCACCCCACATCAATTTGTCGCGAAGTGTTTCGAAAAAGGTATGCCCCGCCCGCCTGACTACTTTCAAGGTATAAGGTGCTTTATAAACATCGAGCTTGGTGTGTTGATCAAAAATCCGAGTTTGCCCGTCGAGCGAAAGCAGGAAAGTTCGGCTTCGGCTTGTTACCTGAAGCGAAATGCGGCTATTGTCATCCACCACTAATGGTCTCGAGGTAAGGTTGTGAGGTGCAATTGCCGTCAGAATAAAACTTGGAGTTGTAGGTGCCAAGATGGAACCACCAATACTGAGCGAATATGCAGTAGATCCTGTGGGAGTAGCAATCACCAATCCGTCTGCCTGATATGATGTCAGATATTCGCCATTGATGCTCGCCTTGATGGATAGCATTGATGCTGTATCCTGACGCAGAATGGAAACCTCGTTGAGTGCATGTATATTGAATCCTTGCGGGATATCTTCATCGTCGGTAGAAATTTCGAGCAGCGTTCGGTCCTCCACATCGAAGCGATTTTGAAATATCTCGAGCAACGTAGCATCCATATCCTGAAAATTAATGGCTGCCAAAAAACCCAGTCGTCCGGTATTGATTCCCAAAACCGGAATTCCCTGATCGCCAACTGTTGCAGCGGTTCTCAGGAAAGTGCCATCGCCACCCACACTCACCACCATATCTACCGGAGGCATCACGTCGAATAGCAATGCCAATGGCCTTATTTTATTCTGAATAGGTGCGGAAAGCGAATAAAAAAAATTGTCGGGAAGATAAAGAGCGCCGCCAAGTCGTGAAATGGCCTCACAAGCAGCCGCAATTTGTTCTTCTGCTTTGTAGGTTCTGTCGGGGAAAGTACTTCCAAACAGTGCGAATTTCAAATTCTCCATTGTCGTATTTCTCATTGAGGTTACATGTCAAGATAATAGAGAAGTTCGTTGAGTCTGTCACGTTGCTTATCGTTTATTTCTCCTTCTTTCATATAATAATAGATTACTTTGTAGTCGAAGCGTTCGAAACTCCTCAGCACAGGTGTAAGATCCGAAACATCGAGTTTGATAGAAATCAGCAATGATGACCCATCGGTCAATGGCATTACGGCAAGACTTAGTACATGAGCATTATTACTTTCGATAAGTCTGGCAATTTCGGTGAGCGTATAATCTTTGGCCGAAACCTCAAGAATAATCAACGAATTTTCCGACTCGGAAAGTTCCGTAAATTGTTCGGGAGTTAGTGAAGATGAAAACTTTTCGACCTGTTTTTTGATAAATTCTTTGCTCGACATATACACAAAACGGTTAATTCGTATTACTTTTGCGTTTGATTTTACAAAGATGTAAAAATTTTGATTACGAAAAACCTTTGACGTCCCTTTTTATTGTTTATCTATTCGTCGGGTTTATATTTGCAATTTCTAAACAAACCATATAGAGTTGCGGTTATCAAATAACTATAGAGATATTGATTCATTTTGAAATGACTAAACTTAGTGTAAATATTAACAAGATTGCAACATTGCGCAATTCTCGGGGAGGAAATCTTCCTGATGTCTGCCAGGTTGCAGTAGATTGTCAATTGTTTGGCGCAGATGGAATTACAGTACATCCGCGTCCTGACGAAAGGCATATTCGTCAAAAAGATGTTTTCGATTTGCAATCGAGGATTAGTACCGAATTTAACATCGAAGGCAACCCCACTCCCGAATTTATCGATCTCATCAAGCGGATAAGGCCGACTCAGGTGACGTTGGTGCCGGATGCACACGATGCCATCACATCCAATACCGGTTGGGATACGGTTCATAATCGCGAATTTTTATCCGATGTCGTGAACGAATTTCAGGCTATCGGCATCCGCACTTCCATCTTTGTGAATGCCGATCTTGAAATGATACAGGGCGCATCGGCGATTGGTACAGACCGTATCGAACTCTACACAGGGCCTTACGCCGAAATGTTCCCTCGCGATAGGGAAACGGCCGTTGCGCCTTTTGTGGAAGCGGCTACCCTCGCCAAAAAACTGGGGCTGGGTGTAAATGCCGGACACGATTTGAATCTGCAAAATCTAAACTATCTCTATGTGAATATTCCCTGGCTCAAAGAGGTATCCATCGGGCATGCATTGATTTGTGACGCACTTTATCTCGGCCTCGAAAAAACAATAAAAGCGTATAAAAATTGTTTAAAACTCCCCGAAGATCAGGCATAACCATTATAAGTTGCTATCTTTACATATCCTTTTTTGTGGAACTCGGATAAAGAAAACGAACATAAATTCAGATGAAATTGCTACAAATAACACCTGCGGTTTCGGACTCGCTGCAACAACTGCAACAGGTTGTAACCGACGCTGATATTCCCTCAACCACTATAAATGCATTCGATCTTGCGCTGAAAGGTGGTTGGCTCATGATCATATTGCTTATCCTGCTGCTTTTGTCGGTTTATGTACTCATCGAGCGCCTGTTGGTTCTTCGCGATGCCGGAAAGGAAGACGATTCTTTCATGAATCGAATCAAAGATTATATCCATGAAGGTAAGATAGATTCGGCACAGGCTCTATGCAAAAAAACCGATACCCCTTCCGCGAGAATGGTCGAAAAAGGTATTTCGCGTCTGGGTCGGCCTATGAGCGATATTACCCAAGCCATCGAAAATGCGGGAAATATAGAAATTTCGAAACTTGAAAAGGGTTTGCCTTTGCTTGCTACAACCGCTGCCGGAGCGCCTATGATCGGCTTTTTGGGTACGGTTACCGGCATGGTAAAGGCTTTTATGAGTATGGCTAGCGCAGGGGCTAACGTAGATGTAACCCACCTTTCGACAGGGATATATGAAGCGCTCATCACCACCGTTGGAGGACTGATTGTCGGCATTATTGCTCTTTTTGCCTACAACTACCTTACTACTCAAATAAAAGGCATCGTAAACAAGATGGAGATGCGCATTATGGAGTTCATGGATATTCTGAACGAACCGGCCGTTTAAAAAAATAGTTATGGCATTAAAACAGCGATTCAATATTGAACCAAATTTCAGCATGGCATCCATGACAGATGTAATTTTTCTGTTGCTGATATTTTTCATGATCACTTCAACTATCGTTGTGCCCAATTCCATAAAAGTACTTCTCCCCAAATCGCAGCAACAGGCTCAAGCCAAACCGCTAACGCGTGTAACTATCGACAAAAATCTCAATTTCTATGTAGCTAATGGCAACGAGACCGAACGCCAAGTTCCCTTCGAAGCCATTACGCCGTTTCTCAAATCGGCTTATTCGGCCGATCCCAATATTTTTGTTGCACTTTATGCCGATGAAGAAGTTCCGTATCGTGAAATTGTTCGCGTGTTGGATATAGCCAACCAAAACAAATTTAAAATGGTGCTCATGACGAGACCCAACTGAGAGAATCGATTAGAACCTTTTGCAAAAAAAAAAATGATCGCTCGCGAAAAAATAGGAGGCATTGCAGGAACAATCATTTTTGGGATATTGCTCCTGTTAATATTGTTGTTTTCCTACTTCACCATGGCGACACCTTCTCAAGAATTAGAAGGTATTCCCGTGATGTTTGGCACGGAAGAAAATGCGGGAGGAGACATCGAACCTGCCGGGAACGAACCTGTACCCGAGCCTATCCCTGCAAGCAATAACAATGCGCCCGATGCACCGTTGATCACACAAAACGATGAACCGTCCATAGCGGTAAAGGATAGAAGTGAAGAAATCAAACGTCAGCAGCAATTAGCCGAAGAACGACGGCGACGAGAAGAGGCAGACCGACTGCAGCGCGAACAGGAAGCGCGGCGGCGAGAAATCAATCAGCAAATGTCGGGACTCTTTGGCGAAAATACTGCCGGAAGTCGTGGAAATACACAGGGTAGCGGCACTCAAGGCGTATCCACGGGAAATTCGCAACAGGGAGCACCCTCCGGTTCGGGTGGAATCGGAACCTACGACTTGGGCGGAAGATCATTGGGACCCGGAGGATTGGCACAACCTCGCTACACTGTGAACGATTATGGCACTGTGGTTGTTAATATTACCGTAGATCCTGCCGGCAATGTGATTCATGCCGAAATTGGTCGCGGCACCAACACTCCAAGCGCTACGCTTCGCAACGAGGCACTGCGTGCTGCCAAAATTACGAAATTCAATGCCATCAATTCGACCAATAACCAGCAGGGGACAATCACCTATAAATTCAACCTCAATTAAAAAGGATTTTCGATATGAAAAAAGCAGCTCTTTTTTTAGCTAACGGCTTCGAAGAAATAGAAGCGTTGGGAACAACGGACATCCTGCGCCGTGCCGAAATTTCGGTAACCACTGTATCCGTTACGGGTGATTTGAAAGTAATCGGTGCACATCAAATTCCTGTGATCGCCGATGCATTATTCGAAGAAACAGATTTTTCGAATATCGATGTTCTGATACTTCCGGGAGGAATGCCGGGAGCAAGCAACCTCAATGCACACGATGGGTTGAAAAAACTGCTCTTGAAACAAGTTGCCGAAGGCAAACAAGTAGCCGCCATTTGTGCTGCTCCGCTCGTGCCGGGCGGCCTGGAACTGCTAAAAGGGAAAAATGCCACGTGCTATCCGGGATTTGAAGCCCAATTGTTGGGGGCCAACATCACCGGGGAAAAGGTAACCGTGGATGGCACTATTACTACAGGAAAAGGACCGGGACTCGTATTCGATTTTGCACTTCAGCTGGTTGAAAATATAGCCGGCAAAGGCGTTCGCGATAAAGTAGCACAGGGATTGCTACTTTCGTAAGCACATGATAATATCAGACAGACGAGCTCTCGTATTGCGAAACTCGCGCATCGTGCGAAAAAAAATCAGGGTGCAAAGAATTGGTTTATAATAAAAAACCAACTATCTTTGCACCGTTTTTTTGACAACATAATGTCTCACTTATTTAAATTATTTTATTAACAACAAATGACTGACAACTTAAAAAACGTAGCTCCTGTCGAAGATTTCGACTGGGATTCTTATGCTGAAGGCGACACCTACAGCAAGCAAGACAAGGAAAAACTTATCGAAAGTTACAACAACACCCTCAACAAAATCAACGACAAGGAAGTTGTAACGGGACGTGTAACCTCCATGAACAAACGCGAAGTAGTGGTGAACATAGGCTACAAATCGGACGGTGTAGTCTCCATGAACGAATTTCGATATAACCCCGACCTGAAAGTAGGCGACGAAGTGGAAGTATATATCGAAAATCAGGAAGATAAAAAAGGACAGCTCATCCTTTCGCACAAGAGCGCCCGCGCTGCCCGCGCTTGGGAACGCGTGAATGCCGCAATGGAAAACAACGAAGTCATCAAGGGCTATATCAAATGTCGCACCAAAGGCGGTATGATTGTGGACGTATTCGGAATAGAAGCGTTCTTGCCCGGCTCGCAAATCGACGTAAAACCGATTCGCGACTACGACATGTTCGTTGACAAAACGATGGAATTCAAGGTTGTAAAAATCAATCCCGAATTCAAAAATGTAGTTGTTTCGCACAAAGCTCTCATCGAAGAGGAACTCGAACAACAAAAGAAAGAAATCATTTCCAAACTCGAAAAAGGACAAGTGCTCGAAGGCACTGTCAAGAATATTACCTCTTATGGCGTATTCGTCGATCTGGGAGGTGTTGATGGTTTGATTCACATCACCGACCTGTCGTGGGGACGCATTCAACATCCCGAAGAAGTGGTTCATCTCGACGACAAGATCAACGTGGTGATCCTCGATTTCGACGACGAAAAGAAACGCATCGCTTTGGGATTGAAACAACTCACTCCGCATCCATGGGATGCCCTGGATCCGAACCTGAAAGTGGGAGACGTAGTGAAAGGTAAAGTCGTGGTGCTTGCCGATTACGGTGCATTTGTCGAAATTGCTCCGGGCGTCGAAGGTCTTATCCACGTTTCGGAAATGAGTTGGACACAACACCTGCACAGTGCCCAGGACTTCATGAAAGTAGGCGACGAAGTAGAAGCCGTGATCCTGACACTCGATCGCGACGAACGCAAAATGTCGCTCGGCATGAAACAACTCAAACCCGATCCATGGGAAAATATCGAAGAAAAATATCCCGTTGGAAGCACTCACACGGCTATCGTTCGTAACTTCACCAACTTTGGAGCTTTCGTCGAAATTGAAGAAGGCGTTGAAGGATTGGTTCATATTTCCGACTTGTCATGGACGAAAAAAATCAAACATCCAAGCGAAGTTACCGAAATTGGTGCACCGATAGAAGTTCAGGTGCTCGAAATCGACAAAGAAAATCGTCGTTTAAGTCTTGGCCACAAACAATTGGAGGAAAATCCGTGGGATGTATTCGAAACCATCTTCACGGTCGGTTCGATTCACGAAGGCACAATCGTAGAGATGATGGACAAAGGCGCTGTAGTAGCTCTGCCTTATGGAGTTGAAGGATTTGCCACCCCAAAACATTTGGTGAAAGAAGACGGTTCGCAGGCACAGGTGGACGAAAAACTCGAATTCAAGGTGATTGAATTCAACAAAGATGCTAAACGCATCATCGTCAGTCACAGCCGTGTATTCGAAGACGAACAGAACGCCGAAAAATCGAGCAAAAAATTGAAAAGACAAGGCAAAAAAGAGGAAAACGAATCCGCTTCTACCCCGATGGTCGAGAAGACAACTCTCGGCGATATCGAAGAATTGGCCGCTCTAAAAGAAAGACTCGATAACGAGCAAGCTACTGCCAAGAAGGAATCGAAAGCTCAAAAGAAAGCCAAAGAAGCTGAAACTCCTGTAGCAGAAGAGAAAGCTGCCGACACCGAAGTGAAATCCGAAACGGATGTGAAGGACTAAAACGCTTCGCTTCAAATAAATCCGAAAAAAGCTGTACCGGCCCGGCCGGTACAGCTTTTTTTGTGTCTTGCTGCTACGAAAAATAAAAAAATCACCAAACCTCTGCCTCTTCGTGAAAACAGGAAGCCAACATCTATCTCGGATACCTAAAGCTCGATGGGGCGCCGAGTTTTTCAGAAGTAATAAAGGATCTTTATCGAAATGTATATAGGACAATATACTGTATAAATTTTTTTGAATAGTATGTAAATAACTATGATCATAAAATAAATAATCATTATCGGTTGATAAATATATCATGATGTTTATTAAATAATCGTTCAATAAAAATAAATCCTACATAACGTATAGTAAATATTACAGAATGAAAAGTAAATGATCTATATATATTATGAAATGATTTATATGAAAAGGTAAAAATTATTTCAATATCGATAAAAGTATTTTATCTTGATATGAACTGCCGTTATCAAATTTAAATGTGTAATTTTGTCGGGTTGAGAAATAACAATGATAATTTGAAACGAGATTATGCTGAAAATTAATTTGGACTTGATCATGACAAGACGGAACATTCCAAATCCGCGTAAGTTCTTAATCAAGCAATTGAAGATAAACCATGTAACGGCCACCAAACTACTCAAAGGCAATTCCGATTTGATCCGGCTGTCGTACATAAATGCTATTTGCACCGAACTTCGATGCACTTCCGACGAATTGTTTGAATGGGAACAACAAAAGGACGAAATGCCCTTACCCGAAAATCATCCGCTGCAAAAATTGGCCAAACGAAAAGAGGAAGAAGCTTTTTGGGAACGAATTCGCGATATGTCTCCGGACGAATTGCGTGAAGTGATGAAGAAAATATGACGACCGAGACACTGTTTTTGCCGCAAATGAAGTCCGAGAAACCTTTTCTCGATTTTTCGAACTATTTGTCGTCTCGCTTTCCATATAAAGTGCAAAAAATTTCGATCGATGCCGGTTTTACCTGCCCCAACCGCGACGGGAGCAAAGGTCGCGGCGGATGCACTTATTGCAACAACCAAAGTTTCAGTCCGGGATATGGGAAGCCGCAAAAAACCGTTACACGACAGTTGAAAGACGGGATCGATTTTTTTGCCCGCAAATATCCTTCGATGAAATATTTGGCCTATTTTCAGTCGTATACCAACACCTACGACAGTGTGGACAAACTCATTGAGTTGTATCGCGAAGCGCTTTCGTATCCCGATGTTGTGGGGTTGGTCATCAGCACGCGTCCCGATTGCATGCCCGACGAATTGCTCGATTATCTGGAAAAGCTAAATCGGCAAACGTTCGTACTCGTGGAATATGGAGTGGAAAGCACGCTTGACCGTACGTTGGAGCGTGTGAATCGATGTCATACCTGGAAAGATTCGCAAAATGCCATTCGCAAAACCGTTGAACGAGGAATTGCTGCCGGCGCGCATCTGATATTGGGCTTGCCGGGCGAATCGAAAGACGAAATGCTCGGGCATGCCGCTCGAATTTCGGCACTTCCGCTCACAACCATAAAACTGCATCAACTGCAAATTATCAAGGGAACTGCCTTGGCGCGTGATTATCGCCGGAATCCTTCTTCAATTTCTCTCTTTTCGCTCGATGAGTATATTGATTTATGCGTCAGTTTTGCCGAACGATTGAATCCCGAATTATACATCGAACGTTTTGCTTCGCAATCGCCTAAAGAATTGCTTATTGCACCCGATTGGGGGCTGAAGAACTACGAATTGACCGATCGTGTTGTCAAAAGATTTGCTCAGCGGGATACTTATCAGGGAAAATTTTTTGGACGATAAAAAAAGGCAACTCATTTCAGATGAGCTGCCTTTTTTTAAACATATTTCTTCTATAAATCAGTCATTATATATTGTAATTGGAATACTTTGAGATTCCGTAGGGTTAGTCGAGTCTTTGTAATATTTGAACTTTACATTGATATTTTTTTTATATGTTTGAGAGGACTCAAAAGTTACTAAACTTCGTAAGGCACTCATTTTAACCGCAGCTATATCATTTACCACTTTTCCTGTACTTGTTGATGAAACCGTTTTCTTTAGACGAGCTTCAATCGTTAAAAGTTGCGTTGTTGCATAATCTGTTGGATCAATCACTGCATATAACTCGAGAGAAATCGATTCACCATCAGCTTTCTGTACAGAATAAGGAAAGAGCAAGTAATCGCCAAAAGTTTTTGAAACTGGATAATAATTATAAACATTTAATGCGCTAAAGGGTACTATGCCAACTGGATCTGGTGCTGATTGAGAAGTAAATGAACCAAGAGGCACAGGATCTATTTGCGTCGTTACCACATTATAAATATTGGTTCCGGAAAACCCATTTGCTGAAGACCATGCCCATGAAATGGTGTACCATCTCTCAGGTTCTTGCAATTTTATTTCGTTCGAGGTCATAATCGTAGCTCCGTCAAAAGCCACTTGGCTTCCGTCTGTGGTTCGTGTGATATAAAACAGCTGTTGCTCACCCGAGGCACTTTGTTCTCCCGAATCGAGGCACGAGTTCATCGAAATCATCATGCCAATCATACTGAATGTGAATAAAATCTTTTTCATTTTGCGATTAATTTATTTAATTGTGAAGTATTTAAAATCCAAATCTCAAGCCAATATTTAAATCGAGAATGATTTTTTCGTCCGAATAAATAGTTGACCATTTATTGTCGGCATCGAAATAATAGCCGCCACCAATTTTACCATATAGATAAAGATTATTCCAAACCGGATACGAAACTCCAACTCCGGCGTTGATTGACAGTTGAGGATGGGGCTGTCGAATTCGTTCGCTTACTTTTACTTCCGATTCGCTGTTTAATTCATCTTGAATGCGATTGTCCACGTAGTTATATTTTCCGTAAACATCTTTTTCGATCATTCCGCCTAACGAAAGATACAGATCTGCATTTCCGAATGAAACGAGATTGTAGTTAAGGTTGAGAGGGATGCCCAAATAATGCAATTGTTGAGTTTCCTTTTTTCGATAAATGTTGGACGTATTTTTAGCTTTCGAATGCAGGTAGGTGTACACCAGTCCGCTTTCGAGCGAAAGCTTGTCGGTCAACGGTTTTGAAATGGTTAATCCGACGGAAACGGGTTGCGAGTGTATCATTTGCGAAACATTATCGGACGCATCTTCGGACAATTCTTGAGAAGTGAGCATAAAATTGGGTTTGGAGAAATTATTTGCAATTTCTGCACTGCGCAAAGTTACCGGTGAAGTTGTGGTTCGATTGGTCGAAGTCAGGCTTCCTCTTGTATTCAGCGCCAATGTAAGCGGTTTTTCATCCTTGTTGTCTGCCGGTGCAAGATAATTTTGTGTCGCAATTTGTTCTATTTCGTAAAACATTTCGCCGTTATCTGTTTTATCCTCAGAGTCTGTTGGAAGGAGTTTTTCTTCAGTTTCTTTCTCGATAGAATTTATGCGGTAGGTTTCTAACTTTATGTTTTCTTCATTATCGAAATGTTCCGAACGAAGGAACGATTTCTTATTCGGTTTTTTTTCAGTTTTTTTCCCCACTTCGCTTGAAGCAATGAGTGGTTGCGCATCCGTTTTACCGAATGATATGCTTTTGTTTTGATTATCCTGTTCGGTGTTTGTTGATGCGGTCGGCATATTCTCCGTAATGGCTTTTTTGTCGGTCATTAGGGTAGAAGGGTCATTTGATGGCAGTTTCAACAAATATGTGCTGCCGATTATTATGGCCAATACGGCTGCGGCTCCCGACAAAATCCATCGACGCCGAATGACGCGCATTCGAGCAGAACGGGACAATGTGTCGTCGATCCGTTGCCACAAATTGTCGGGCACCGGAACTTCGCAGTCGTCGAGTTTCGAACGTAAAAAATCTTTTATTTGGTCTTTTTCATTCATTTGGGTCGTTCACCATTTTTTTTGATAACAGCATTTATCTGTTTTTTCAACAATGCTCGGGCTCGTGAGTATTGCGATCGAGACGAGGCTTCGCTAATGCCGAGCGTATTTGCTATTTCCTTGTGCGTTTTATCTTCGAAGACAAACAGGTTGAACACTGTTTTGTATCCGAGTGGAAGCGCATTAATCAGGGCCAATAATTGCTGTTGTGAAATATTGTTCGAAAGCAAACCTTCATCATCGCCGTCTTCTTCTATTGGTTCCGATTCCATTTGCTCGATATCGAATCTTATTTCCCCTCGTTTTTGTTCTTTTCGCAAGTACATTAATGCCACGTTTACGAATATACGCTTCAACCAGCCTTCGAATGATCCTTTGCCCTCAAAAGATCCGATATGCGAAAAAACCTGGATGAATCCGTCGTGCAAGAGATCGTAAGCCGTTTCTTCGTCTTTGCTGTATCTGAGGCAAATAGCCATCATTTTTTTGGCATATTTTTCATACAGCATTTGCTGGGCTTTTCTGTCTTGTCTCTTACATGCTTTTATCAGTTGCGAATCGTCCATGTTTATCGCATTCAACTATTCAGATGTGAAACATTTGAAAACGTTGCGTGAGCCGTCTTCCGTTTTTACAAATTTAGCATTTTTTGTCTAACGCAAATTCTTCGGTGTTTTCAGTTTACAAATATCGTAAAAAAACTGACAGCAGGCTCATGAAGAATTTATAAATAAAAACGGAAGTCGAAAAGTATTCGGATTAAATTGGTTGATTATCCTTTTTTTTTTACTTTTGCTCCGATTAACAAACTATTTCAAACGATAATGTATGAAAGATTTTTTTAAAATTGTGCTGGCTTCGGCTTTGGGATTTGTAATTGCAACGATCCTTCTGTCGATCATTTCGATGATCCTGTTTTTCTCGGTGGCATCGTCGATGACCGCAGCCTTTAATAGCGATCAATATGTAGTGCAAGATAACAGTATTCTCAATCTTCGTTTGAGTGGTGCCATCCAAGAGCGTATTTCCGTGGATGATCCCTTTTCGGATATCATGCCTCGCGACGAGTCTGTGATGGGATTGGATGAAATCACGAGCGCCATTCGAAAAGCTCGAAACGACGACAAAATAAAAGGCATTTATATCGATTCGCGCATTTTCTCGGCGTCGCCGGCCACTCTTTCCGAAATTCGGCAGGAACTGCTGCGTTTTAAGGAAAGCGGGAAATTCATTGTTGCCTATGCCGATAACTACACGCAAGCCGGATATTATTTAGCTTCGGTAGCCGACAAAGTTGCCATTAATCCTCAAGGTTCGCTCGACATACACGGGTTGGCATCCATTCCGATGTTTTTCAAGGAAGCGCTGCAGAAAATGGGAATAGAAGTACAGGTCTTCAAAGTAGGAACATACAAATCGGCGGTGGAACCTTTTACCTCCACCGAAATGAGTCCGGCAAACCGTGAGCAGGTTACCTCCTACCTCAACGACTTGTGGAGCTTCATGGCGAAAGATATGACCGAATCGAGAAAATTGAAAATTTCCGACTTGGATTCCATTGCCAATCAAATGCCTGCGTTGAAAGATGCCGATTATCTTCTGCAAACAAAACTGGTTGACACCTTGCTCTATGAAACAGAGATGAAAAACTACGTTCGCTCATTGCTCGATTTGGACGTGGATGCAAAAATTCCGGCAGCAACGGTTGACGAAATGAACAATGCAAAACCTGCTGTTGCTCAAAAAAAATCCGACAATCACATTGCCCTTCTTTACGCCTTCGGCGATATTGTTTCCGGTAGCGGTTCGACGAATATTCAGGATAAATTCATGGTCAGCGAAATCGAAAAACTTCGCAAAGACGATAAAATAAAAGCCGTAGTTTTTCGCGTCAATTCGGGAGGAGGGAGTGCTTACGCTTCCGAACAGATTTGGAAAGCCATTACCGATCTGAAAAAAGAGAAACCCGTGGTTGTTTCGATGGGCGATATGGCTGCTTCGGGCGGATATTATATCTCATGCAACGCCAGCAAAATAATAGCACAACCAACGACCATCACAGGTTCGATAGGAATCTTCGGCATGTTTCCCAATTTCAAGGGGACATCGGAAAAACTCGGTTTGGATTTCGATGCCGTCAAAACACACCGTTTTAGTGATTTTGGCAATGTAACCCGACCAATGGACGATAGCGAAAAATCGATGCTGCAAGCATACATCGATCGAGGTTACGATACTTTCCTTACACGCTGCGCCGAAGGACGCAACATTCCGAAAGATACGCTCGAAAAATATGCGGAAGGTCGTGTCTGGACAGGTAATCAAGCGCTGAAAATAGGGTTGGTCGACAAACTCGGGAACATCTTGACAGCCATCGAAACAGCTGCCGAATTGGCCGAGCTCGGGGAAGATTATCTCGTGTACGAATATCCGAAAAAACGTACTTTTATTGAAGAATTTCTCAATCGGGGCAAAGAAGATCTCGCAGCTAAAACACTTAAGGAATACTTGGGCGAAAGTTATAATCTTTTCATGACTATCAAGAATATGAAAGATGAAGATTTCATTCAGGCCCGTATTCCTTATGATTTGAATATTCGATAACCGAAACATTTTTATTTATTTTATGTTGTCGCAACCTCCACCCGATACACGTCGTTCACTGCAACCATTGGCATGGTTGTACGGGATTGGAGTAGATTTTCGGAACCGATTGTATGATGCTCATATTCTCAAACAGACCAAATACGACATTCCCGTCATTTGTGTGGGCAACATCACTGTAGGGGGAACAGGCAAAACGCCGCATATCGAATACCTGATCGAACTTTTATCGACAAGGTATAAGGTTGCTGTGCTCAGTAGAGGCTATAAACGTAAAACACGAGGGTATCGGGAAGTAACCATGCAATCAACTGCTTCGGAAGTGGGAGACGAACCATTGCAGATTAAATTGAAATATCCGCAGACATTGGTCGTTGTTGACAAAAATCGTAATCGTGCCATTGAACGAATGATGGCTCTGCCCGAAGAGAAAAGGCCTGATGTCATCCTTATGGACGATGGATTTCAACACCGATCAATCGTTCCATCGCTTTCGATTTTGCTGGTGGATAGCAATCGTCCCGTTTATGAAGATCATTTGCTTCCGGTGGGAAATCTTCGCGAACCTTTTTCGGGGAAAAACCGTGCCGATATGGTCATCGTCACCAAATGCGATCCAGAAATGGAGCCGATCGACTTTCGCATCTACAGCAACGGGTTAAAACTGTTTCCCTATCAATCGCTCTATTTCACATCGTTCGATTATGGCAATTTGAAACCCGTTTTCACTCAAAAAGGTACCGAAGATGAAATCGATCTCTACGACTTGCGAAAAAAGCATGTATTATTGGTTGCCGGGATAGCTTCGCCTCAACCTTTAGTGGAGAAACTCGAAAAAAAGACTTACAATTTGTATTCTCTTTTTTTCCCCGATCATCACAATTTCGGCGAAAATGACATTGCAACCATTCAGCAAAAATTGAATGAAATTGAGGATGACGATAAAATAATTGTTACCACCGAAAAGGATGCAATGCGCTTTCGATCTATCGAAAAGAAAATACCTGATGAAATGAAAGCAATGTTGTATTACATTCCTGTCAGCATAAAATTTATGAAGAAATCAGAAAAAGAATCCTTTAATAAAAAAATTTTTCATCATGTTAGAAACTATAAAGCAAACAAGCGACTATCTGAAAAATAAGATAGGAGAAATTCCCTCCACGGCCATTATACTCGGAACCGGGCTTGGAGAGCTCGCAAACGAAATCGACAACAAAACGGAAATTCCATATTCCGAAATTCCAAATTTTCCCGTTTCTACAGTCGAAGGACACAGCGGCAAACTTATTATCGGAACCTTGGGCGGCAAAAGAATATTGGCAATGCAGGGACGTTTTCACTTCTATGAAGGCTATTCGATGAAAGAAGTAACCTTCCCTGTTCGCGTTTTTCAAGCGTTGGGTATTAAATATCTTTTCGTTTCGAATGCTGCCGGAGGGATGAATCCGAGTTTCGATATTGGCGACATTATGCTTATTGAAGATCACATCAATATGTTTCCCGAACATCCTTTACGCGGAAAGAATTATAACGAGCTCGGCACTCGTTTCCCCGACATGAGTGAGGCGTACGACAAAAAACTTAGAATGATGGCTATGCAAATTGCCAACGAAAAAAACATTAAACTGCAACATGGCGTTTACGTCGGCGTACAGGGCCCAACTTTTGAAACTCCGGCCGAGTATCAATTTTTCCGCGTAATCGGAGGCGACGCCGTCGGTATGTCCACAGTGCCGGAAGTAATTGTGGCAAACCATGCTAAAATGAAAGTATTGGCATTTTCGATCATTACCGATTTGGGTGTACCCGGAAAAATAGTGGAAGTATCTCACGAAGAAGTGCAGGAAGCTGCAAAAATTGCTCAACCCAAAATGGCCGAAATCATGCGCGCCATTGTTCAAAAGATTTGAAATAAGTATATTACCGAATTCGATTAAACGGGCGAACAAAGCGACAAAATTGTTTGCTCGTTTATTTTATTTGAAACGAACATAACTATGAACAGAACTGAAATTGCTACCCTTGGCGAATTTGGATTAATTGAACACTTGACAAAGCCGATAACGCCGGCACAGCCGACAACAAAAAAAGGTATAGGAGACGATGCGGCCGTGCTCGATTACGGGGGGATGCGCACACTCGTAACCACCGATTTGCTGCTTGAAGGAATACACTTCGATTTAACATACGTCCCGATGAAACATTTGGGATATAAAGCGGCGGTGGTGAATTTTTCAGACATTTATGCCATGAATGGTAAACCTCAACAAATAACAGTTTCGTTAGGGATTTCCAAACGATTTTCGGTAGAAGATCTGGAAGCTTTTTACGAAGGATTGAGCCTTGCCTGCGAAGTATATGGCGTGGACATTGTGGGTGGCGACACCTCTGCGTCACTCACCGGCCTCACCATTAGCATCACCTGCATTGGTTATGCCGACGAAACCGAGATTGTTTACCGCAACGGCGCTCGCGATACAGATTTAATTTGTGTTTCGGGTGATTTGGGTGCAGCCTATATGGGGTTACAACTGCTCGAACGCGAAAAAATAGTCTTTCGCGAAAGTGGAACGGCTGAACCCGATTTTGCAGGCAAAGAATATTTGCTCGAGCGACAGCTTAAGCCCGAAGCCAGAAAAGATATCGTGAAACTGTTATCGGAAAACGGAATCATGCCTACGTCGATGATCGATGTTTCAGACGGATTATCTTCCGATTTGATGCATATTTGCAAACAAAGTAACGTGGGTTGCGTCATATATGAAGATCGCATTCCCGTCGATTATCAAACGGCAATAATGGCTGAAGCCTTCAACATGAACGTGATAACCGCAGCACTCAATGGGGGAGAAGACTATGAACTGCTTTTTACCGTTCCTCTCGAAATGCACGAAAAAGTACTGACGATTTCGGGCATCCACCTCATAGGTCATATTACATCTGCCGAAAAGGGATGTAACCTGATGACGCGCGATGGAGTGGAAATGCCGCTTCGAGCACAGGGTTGGAATCCGATAGCCCAATAAATTGAGCTTTGCAACAAGTTTTTTTGTCATGATTGTTTTGTAATTGCAAAAAAACTTCTATCTTTGCATTCGCAAAACGAAAAAAAGTTGGTGCCATAGCTCAGTCGGTAGAGCAAAGGACTGAAAATCCTTGTGTCCCTGGTTCGATTCCCGGTGGCACCACATTATAAAAAGGTAAGCTGTTTTAAATAAACTGTTTACCTTTTTTATTTCAAATAATTTGTACAAAAAATGTACGTGTAGCATTCAGATAACCCAAAATATGACTCTTTGGGGTGCTGTTATTTTGAACGGTTTAAATTATCTCATTGGTGAAATCGGGGGTTCAATTTGTCGGGGTTCTCCATCGGATAACCTAAAAATGAAAAAGAGCGAACAACCGTATAAACAACCGTCCGCCCTTTTTCTTTAGTGTGAGAAAATTCTTTTTATTGACCTTCCCACCACTCGGCAAAGATATCCTTTGCCTTGTCGATCATCTCTTTGACCGCCTCACGGCATGCAGGCGTCAATGGATAGTCTGAAAATCCGGTACAATCATTGATACTCTCCGGTATCTCACACATATAACCGTCGCCGGTAATCCGGTATCCATAAGGATTTTCTCTTTGATCATACTTTTTGCATAAGAACGCATATTTTTCTTTACCGCCCTCATCCGTCGTTTTCAGAAAGATCGCAGGCGATCCTGTTTTGCCGTTCTTAATGACAAATTCGCTCCTTTCCATCATTGCGCTAAACCAGCCAAGCGTGCCCGCAGCATCGCCTTTGCACTCGATTTTAACCTCAACGTTATGTGTCATTGTTTTGTTTGTTCAGTATTAAACCCCTGTCCCCAGCTTTAAAAATATCCTAAACCCTTGCAATATACAATCTTACATATTATTGTGCAAATATATTTGTATGTTTTATAACATGTTTTGAGGATTTTTTGGCGGTGTCCAACTTTGGACAATTTTTGTCTGAAGTTAGATCAGTTCTTGTGCCTTGTCGTTTGCCAATTTCGTTTGCAGTATCTATGCGTGGCTCATTTTGGGCTTCGCTTTTAGGATGAATATATTGATGTTGTTTCATGCTTTCATCAGCTGTGGTTAAGCGTGGACAATTTTTGCCTACGCTTTTAACTTCGTGCAATTTTTACCTAAAGTTAAGTCCGTCCGTCGGCTTGCAATTCTTTGGCTGTTTTCAAGTGCAAAATATTTACACTTGATTTTTTATCACTTGCCTGTCCTGACAATATAGCCTCTTTTGCCTTTTCTCCTATTTCGTTTGCTATCTTGTCAACCGACTTGCTAAATTCGGCATCTCGCTTAACTGTCATGTGTGAAACGCCATATTCTTTGCCTATTTCTTCGGCTGTATTAATCAATAGAACATTTTGTGCTTTTGATTTTCTGTCTCCACCTTGTCTTAATTTTCTACTTTCATACAATTTGCCCCGATAATAGCTTGCTTCTTGTTCGGTTAAATTTCGACGTCCGAGTTGATTTTTTATCATCCACTCCTTCGCTGCATCTATGTCAGGCAAATTTACTTCAATCGTGCCGACGTCTGCACGATGTTTTATCGGCTATGTTTTTAGATTGCCGAATTGCTGGCCCCTCCAGCCCTGTGGGCGAGTTACTCCCTTATGTATGTTTTATAACATGTTTTTCGCCTGATTTCAATTGAACATCGCAACAAAAAAAAGGGAATAACCATCGCTGCCTATTCCCTTCATCTGTCAATATAGAAGTTTCGTCAATTCAATTCGAAATCCTGTTTGATCCGTTCCACCACTTCGTCAAACATTTCATCGCTCAACTCATCTATTAGATCGCCCTGCGCCCGCATGGTCGGCAGAATGTACTTGGCCATCTCCAGCAATACGCTGAAT
>Ga0255346_1000928_pt1 | contig 44264 bp, 47 predicted proteins | sample wastewater_treat_FD_194410 | JGI IMG/M metagenome (GOLD analysis project Ga0255346, IMG submission 194410) | Wastewater microbial communities from Lulu Island WWTP, Vancouver, Canada - plant22 | ecosystem: Engineered > WWTP > Wastewater > Unclassified | place: Canada: Vancouver, British Columbia...
TAACCTTTCTGGAATGCTTTGGAGATGACAAAAATGCGGTTGTCGGTAGGTTCCCGCAATGCCTTATCTATGTCAGGTACCACAATCTCCTTATTTGCTACAAATCCGTGGGCCCCCTGTCCGATCATTCGCAGACCCTTCTGCATTGCTTCTTCGAAATTTCGGCCAATGGCCATTACCTCTCCGACGCTCTTCATGCTGCTGCCGATCTCCCTTGAGACTCCGTGGAACTTGGAAAGATCCCAACGTGGAATTTTGCAGATCACATAATCGAGAGCAGGTTCAAAAAATGCTGAAGTGGTACGTGTGACAGAGTTTTTGAGTTCAAAAAGTCCGTAGCCCAGAGCGAGTTTTGCTGCAACTGTGGCCAGGGGATAACCTGTGGCCTTGGATGCGAGCGCGGAACTTCTGGATAGACGTGCATTGATCTCGATGACGCGGTAGTCGTCGGATAGAGTGTCGTAAGCAAACTGTACATTGCATTCTCCGATGATACCCACATGGCGCGCTATCTTGATTGCCAGTTCTTTAAGCATGGAGATGTCGTGATTGTCCAGAGTCTGACAGGGGGCCACTACAATACTTTCTCCGGTATGGATTCCGAGCGGATCGAAATTCTCCATATTGGCGACAGTGATACAATTGTCATATTTATCGCGCACTACTTCATATTCTATCTCTTTCCACCCCTTGAGCGATTTCTCCACCAGTACCTGTGGAGAGTAGGAGAATGATTTCTCCGCGAGGAGGTTGAGCTCCTCTTCATTGTCACAGAAGCCGCTTCCGAGGCCTCCGAGCGCATATGCCGCTCTGAGAATCACCGGATACCCAAGCTCTGAAGCTGCTTTGCGGGCATCTTCGATATTGTTAACAGCGTGGCTTTTAATAATCTTAACGCCAATCTCCTCCATTTTCTTGTTGAAGAGATTCCTGTCCTCAGTATCAATAATTGCCTGAACAGGCGTTCCCAATACCTTGATGCCGTATTTTTCAAAGACTCCTGCCTGGTAAAGCTTCACTCCGCAATTGAGAGCAGTCTGGCCACCAAATGCCAGTAGTATACCTTGAGGGCGCTCTTTTTCTATTACTTTCTCCACAAAATAGGGAGTAACGGGAAGGAAATATATTTTGTCTGCAACACCTTCGGATGTCTGTACTGTGGCAATATTGGGGTTGATCAGGATTGTATGTATACCCTCTTCTTTCATGGCTTTCAGGGCCTGTGACCCCGAATAGTCAAATTCGCCCGCCTCACCGATCTTGAGTGCGCCTGAACCCAGCAGGAGGACTTTCTTGATACTTGTATCTATCATAGTGCAGTCAGAAAAATGTCAAAAAGGTAACTGGTGTCTTTGGGGTTTCCGGTCATTTCAGGAAAGAACTGGGTAGAGAAAAACTTTTTACTCTTGTGTCGGATACCCTCGTTAGTACCGTCATTCAGGTTGGTAAAACCAGGTTCCCAATCCTTGCCGAGTGTGGTTGTGTCCACAGCATAACCGTGATTCTGTGTAGTGATGTAGCATCTCTTGCTATCGGTAGCCTGTACGGGCTGGTTGTTGCTGCGGTGACCGTATTTGAGTTTGAATGTCTCTGCACCTGCAGCTCTTGCGAGCAGCTGATGGCCCATACAGATACCGAATATAGGTTTGCCGAGTCTCATTGTATGGCGGATATGGTCAATCGTGGGAGCGCAAAATTCCGGGTTTCCGGGGCCGCTGGAAATAAGCAGACCGTCGTAACGTCCGACTGATCCGTCATTGAAATTATAATCCCAGGGGACTCTGATTATTTCGATGTTTTTGGATATGAGATAACGTAGTATACTGTGTCGTACACCGCAATCTATAAGTACCACTCTTTTTGAACGTAAAGGTGCAGGGTAGGTAATGACTTCCTTGCAGCTCACTCTGGCTACCAGACTTGTGGTATTTGGATCTTCTACATCCCATTCGGAAGATGCCCCCTCTGGGACAATCCTTCCGAGCATTGAGCCGTTATCGCGGATAACTTTAGTAAGCTCACGGGTATCCACTCCGTAAATGGCGGGTATCCTGTTTTCGCGAAGCCACTGGTCAAGACTTTTAACTGCGCTCCAGTGACTGTATTTCAGTGAATAGTCGGAAATGATCAGCCCACGGACGTGAATTCTCTCAGACTCGAAATGTTGCTGAACTCCTCCAATAGTTATCGCTTCAGGAACTCCGTAATTGCCTATCAGAGGGTAAGTTGCACAAAGTATCTGACCTTCGTAAGAGGGGTCGGTCAGTGCCTCCGGGTAACCCGTCATAGTAGTGGAAAACACCACCTCTCCATCTGCAGGTGCCATATAACCAAACGAATAGCCCTGAAATTCAAGGCCATTATCCAATTGAACGCTAGATCGGGATCTGTTGAGCAGTTGCATGTATGATGCGTTTTAAGATTGTACAAAGATAGTCATTTCATTGTGACTTGTGTGATTTTTTCACTATTTTTGCCCACCTATCAGTTTACCACAATCAGAAAATACCGCGATATGAAATTCAAAAATTCCACACTGTTGCTTATATTACTCCTTTTCCTGAGCACGAATCTCTATGCACAGGAGCTTTACGATCGTATGGATGATCAGTACAAGGAGAGTTGTACCTCCATTATGGTAGCCTCCGGAGCTTCATCCGACGGTTCAGTAATGATAGGGCATACCTGTGATTCCAACTACCGCACATGGCTTACTATCGAGCCCCGAAAGAAATTCTCAATTGGTGATATGGAACCCGTCTATGAAGGTATGATGCACAACGAGGAGCCCTGGGATATGCGCAATGTGGTGGAAAAGGGACGTATTCCCGTGGTTGGGACAGAGACCTATAGATTTTTGAATGTGGCCTATCCCTGCCTTAATGAAAAACAGCTTGCCATCGGTGAAACCACTACCGAGGGACGTCCTGAACTGCGCAACAAAACCGGTATGTTTTATATTGAGGAGCTCCAAAGGATGGCGCTTCAATATTGTAAAACGGCCCGTGAAGCTATCGCATTGATGGGTCGTTTGGGTGAAGAGTATGGTTATGCGGATTGGGGAGAATGTCTTACCGTTGCGGATAAAAATGAGGTATGGCATTTCGAAATATATGGTTCGGGTCCGGGCAACCCCGGCGCTATCTGGGTAGCGCAGAGGATTCCTGACGACCACGTGGGTATTTCTGCCAACATTCCACGAATAGGAAAGGTGGATTTCAATGATAAAGAGAATTTCATGTATAGCCGTGACATAAAGGAACGAGCCAAGAAAACCGGTTTTTGGGATGGAAAAGAGGAGTTTATATTTCATAAGATAGTATCGGGAAGAAAACCTTTTTCCATTCGGGAATTTTTCGTATTATCAACTCTTGCACCTTCGCTTGGTCTCACTTATGATGCTGAAGAACTTCCCTTCTCCGTAAAGCCTGACGAGAAGGTGACCCCTGAAAAGATGTTTGAACTCTATCGTTCGACCTATGAGGGCACCGAATATGACATAGTGAAGGATCTCGCCTATACCGCACATAGGCGCGTACGTCAGGCAGATGGCACATACAAGGAGTACGATGAGACGGTTTATCCTATTTCTGCTTTCATGCCGAATGACCTTCAGAATTTGCTAAACGAGATCAAACCCGGTGTTGTTGGGAGATATCGTGCTATCGCCCTAGTAAGATGCTCATATTCACATGTCATCCGACTCCGTAACTGGCTTCCGGATGAAGTCGGTGGGGTGGCTTACTTTGCCTTTGACAACCCCGCACAAAGCCCCAGAATTCCAATCTATTCAGGCGCAACTGAGCTGCCGCAGAGTTTCGGGGTATGCGGACAGCATCGCTATCGTGAAGATGCAGCGATATGGGCATTCAGAGAGACTAATCGTATTGCCGCCATCAACTGGGACAAGACCAGAAAGATCATAGAGCCGGAGATGGCCGCTTACGAGCGAAGTATGATGGATTCAAATACAATGGTCGAAGATCAGGCTGTAGCTTTGCTCAAAGAGGGCAAAAACGAGGAAGTAGAAGAGTTACTCAATCAACATACAAGTTCGTTCGCTGCCTCCGTTATGGCCTGTTGGCGTGAGCTCAAAGGCCGAATCTTGGAAATATTTATTAGAAGTATGTAGTGTAGTGTGTAGTGTGTAGTGTGTAGTGTGTGGTGTGTAGTGTGTAATATGTAGTTTAAAATGAGTATAAAAGGACTAAAAAATTTTCGAGACCTAGGTGGTATAAAAGCCGGGGATAAGCATCTTAGAAAGGGATTTCTATTTCGCAGTGAAGTACCGGTAAAAGTCTCTCCAGAGGAGATGCTTCGATTTAGAACTCCGTTTGAGATAGATATGTTAATTGATCTTCGCACACAATATGAAGCGGAAGAGAAACCCTATACTCTACCCGAAGGAGTGGAGTATCGGCATATGCCTATGTTCGAAGAATCATTGATGGGCATAACCAGGGATTCAGGCTCTAGTGTTGGTAAATACCTTATTCGCAAATATAATAGAAAGGAAATAAGGCACAATCTCCCCGATATCGATCAACTCTACATAGATGTGATAAGGGAAAAGTCGGTTTTAGAGATGACAGGTAAAGTCATGCGACAGATTATTTCCAATACTCTCGAGTGGAAGTCTACACTCTTTCACTGTTCATGGGGCAAGGATAGAGCCGGGGTCCTGGCTGCTTTTCTTCTTTCCCTCTTGGGTGTCGATATGGAGGAGATTGTGAAAGATTATACCTATACCAACAGAGCCGTAAGATCCAAAGCGATACAGTATGCTGCACTTGTATTTCTCTTCAAACAAGATAGGGTTGCTGCGAGAAAGGTGTGGCGTGGATCTCTTGCAAAGCCAAACTATATCAAAGGCGTATTTGAGGCAATTGAGAGTGATTATGGTACTATGGAAAATTTTTTCAGGGAGGCCCTTGGTATCAGCGACGAATTGCGTGATGCTTTTCGCGACAAGATGTTGATTTGATCCTGATTGCCCACTGATTATCTCTTATCGTTTTCGATGAGTTCAAGTAGTCTGTCGATAGCCTTCTCCTGAGGGACAGAGCGCATTACCGGTGTTTTTCCGCGGTAAAGTGTCACTTTGCCGCCTCCTTCGCCTACATAACCCCAATCTGCGTCGGCCATTTCTCCCGGACCATTTACTATGCAACCCATTATCGCAATACGCATACCTGCCAGGTGAGAAGTGCGTCGCTTCACCTCGTTGAATGTCTCTTCCAGATTGTATTGAGTACGACCACAACCAGGGCAGGCAATATACTCGGGTCTGGTAAATTTTCTGCGGCTTGCCTGAAGCAGAAGATCTCTGAAATACTCTGTTTTTTCCACTGACAATGGCTCACCGGCTATGGTGGCTCCGCTAAGGTCTATATCATCTATCTCGTGGTAGAGCAACGCCGGACCATATTTGCAGGAGGCGCGGATTATCCACTCATTCCACGTTTGTGTTCTCACAGGACCCTCAGAGTCCATTTGACAGGATTTGACAATCTCCTTACCTGCTGCTATCTCGTTTACCGGATTCTCAGTAAGTGATACACGTATTGTATCTCCAATTCCCTCGCTCAAAAGCGCGGAAATGCCTACGGCTGATTTAATGCGTCCTTCATCGCCGTTGCCGGCCTCGGTAACTCCCAGGTGGAGAGGATATATCCTTCCCATCTTTACCATCTCTTCATGGAGAAGGCGGTATGCATCGCTCATAACTCTTGTGTTACTTGCTTTGAGCGAAATAACCACCTTATGGAAATCTTTTTTCATACACATCTGCAGCCATTCCATCACAGCTTCCTTCATGGCGAAAGGGGTATTGCCATAGAGTTCGGTAATCCGTGTGCCGAGAGAGCCATGATTGAGTCCGATCCTGATAGCCGTTCCATATTCACGGCATTTGTCCAGCAGAAGGGAGAATTTATTGCAGGCCTCTTCATGTACAGGTGCAAAATTACCAGGATTGATTCTCACCTTCTCTGCAACTTCCGCAGCTGCAAGAGCTACATTTGCTGAAAAGTGAACATCGGCCACAAGAGGTGTCATTATGCCTTCAGAACGCAGTATTGCTTTGATCTTACGCAGTGCTTCAACTTCCCTGAGTCCCTGAGTCGTCAGGCGGATGATATCGGCTCCAGCAGCAGCCATTTCACGGCATTGCGCTACAGATGCAGCGATATCCCGGGTATCGGTGTTGCACATTGTCTGGACCGAAACCGGAGCCCCTCCTCCGATTCGTACTCCTCCAATTGCAAAAGAAACTTTCTTCATAATATCATATAACTATTCACTCACTCCACACTCCACACTACATACTCTATACTCTATACTCTATACTCTATACTCTATACTCTATACTCTATACTCCACACTACATACTCAAAACATCACCCCGCACCCCGTACCCCGTATCGCGCAACTCGCAACCCGTAACCTGCACCTCGTAACTCGACTCACCAAAGATGGACAAATAGTCCGACGCTCAGCATTATGTTGCGTGGATAGCACAACATCCAGTACTGGTCGCTAAATTTATTTGTATGATAGATACTGCATAGCGAAAATTTATAGTTACCCTCAATCTGAATTTCGAAGGGCTTGAAGACCACTGCCAGACCCAGACCTCCCAGGATCCCATAGTCGTGGCGAAGATCATACTGATCCCATCCGCTTTCCCTTGCCGTCGAGATACGGTATCCGTAATATCCACCCGCATTCACCAATAGTCTGAATCGTGAAAAATCTATTTTGAACTGTGAAACCAGTGGGATCTCGATAATCTCATACCTTTCACCCCATTGTTCGTATTTTGAAGAATAGCCCTCTTCGCCGTACTTCACGCCAAATTGTATTCCAAAGTTGAAAAGCTGATCCCATAGGGCGTGGTAATAGGTGTAGAGCAGGGAAAAGTTCATTGGACACTGAAGATATTCTTCACCGACCGTAGGGGTGGAGCTCACCGTACAGAAGCTATAACCATATCTGACTCCAAGCATGTGGATGCTCTTAAATTTCTTTGGAGGTGCAATTGAGTCGATATTGGCAAAATCATCGTCCAGATCGGCGATGATAACATTTTCCTGGCCGTATGACGGAAAAAAGAGCAGTATCGCAAATAGTATCAAAAGTAGCCTTTTCATTTGAACATCTCCTTGATATTGATAGTCTGCTCTAGGTCAGTCATCTCGGGAAGTGTCAAGATATAGACCCCTGGTGAGGGCTGGTACATACGTACCTTTTCCGGTTGCCTTCTGTCGAGGAAATTGCCTGAGTCAAACAATCCATTCTTGTTGCGGTCTTCGGTGATTCGTACTGAATATTCCTGTGGTTTGAGATAGGGGAAAAGTAGCGAAGTATCCCTCTCAATATTGTATCTTCTGAAGACATTCTTGCGATCCTTGTCCACAAGCTCTACTATGTATCTTGTATCGACACCACTCAACACTAGAGTGATGGAGCAGGCATCCTCGTTCTTTGGAAGGTTAAATTTGGTCTTTACCTCAGCATTGGGGAGATTGTTGAGATCAAAAAAGGAGCCTTTGGGTACCGTGAACTCATATTCGTGCCCATCTTTGATTTCCCTATCCATGTGCATTATGAAACGTCTTATTTCCTGAGGATCCTGTTCAAACTTAAATGAAATTGTATCTGTCTGGTGTCTGGGATTGGTCACGGTCAGAAAGAGCATTTCTTTATTCCAGCGAATTATCGGAAGTGCAGAGGTGAGACTGATACCATCTTGTGCTATGTTTTCATTCCTTGCGCTGATACTGAAATTGAAAACGGTATCCTTTGGCTGTTCTTGTTTCTTTTGTTGGCTGTCGGGAGTCTCCGGCAATGGAACTGCCAGAGAGAGATTTTCTATCGTATCACGAAGATGCCCCGTAGAGTCTGTAATCTTGTAGCTCAATTTAAGCAGTAAACTGTCCTCCAGCTTGTAGTGTGTATTGATCCAGAAATCCAGGCTGTCCTTTCTTGGGGCATATTGGATTATTACACAACTGTCTGCTACTCCGAAAAATTCCAAACCTGATATCTCGACATCGGGAGCGTTAAAAGAGAGGAATCCCGATTTTTCGCTTCTTCTGCCGCTGTTTTTGAGAAACTGGATGCTTTGGATTTCCGTAAACATCAAAAGTTCATACATGGAGTGTCTGGCCTGACATGCGAGCGTGTCTTTCATGTCGAAAGGTTCCAGTTCGTATATTGAATCGCGGACTACATCTACAGGTTGGATAAGTGTGTCCAGAAAGGCAATTTGGTCTTTTGTGGGATCATATTTGCTATCATTATCGCTATCTGTAAATGCAACAATGCGATAGAGCGTGTCTGCAATGTTTCTGATAGCGAAAAAGCCCCAATCGTCACTCCTTGTAGCTGCATCGGGAAATACATTGAAACAGGCGGAATCGGAGTGATCGGTATAGAGTGCTACAAGTGCCCTTTTAACCGGTTGAAGAGTCTGGCAGTCGATAATGTTACCGGTGATATAGAGCGAATCTATAGTATCGCCTGTCGAAAAAGCATAGACAAGTCTTGGAGCGATATTGCCCTCATTGTTGTCGGCAAGACCTTGCCCGAAATCGATTGTATAAGTCCTGTTTTCAGCAAGAGTATCGGGGATTGAAAAAACTATACTCTTACCCCTAATCTTGTGTGTTATTCTCTTCTTCATAGGAGGAGAGAGATAGATCTCTGAGGCACTCTTAACTACCGTATATTCGTCATAGACCAAAGCGATTTTGCCATCATATCTGGGGAAATTTGTAGCATTGAAGTCGGGAGTTACCTTTAGAAGAACCGGTGGTATAGTATCTTTAGGGCCTCCGCTCGGGGGCGTTGTGGTATTGGCGCATGATTTGGAAAATAGCAGACAAAATATAAACCCTATCAGGGTCAGCGCAGTCGTCAATACTCTTCTATTCTCTTGCATTACTACTATTGGTTTACTTGCTGTTAGAGGTTAAGTTCAACACGTTTGACACTTTCGATCCCCTTTATGGCCGAAAGCGACTTGATGAGCTTGTCAAGGTCGTCTGTATTGCGTACATAGAGATCGACAGTTCCTTCAAATATTTCGTCATGAGTTTCGATACTGATTTTGCGCATATTAACACCGAGTTGTAGTGAAATGACTTTGGACATATCACTGATAATACCCATCCTATCCAGACCTGTAATGGAAATTCGTGCCAGATAGGACATCATGAAGTGTTTGCTCCATCTTGCCGCGACTATTCTGTCTCCCTGTTTTGCTGCCAGGTCTGTAGCTCGCTGGCAGCTTTTCTTATGTACAAGGACACTTCCGTCATCTTCGATAAATCCCACAACATTGTCACCGGGAATAGGGGAGCAGCATTCGGCAATAGTGAATGTTACAGTACCCTTGGTGAGGTCCTCCCTAAGTTCATACTCTTGTTGTTTGTCGATTTTTCCGGTATTGCGTACGGGTGTAAGAAGTTTTACGCCCCACATCTGTACGTTACGCTTCTCTACGTTGGTTTTGAGTGCAGTATCAAGATCAGAAAGGTCGATTAAGCCGATACCGATCTTGTGGTAAAGTTCGTCTTTGCTGCCTGCCTTGTAGTAATCGATGAGTTTTTTTATCACACGGCCCTTGACTGTTATATTCCTCTCCTTGAGTTTGGAAGTGAGGAAATGCATTCCTTCCTTTATACTGTCTGTGGTTTCCGCCTTGATTGAGTCCAGGATAAAGGTTCGCGCCCTATTGGTGCGCACGAAGTCCAGCCACTCCCTCTTCGGTTTACTGCTATCAGAGGTGATTATCTCCACCTGATCTCCGTTGGAGAGGACATGTGAAAGGGGTAGCAGTTTCTGATTTACCTTCGCTGCTATCGCTTTATTGCCCACTTGAGTGTGGATGTTGTAAGCAAAATCAAGAGCGGTAGAGCCTTTAGGCAGACTCTTCGATTCCCCTTTGGGCGTAAATACATAGATATCGGAGCTGAGCAGTTCTTTGTGGAAACTGTCGAGAAACTGCAGTGCGTTGGAGTCGGGATCTTCAAGTATATCTCGTACATGCTTGAGCCATATATCGATCTCTGCTTCCCCGGAGGAAGAGTCCTCTCCTTTTTTATACATCCAGTGTGCAGCCACACCTCTCTCGGCAATTGAGTTCATCCTTTCGCTGCGGATTTGGACTTCAATCCATTTGCCCCCCGGACCCATTACAGTCAGGTGCAATGCTTCATATCCGTTGCTCTTTGGTTCTTTAACCCAGTCTCGTGTCCTGTCGGGCTTGTACTGGTATTTTTCGGTGATAAGTGAAAATATCTGCCAACATTGTTCCCTTTCGCTGATACCTTTTTTTGCTTCAAAAATGATACGTACTGCATATATGTCGAATATTTGCTCGAATGGAACATTCTTGGACGTCATTTTTTTCCAGATAGAGTAGGGGGTCTTGAGACGTTTGAGTATCTCAACCTTATATCCGGCTGTTTCGAGATCTTTTTTGATAGGGATAACAAAACTATCTATGTTACCTGAACGCTCCTCCATCACCGCTTCCAGTTTTGCCTCGATGGCCTTGTGAGCCTCCGGTTCCCTATGAATCAGCCAGATGTTTTCCATCTCCGATTTGATACTGTAGAGTCCGAGGCGGTGTGCCAGAGGAATGAAGATATACATCGTCTCGCTGAGGATCTTCTCCTTTTTATATTCGGGCATGAACTGTATAGTACGCATATTGTGCAGACGGTCTGCCAGTTTGATGAGTACTATACGGACATCGTCATTGAGAGTAAGCAGGATCCGTTTGAAATTTTCGGTCTGCATACTCTTTGAATAGGAAATGTTGTCACTGTCGAGAGCAGTCTTGATCTTGGTCAAACCGTCAACCAGCGAAGCTATCTTTTGGCCGAAATGGTTTTTAATATCTTCGACAGTATAGTTAGTATCTTCAACCACGTCATGCAGCAATGCCGCACAGATGGATTTGCTCCCCAGGCCGATTTCTTGCACCACAATCTTTGCCACTGCAATCGGGTGGAGAATATATGGCTCTCCGGAACGTCTCCGTACACCTTTGTGAGCCTCGTTGGCAAAATCAAAGGCTTTGAGCACCAGTTCAAATTCCTCCTGATTGGCACAGCGCTTCAGGCTATACTTCTTAAGCGATTCAAATTCCTTATTTATGACTCTGTAATCCTCTTCAGTAAACATATTCTATTTAAATTAGAAATAGAGATCTCTTATGCCTTCTTTTACCATATTCAATCTTTGTGCGACCATGTTTTTTCTTTCACCTGCCGGCATCTTAGCGAGCTCCTTCTCAATAAGTTCATATCCCACCTTTTTTGTCTCTTCCGAACTGTAATCCTCAAGATACTCAGCAAGGGTGACGATTGCATTAGGAGTGCAGAAGTTACCAATAAATCCCGGGATGGCAAATTCCATGAAATGTTCTCCGGTACGTCCCAGACGATAGCATGAGGTACAGAAACTGGGAATATATCCCCTTGTAAGGAGCCACTTGATCACCTGGTCGAGGTCTCGGGTATCTCCAATCTGGAACTGCTCCTTGTCGAGTTGCTGCTCGTACTCTTCTTTCTGGTAGCCGCCGATCTCGAGTTTGGTACCGGCATCTATCTGGGAAACTCCGAAATCAATCACATCGTTCCTAACCTGACTATTCTCTCGTGCAGTCATGATGAGTCCGGTATAAGGTACGCTGAGGCGCAGAATAGCCACCAGCATCTTAAACTGTTCGTCGGTCACTCGCCAGGGGAGATCCATTTCCAGTCCGTGTGCGGGCTGGATGCGGGGGAAGCTGATAGTGTGAGGTCCAACCCCATAAGTCTCCTTGAGATGGATTGCGTGGGCTACGAGTCCCAGTACTTCGAAGCGCCAGTCGTAGAGTCCGAATAGAGCTCCGATGCCCATATCATCGATCCCTGCCTCAAATGCACGATCCATTGCATGAAGTCTCCAGAGGTATTTTCCTTTGTGAGTATTTGCCGGGTGCACTTTGGCGTAGGTTTCACGGTGATATGTCTCCTGAAATACCTGGTAGGTGCCGATGCCTGCCTCTTTAATTATCTTGTAGCTCTCTATTTCCTGAGGAGCGGCGTTGATATTGACGCGGCGGATCTCTCCATTGCCCACTTTTGTCTGATAGCAGAGTCTTACCGTATGGGCGATAAATTCGGGTGAGTACATAGGGTGCTCCCCGTATACCAGTATCAAGCGTTTGTGACCGATATTTTCGAGATTTATTACCTCGTTTATCAATTCCTGGTCGCTAAGTGTTTTGCGCACTGCTGTACGCAGCGAACGGCGGAAGCCGCAATATTTGCAATCATTGATGCAGTGATTGCCGATATAGAGCGGTGCGAAGAGTACGATCCTGTTACCGTAAATTGATCTTTTGAGCTCCCTCGCAGTTTCGAAGAGCTCCTGTTTCATATCTTCGGACTCTATTGCGAGCAGCTGTGCACATTCGTTGAGGGTTAGGGGCTCTTTTGCTTTGCTTTTTGCAAAAATAGCCCTTATTGCCTCCTTGTCCTCTTTTGTTTCCCTTATCAGGGCATGAAGTTGATCTTCATTAATGAAATCAATGTATTTTTTTTCCATTTTCGATTGTTGTTTTAAAATGTAATTCAGTATTATTTTCGGTTTCGTCACTATCCTGTACTGGGAGAGGATTAACCGGATGTTCATAATCAACTTGCTGGAATCCATATGAAAGCTGGGATCCGAAGAGGATAACGCCCCAGCAAAGATTCATCCAGATCATCAGCAGCGGAATCGCAGCGAGTGCTCCGTAAACACCGCTCAATCGTGTTACCATCAACTGTGTGTTCAGATAGACATATTGTATCGCTACAAATGCCGCTCCGGACACGATGGCACCCTTGATAGCCGAGCTATATCTTACTCTCGTATGGGGAATGAATTTATAAAGCAGTGAGAATACCAGTACGGCTACCCCATAGAATACCACCCAGAAAAGGTTGGTCGTAAGAAAACTGAATGCACCCAGATTTTCACTGACTGAGGAGAGGAATCTTATATAATATCCCCATCCGTAGAGAAATAGTATTATCACAAAAGGTGAGAGCAGGAGAATGGCCAGATAAGCAACTATTCTCTTGCCGATACCGCTATATTCTTTAACCATCCAGATGCGGTTGAATGCTGACTCCACATTTATCATCAGCCAAATCACCAGCCAGGCGAATGCGCCGAAACTGATCCATCCGAAAGTACCCTTTTTCGTAGTAACAAGAATATTATTGGCAAAGTTGAGCACTGCATCTATCATCTGCGAACTTGTAGGGAAGGCAGAGTAGAGCAGATCGGAGAGCATTTTGTCAAGTTTGAAGCCACTGGCCACAAAAAGTATGAGTGCGACAATCGGAACTATAGCCATTAAGCCAAAGTAACTCAAAGCTACAGCTTCGCGTGCAATTCTCTGTCCCGAAAAGCCCTTGAAGGTGATAATAAGTGCCTTGAGATAGCGTATGGCCCTTCTGCGGGCCTTTCCAAACTCGCTGAAATCGAGTCTCCAGATGTCTCTTGTGATAAACTTGAAGATAATCCGGTAGAGCTCTTTGCACCTCTGGATAAATAACCTCATAATTGCTCCCCCTCGATTATTTTGAGGAACTCTTCCTCGGTTATCACTTTTATTCCGAGTTTCTCGGCCCTTTTGAGCTTTTCAGGGCCGCTCTTTTCTCCGGCGAGGAGATATGTGGTCTTTCCGCTGACGGAGCTCACATTTTTGCCGCCATGGGCGGCTATAAGAGCCTTCATCTCTTCGCGAGAAATGGAAAAATTGCCTGAAATCACTATTGTCATTCCGGCGAGCCGGTCTGAGAGTCGGGTTGTTTTCTCCCCGGAGAGAGCAAACTGAAGTCCGAAACCGCGCAACTCTTCAATCATGCGCCTATTAGCCTCATTCGCAAAATATGCAACCACACTCTCCGCCATTATCTCCCCAAAATCATCCACCTGCATCAAATCTTCCCTAGTAGCGGAAGCTAATGCATCAATATTACCGAAAGCATTGGCGGCAACCCTGGCGGTAGCTTCACCGATATGTCTGATGCCAAGTGCATAAAGTACCCTTTCAAAGGGCACCTGTTTGGATTGTTCTATGCTCGCAAGAAGGTTGTCAACCGACTTCTGCTGCCATCCTTCGAGTCCCAATATATCTTCCGCTTTGAGTCGGTACAGATCCGGTAGGGTGCGTATCAGCCCCTTGTCGTAGAAAAGCGAGATGGTTGCTTCCCCTGCAAGTATGTCCATCGCCTTGCGGGAGACGAAATGGATAAAGCGCCCCTTGATCTGAGTGGGGCAGCCCTCACTGTTGGGACAATAGTGGCGCGCCTGCTCGGGATCTCTTTCCAAAGGAGTACCGCAATCGGGGCAAGCGGATGGGAAAACGGGTTTCTGAACATCTGCATGGCGCTTCGAGAACTCTACGCCGGTAATTTTGGGAATAATTTCGCCACCCTTTTCTACATATACCAGATCTCCAACGCGTATATCCAGCAACTCCATTTGATCCAGATTGTGAAGCGAGGCGCGCCTGACCGTGGTGCCTGATAGAGGCACGGGCTCGAGATTAGCCACGGGAGTGACTGCTCCGGTTCTGCCCACCTGGTAGTCTATGGAGAGTACCGTGGTGAGCGCCTCCTCGGGCTTAAACTTAAACGAGGTGGCCCAACGCGGGGATTTGGCCGTATAGCCCAACTGTCGCTGAAGATCGAGTTGATTGACTTTGACCACTATGCCGTCAGTGGCGTAGGGGAGGCTTTTTCGAGCCTCGTCCCACTTTTTTACATAGTTGATTACCTCCTCCATATTCTTAGCTACGATACTCTTATCCGACACATGAAGTCCCCAGGATCCTGCTGCTTCGATCGCCTCACTGTGCGTGCTGAAGGGGAGATCCTCCCCAAGGAGATGGTAGAGGATGCAGTCCAGTCCGCGTTCCTTGACCTGAGAGGGATCCAGCAATTTAAGGGAGCCGGAAGCGGCATTTCTGGGGTTGGCAAAGGGTGTTTCACCGGATTCTGTTCTTTCCGAATTGAGGCGGTCGAAAGCTTCATAAGGCATAAAAATCTCACCCCTGATCTCAAATTCCGCAGGAATATTATCTCCATGGAGAATGTGAGGAATGGATTCGATGCTGACAATATTGCGGGAAACATCGTCACCTTTGATACCGTCTCCGCGGGTGATGGCCTGCGCCAGCCTACCCTCGCGGTAGATCAGACAAATGGCTGTACCGTCTATCTTTAACTCGCATGAGTATGAGAAAGGACCCTGGGCTACATTTGCCACCCTTTGGTGAAATTCGTACAACTCCTCTTCATTGTAGGTATTGCTGAGAGAAAGCATCGGATAACGGTGCTCCACCTGTACGAATCCCTCGTTGGTGTCTGTCAGGTCGCTGCCAACCCTGCGGGAAGGAGAGTCTCCGCTCGCAAATTCGGGAAATCTGGCCTCCAGACCCTGGAGCTCCATCATCAGCATATCATACTCGAAATCGGATATAATAGGAGTCGCCAGAACATAATAATTGCGGTTGTGCTCTTCCAGTTCACGGCGCAATTGCTCTATCCTCTCCTTTGCAAATGATTTAGAAATTTTAGCCATATCCGATTAATTCGCTAATAACTCACAAAAATAGTACAATTTTGTCAAAAAGTAGTACATTTGCAGCCGTAAAAACAAACACACACTTTTTATGAAAGAATCTATCATAATTTTGACAGGAGGAGGACCCGCTCCCGGAATAAACACGGTTATAGGAAGCATTACAAAGGCATTTATAGCGAGAGGATACAGGGTACTCGGTCTCCATGGGGGTTATAAAGGGCTTTTCACTCCCAATCCATCATATACTGAGATAGATTTCGTGATGGCTGATTCTATTTTCAACAGAGGTGGTTCCTACCTTATGATGAGCAGATACAAGCCCACGGAAAAGGACTATGAAGGAAATTTTAACTATAAGCTGTTTCAAGATAACAATATCAAACTGCTTGTAACAATAGGTGGTGACGACACCGCTTCTACTGCTAACAGGGTAACCAAATTCCTGCAGGCGAGAAATTACAAAATCGCCAATATTCACGTGCCGAAGACCATCGACAATGACCTTCCGCTCCCTCTTAACACACCCACATTCGGCTACCATTCTGCAAAAGCGGAGGGTACACGTATTGCTACCACAGTGTATGAGGATGCGAGGACTTCGGGCAACTGGTTTATCGTAGCAGCGATGGGTCGTTCTGCAGGCCACCTGGCCATCGGTATCGGCTCTTCCTGCCACTATCCTATGATCATCATTCCGGAAATGTTCAACAAGTCCAAAATTACTGTTGACAAAATTATCAAACTCTCAATATCCTCAATCGTAAAGAGAAAATTGATGGGTATTCCCTATGGCGGTATAATGATTTCAGAGGGAGTATTTCACCTTCTCGATGAAGATGAGTTGAAGGCAACAGGCGTAAAATTTACCTATGACGAGCACGGACACCCCGAACTTGGTAAAATCTCCAAGGCTCAGCTCTTCAACGATATTCTCGAGATTGAGCTAAAAAAGCTCGGAATGAATATTAAGATGCGTCCCATTGAGATCGGCTATGACATCAGATGCCAGGCTCCAATCTCTTATGACCTGCTCTATTGCACCCAGCTTGGTTGCGGAGTTTATGAGCTATTTGTACGAGGAGAGTCTGGATGTATGGTCTATGTAGATACCTTCGGTCGTATCAAACCCCTTTATCTGAAAGATTTTCAGGACCCCAAGACAGGGAAAATTCCTCCGCGTCGTGTGGACATTGAAGGGGACCAGGCACAGGGTATCTACAAACATATAGTACACTATATCACTCCCAGCGACTATGAGGCAGCGAAGGAGTATCTCAGCAATCCTGAAGAGTACGACTTCCACAAGATTCTCAATTGGTAGTGGAGGGCAAGGTTGTAATATACCAACTGTTATTAAGAGCTTTCGGTAAACGTAAGTATGTTTCCGGAGGCTCTTATGATATAAATGGCAGCGGAAAGTTTGACGATATTACCGATGAGATTCTCAAGAAAATCAAAAAGCTCTCGGTAAGTGCCATTTGGTACACCGGAGTTATTTCACACGCTACCAAGACGCATTTTTATGGCATAAAAGATTGTAACGCTTCTATAATCAAAGGCGAGGCAGGCTCTCCTTATGCTATACGCAACTATTTCGATGTAAATCCGGCGCTGGCCAACAATCATGACAATCGGATGGCGGAGTTTGAGGCACTTGTGCGCCGCACTCACAAGGCGGGAATGAAAGTTATCATAGATTTTGTCCCCAATCACGTCTTCAGGCAGTACGATACTTATTTTACCCGAAACAATTTCCATATTCTGGACGGTCCGCTGGTTTTGCCGGAGTCGCTTAATTCCGACTATGTTGAAAATCCCGCAAAGGCTACGGGTAACGATGTTTTCCATAGATCTCCCACAATAAATGACTGGTACGATACCGTCAAGCTCAACTACGACAACCGTGATACCTGGAAAAAGATGCTGGAGGTGCTTAAATTTTGGGTTGCAAAAGGGGTTGATGGTTTCCGCTGCGATATGGTGGAGATGGTGCCGGCGGAGTTTTTCAGCTGGGCTTTCAGCGAGATAAAGCGTATCTATCCCAATACCTTTTTCATTGCAGAGGTTTACGGTAAGGAAAATTACAGAAAGTATCATGAGACCGGAGGATTTGACCTGTTATATGATAAATCGGGCTTTTACGATACTTTGAGAAGTATTATCTGCGATGGTACCAGTACCAGACAGCTTACAGGCGAATGGCAATTTCTCGGTGATCTACAACCCCAAATGCTCAATTTTCTGGAAAATCATGATGAGCAGCGTATTGCCTCGGACTTCTTTGCAGGTTCGGGCAGAGCAGCATTTCCTGCCCTCGCAGTATCGTTATTATTCAACAAGGCTCCCTTTATGCTCTATTTCGGACAGGAGTTCGGTGAACGAGGTATGGAAAAGGAGGGTTTCAGCGGTCTGGACGGGCGCACTTCAATCTTTGATTACTGTTATGTGCCCTCGATCAGACGCTGGTTGCTCGACCGTCTGACACTTGATGAGGTGGTGGTTTATAAGGAATATTGCCGTTTACTAAAAATAGCTACTTCGGATGCTATTTTCGCCCAGGGCGACACATACGATCTTATGTATGCCAATCCCGATTCGGAGCAATTTGACGGTAATCGTCAATTTGCTTTTATGAGAGGTTATGAGGGCTCCTGTATGCTTGTAGTGGCCAATTTCGAGGCTCGTCCCGTTGAAATAGAAGTCAATATTCCTGCTGAGGCTTATGCTTTCTTTGGTCTTGTGAAAGAGGGAGAAAAGGTGGAAGTCAAAGTAGGTGCAAAAGATTATATGCGGGTAAATTTGGTGTAGTTCCGAGTAAGTTATTGAGTTTCGAGTTATGAGTTATTTTTTATAATTTTGAATTTTGAGTGGTTGAGAATAAAAGAATATTTAGACAAAAAATAAAAATAGATATCATGAAAAGGCTTTTTTTAATTTCTACACTATTTTGCATGCTGGCTAATGTCAGCATTGCACAGAATATCGTCGGTTACTGGAAAGGTACCCTCAATTTAGGCCCAACCGAGCTTGAACTCTGTTTTGACATAAAAGAAGAAAACGGTACGATCTCGGCCACACTTGATGTCCCCGCTCAGGGAGCATACGACATTCCCGTTACATCCATTTCATTTGAAATGATGAAATTGACAATGGAAATAGCACCTCTCAATGCTGCTTATGAAGGCACATTTGTGCTAAATAATATAGTGGGAGAGTTTACACAGATGGGTATGTCGCTGCCTCTAACTCTCATCAAAGGTGAAAAAGCTGCGAAACCCAAACGTCCGCAGGAGCCTAAAGAGCCTTTCCCATACAAATCGGAAGAGGTCTTTTTCAAAAATACCAGAGAAGATTTTACCCTTGCGGGTACTTTGACAATTCCTGAAGGAGAGGGTCCTTTCCCCGCTATGATATTGGTCAGCGGAAGCGGCGCTCAGAATCGTGACGAGGAATTGATGGATCACAAGCCCTTTGCCGTTATTGCAGACTATCTGAGCCGCAATGGCGTGGCTGTCCTAAGATATGATGACCGAGGAGTAGGTTCTTCCGAGCCCGGCAATCAGGATGGTACCTCCTTCGACCTCTCTTATGATGCTGAGGCTGCTTTTGATTATCTGCTTTCCAGAAAAGAGGTAATTCCATCCCGTTGTGGTATTACAGGCCATAGCGAAGGCGGTTTTATCAATTTTATGGTGGCTCAGAGGCGTCCTGATGTCGCTTTTCTTATTTCTCTCGGAGGTCCGGCTGTTACCGGAGCAGAGGTTCTCAAACTCCAGCAGGCCGAGATCTATAGAGGAATGGGTATGCCCGAGCAGGCCATTGAGCAAAACAGAGTGGTTTCAGAGCAAGTTTTCGCCATTGTGGAGCGATATGATACCCCGGATGAAAACTTCCGCAAAGAGGCGCTGAGTTATCTCGCCTCTGTGGGAATGCCTGATGATGTCGCAGTTCCTATGATTGACCAGTACGGTTCACCCTGGTTCTTTTATTTTCTCAAATATGATCCGGCTCCCGCAATTCGCGAAGTGACCGTACCGGCACTGATTCTCAATGGCACCCTCGACAAACAGGTGGTATCATATCAGAATATTCCGGTTTTCCGTCAAATTGCAGAAGAGACCGGCAGGGATAATATGCAGATTGTGGAGCTTGAGGGACTCAACCACCTCTTCCAGCACGCCGAAACAGGTCTACCGACTGAATATGTCACTATTGAAGAGACTATTTCAGAAGAGGTTCTGAAACTTATGCTCGATTTTGTCAAATCCTTAAAGTGATGACCATAGCTGTAGATTTTGACGGTACTATTGTAGAACATGCTTATCCCAGGATAGGCAAGCCTATCCCTTTTGCCATAGAGACTCTGCTGCAGTTGCAGAAAGATGGGCATAGGCTTATCTTATGGACTGTTCGTACCGGAGATCTTTTGCAAGAGGCCATAGAGTACTGTGCTGAGCGTGGATTGCTCTTCTATGCTGAAAACGAAAACTACAGGGGTGAAACGGAAGAGTTGGCGATTGGTAAATACCATCGTAAGCTTGACGCCGATCTTTTTATAGATGACAAGAGTTTGGGAGGATTGCCCGACTGGGGAGTCATCTATAATGCGGTAAAAGTTACGCTTGCCGGAGGTGATGCACTCCAGGCAATGGCATCGGGCTCCGCAATGCCCGAGTCGAAGAAGAAATGGCATAAATTTTGCACGCGTATTAAGTGTGTAAAACATGACTAGGAATTAGTCTCGAGAAGGCCTGGATTCCTAGAGTGTTAGTTTAAAGGTTAAAGCGAGGTGGTCTATTTTGTTGAAAAACAAGATAGACCACCTTTTTTTTGTTTTCTTAGGATTTAAGTTATTTGGTTGAAAGTAAGGGCACTGAAACGAAATGCGAGTTTTTAATTAGGAGTGGTGTGGGTGTAGTTGGTTGATATGTAGGTGGTTGGGTGGTTTTGGGTTGGGGCGGTGTGTCAAAACGAAATGTGACATTTGGTTTACATTTGGTTTACATTTGGGGGGTGTTTGAACGGTGTGTTTTAACGTTTGGGGTTTACATAGGTTTACATTTGGTTACATTGGGGGTGTTTTTGGGTTGGATGCGGCTGCTTATAATGGTTTTTAAGGCCATGTAAGCGGCTTTTTTGTTTTTGGGTGGTGTGGTATCGTCCGGCGGGTGGTGCCGGAATAGAGGCGTTTTAATGGTGTTCAAATGGCGGTTTAACGGAGTGCTTTGTGAGCGGATCGTGGGCTTAAAAGGAGCGGAATGAGTCCGGAGTAAAAAGAGGTGTTCAAGCCGTTAGGGATACATTTAGGGATACATTAAGGGATACAAAAAAGGGCAATATCAAAACGAAATGCGTCTATTAGGGATACATTTAGGGATACAAAAACGAGTAAAAAAGAGCGCTATAATGAGGGTTTAATGACAAAAAAAGGGCTAAAAAAGGCCAAAAATCGCACTCAAGACCCCCCTTGTGCATAAATCAAACACATTTAAAAAGCCCTTAAATGGCATTTAAGAGCATGTTAACTGGCGTGAAGTGTGTGTTTTGGGTGTGTGTGGAATTTGTGTCGCGTTTCGTTTTGAGCTTATTCGATTATAATGGCTCCGAGTACAAGTGCGACCGCTAAGATATCATCCTTCGGCAATTGAAATGGTGCATATTTCGGATTTTCAGAAACGAGGCAAAGAGATTCGCTATCAGTGCCTTTTTCCACCCGCTTTATAAGTACGCCCTGGCTTTTTGTGCAAATGGCATAGATGCAGTGCCATTGCCAAAATGTAATTTCATCAATTTTTTTACAAGCAATGATGTCGCCCGACTTAAATCGAGGTGCCATAGAGTCCCCTTTGACTCTCAATAGAAAATCTGCGTTGCAAAACTCTCGAATTATATAGTAGTCTTCTACTATAAGGTCTTCATAGGCTAAAGTGCCATAACCGGCGAATGCAGTAGTAGGAATAAGAGGCAGTGCACGTAGATTATGCTTCTCCTGTTGCTCGTGCTGGAGCTCAGATACAATAGATGTATCTAAGAACATGTTTCCTTCTCCTGTTGTAATCCAAACAGAGTTTATATTTGGGTCAAGGCTGCATAATTTATCAATAAAATTGTCAGATAGGGGAACCTTTCCGTTCACTAATTGGCTGAACGAGGACTTTGTATAGCCAAGCAATTCAGATAGCTCGCGTTCATTGCTCGCAAACTCTTTAAATATAAGCCAATTAATTACCTTTTTAACTCTTTTGATTGTCCCCATACCTATGGTACTTATGACTAAATCGCAACAAAATTTATATTTTTATCGAAATTTAGTTCATATTTTTGTTGTTAAATAAAAACTTTGTTTATATTTGCATCAGGGTTTTGTAATGCAACCCCGATACAAAAGTATAAAAATATGATTAAACAACCACAACTGGTGAGAATTTTCAACACAAACCAAATAATTACAGACATGAAAAAGAGACAAAAAGAGCTCCTGAAGAACATTCTTGAAGGACTCGAGATCGCCGGCTATATAATTGTCGGCACCGTTCTAATGTGGATAGCATTTTTCCTAATCTGTATTACCGGAGACCTATAGTATGAAGCGTTCCATAATTATTCCGAGAGGTCTTCAGAAAGATATCTGCCGGATCTTCGGCTTATCCCAATTTGGTGCCTGGAAGGCACTAAATTATGAGAGCAACAGCCCACGCGCATATAAGGTGCGTAAGTATGCCCTGGAGAATGGGGGTATTTACAATGAGGATGGCGTTATGCCTAACTGTAGCATCTATGCATCTGAGTATAGAATGACATTGACCTTCCCCTGTGGCTATGTGGTTACTTATGACCTTTTAACTAATAGAATCTGGAAGTTTGTTAACAATCAACCTGTTGATACAGCCATTGATTTGGACATATCAACCTTCCATACTATTGTCAATGAAGCTCTAAAATTGAGCGAAGGCGATATCAACCCCCCAATTAAAAATACAACCAAACGATGATGGAAGAATTGGCCCGTGGTAACAGGGTCAGCGACTATCGCACCCTTACCCCAAGTGAATTATGGGATAAATACCAAAAATATAAAAGAGAAAAATCGCCCGAGAAACAGTGTTTTCATAAGTCTCATAGATAGTGTTTTAGGTTAATTATAGTTAAGTGTCGCGGGCGATGTGCCGCATAGCTCAAATGGGAGAGCACCGTGACGGTAAATGTGGGTTCGAATCCCACTGCGGCATCAAATTAAACAATATGGAATTCTTCGGAAACATAATAGCGGTTACATTCGAAGAGCTGACTCGAGATGATGATGGCGGTGCAATAATGAGCATCCATAATTATAAAGCACTCCTACGTCGCGGTCAGATCAACGTACTGCGCCCGGGTAAGGGCCTTGGCAGTCCGGCATTGATAGAGTACAGCTCAATGCCCACCCGTTTCCGAGAGCGTTTCATAGAAAAATACGGAGATCCAACGCAACAAATCCGGGAAGAAAGGAAGATGCTCAAATTTGACGAAAAAGCGCGTATCTATTTTGCGCAGTACGTGCTGCCCGACGGCAGCTATCTGAAGGAGGACAAACAGTCGGAGTATGTAATCAACGCCTCGGTGCTCAATCACCTGTGCGATATGGAGAATACTCAGCGGCGCATGCGCAAGATGCACGGCAATTCCACACCGGTAAATTGGGAGGCCATTTATGGAGAAAGTGACCGACTCCGTGACGAATATGGCCACACATTGCCACAAAGCACTTCGAGACTCCGGGACAAGATGCGCCAATACCGCAAAGAGGGTTACGACTGCCTGGTATCGCGCAAACTGACCAACGAAAATTCCGTTAAAATCACGGCAGCCGCTGCGCGCTGGCTCATTGCACGGAAGTGCTGCAAAACACCGGTACTCACGATTTCGCAAATTTTTGAACTCTATAACGAAACTGCCCCTTCCAAGGGATGGAAGCCACTCCAAAGCCAAAGCACTCTGCTTGCATTCTTCCAGCGCCCCGACGTGATGATCAAATGGAAGGCATCCGAAGGTGGCGAACTCAAGGCCCGGCTCAAGTATGACCGTCAGCACTCCACTCACCTTCCTACCCGCCGCGACACTCTCTGGTACGGCGACGGCACCCGACTCAACCTATATTATAAAGCATACAGGGACGGCAGGTATGTGCTTGCCACCACTACCGTATATGAGGTTGCAGATGCCTACAGCGAGACGCTGCTTGGCTATGCGATATCTCCGGTAGAGTCCTTCGAGGTGATGCGCACGGCATTCCGCAATGCCATCGAGTTTGCCGGTCAGCTGCCATACGAGGCGGTGTATGACAACCAGGGTGGCACTAAGCGCGCCGATGCGCAGATCTGGCTAGCCCAAATCGCCACTGTGAGCCGTCCGACAGCTCCATACAATGCGCGAAGCAAGAGCATCGAGGCTATTTTCAAAAGATTTCAGGAACAAGTGCTAAGACAGATATTCGGTTTCACCGGTCAAAACATTACGGCCAAGATGGACTCCAGCAAGATAGATCGCGAGTTCATTGAGGCCAATGCGGACAAGTTGCCGACATACAACGAGCTGCTTGTAATATATGCCGAAGCGCGTCAGAAGTGGAACTCGATGAACCACCCTAAGTACAACCGTCCACGCTGCGAGCTTTACGCTGAGAGCGTTAACAGCGAGTGCACTCAACTCAATGAGGTGCTGCGCCGCGAGCTGTTCTGGAACGTCACCGAGCGCCCGAGCAAATTTACCGCAGGTGGTATCACAATCCAAGTTGATAGGCAGACCTACACTTATGAGGTGTTCGATGCTGACGGCAATCCGGACTTTGACTGGCGCAGCCGTCACACCGGTAGGGAGTTTCACGTGCAGTACGACCCTCAGGATATGTCGGTGGTGCGACTCTGCACCAAGGACAAATACGGACTTCAGTTCGTTACCGAGGCGATGCCTTACGCCAAGATACACCGCGCCATCCAGGACCAACAGGAGGGCGAAGCGGCATTCATTCGCGCTATGGAGCGCCAAAACAAAAAGGAGCGCGTGCGCCGGCAGCTGGAGTCTCACGCTCTGATGTACGAGCACGGTGTCGCTCCGGAGCAACACGGCTATCGAATGCCCAAGCTCAAGGGCATCAGCGATGCGGAGTTTGAGATGTTTGCAGATGAGATCCGGCGGGAGAATGCAGCTGAGTCGGTTGCAGAGGCCACCACTGTCGAACCGGTAACCATCGGAGCATCGCAAAAGCAGATAAGCTACCTGGATGAGGCAGATATCTGGGACAGAATGTAGGAACAACTTAAAACAAAAGGATATGACAAACGAAATGAAAGAACGGATAGCGGGGCAGCTGCGTACATACGTGGCCCGCTACGAGAGCCAAAACAAGGCAGTCAACTCTCTGAAGGATGTATCTGCCGGTACCGTGAGCTGTATTCTCAACGGCAAATGGGAGAATATCTCCGATGATATGTGGATGCGCCTCTCTGCGCAAGTCTCCGGAGGCGGCGACTGGCAGATCTGCGAGACTGCGGCATTTCGGAGCCTGATGCTCTATCTGCAGGACTCCAAAGAAGAGAGCGGCGTTATGTGGATCACCGGGCCGGCCGGCATCGGCAAGAGCACTGCTGCATCTATTTTCGAGAGCGAAAACCGCAATGTTTATTGTCTGGTGTGTTCCGAGGATATGCACAAAGGAGACTTTGTCCGGGAGCTTGCCGGCAAGATCGGCATTCGGACTACCGGTATGACCATCCGCGAGACTCTACAGATGATAATTAAGGAGCTGGTTAAACAGGATTCGCCGCTGCTGATATTCGATGAGGGCGATAAGCTGACCGACTCCGTGCTGTACTACTACATTTCGCTCTATAACGCTCTCGAAGATAAGTGCGGTATGGTGTTTCTCTCGACCAACTACATGATAGAGCGCATGCGCAAGGGCGTGATGCGCGGCAAGAAGGGCTATGACGAGCTTGATAGTCGGATCTGTCGCCGGTTCGTCAATTTGGCGCTTGTTAATTCCAACGAAGTGGAAGCGATCTGCAGGGCCAACGGCCTGAATGATGCCCGCGCGATCCGCACCGTCCAGGCCGAAGCCTCCGAGTGCGGCAACGACCTTCGCCGTGTCAAAAAGTCCATTCATAAGGAAAAACGCAAACTATCGTTGAAATCGTAAAACATTGTTCAAACGCTGTTCAAAATGAGAAAACGTTCACTTTCGGCAAAGTCTGTTATCCGGATAAAACACCGGACGCTCTCCCTTGGCGGGGAGTGGGGCAACTGTGTCGGAGAGATTGATCGTACCGGGGTTGTCTTCTTTTGGGGAGGCTCCGGCAACGGCAAGACCTCGGCGGTTGTCAGCTTTGCCAAAGAGCTCTCAACTCATGGACGTGTGCTTTATGTCTCCCTGGAAGAGGGTTACACCTTCAGCTTTCAAAACACCCTACGCAGGTTCGATATGCAGGAGTGCAACAGCAACTTCATGGTATTGGCCGAGACCACGATTGATGAACTGTCGAGTCGTCTCTTGCTACCTCGCTCTCCGGAGTTCGTAGTGATTGACTCGTTCCAATACCTGCAGATGACCTACCGGCAGTATATCGCCTTCAAGGAGCGACACCGTGACAAGATGCTGATATTCGTCTCACACGCCGACGGCAAGCAGCCGGCAGGAAGGGCGGCTAAGAGCGTGATGTTTGATGCGGGGCTGAAGATATGGGTAGAGGGACACATGGCTTTCAGTAAAGGTCGCTTTATCGGCCCTACCGGCAAGGCGGTTATTTGGGAGCAGGGAGCAGAACAATATTGGGGAATAGCAACAAATGAAATTGAAGAATATGAGGACACCGAAAGAAGTCAGAAGATGGCTGCGTCAGCAATCCTGGTATAAGGAGTGGCGCACGCAGATAATGAACCTACGCATTTCGCGCAAAGAGCGGAATCGGATCCTGCGGGGTCACGCCGGCAAGGACAGCATCAATCTCTTTGAATGGCGCGACACCATTCAGGGGTATGACTGCTGGAGTTCACGCAGGGTGGAGTTATGCATTTTTTATCATGGAGGATAACAATATGAAAACACCGAGACAAATAGGTAGCTGGTTACGCAAACAGCCCTGGTATGATGAGTACCAAAAAGAGGTAATGAAGATGCCCATATTGCGTAAAGAAAAGGACAGGATCCTGCGCGGTCACAGCGGCGCAAGCAGTGTGAGCGTGTTCGACTGGGCTACTAGCGAAAAGGGCTATAATTATTGGAATCAAAGAAGCGCCGAATTCTGCAAGTTTTATTATGGGGAGTAACATTATGGCAAAGAATAGTTTTTCGCGTTTTTACGCGCTTTTGAACAAGAATCCGGGGCTGGATAAGGAAGAGCTGGTATTGCAGTTCACTGACGGCCGTACCACCTCGTTACGACAAATGTCCCGGGTAGAGTTCGATGCTATGTGTGACGCCCTGCAATATGGCTCTGAGTGGAGCCGCGAACAGGCACAGGAGCAACTACGCAAGGCGCGCTCAAGCGTACTGCTGCGCATCGGTCGCCTGGGCATTGACACAGTAGATAACTGGAAGGGCATCGATGAGTTTTGCATGAGCGAGCGCATTGCCGGCAAGAGGTTCAGAGAGCTGACGCTCGACGAGCTGAACGCCCTTATACCGAAGCTCGAGAGCATCATCCGTAAAGGCGGCATCAAGGCAATTCAGGAAAAGCCCCAGCCCCGTGAGATCGCCAAGCTTTACTCAGCTATTAGGCAAAATACAGTATTATCATAAATTTATAAAATCATGGAAACAAAAAGTACAGTTGTCACAATGACAATGACAAAAGAAGAGGTTCGGGAGCTGGAAGCGTTCCGCGCTCAAAAAGAGAAGGAGGCCCGCGAAGAGGCCGCCAGGCAGCAAAGAATGGACTACGCTAAAATGGTAGATGAGGAGATCGCCCTCGCCATTCCGCAGCTGCTCGACGTATCGACAGATATCCGCACAGTCAAGGAAAAGATTTTCGAGAATTTCCAAACTATTCTCGAACTCAAAGCTGAGATGTTCCGCATGAAAAAGGGTGAGGAGATGAATTATCAGAGTCACTCCTTCAGCAATAGCGACGGCACTATGCGCATCACCCTGGGACAGTACCTCCTGGATAACTACCTGGATACTGCTGAGGACGGTGTCCGGATGATCAGAGAATACATTCAGTCCCTCGCGACTGACGAGAAGAGCCAGGCGCTGGTGGGTATGGTAATGAAGCTGCTGGCCAAGGATGCCAAGGGCACGCTCAAAGCCCAGCGCATACTACAACTGCGCAAGATTGCGATGGATACCGGCGACTCCAAATTCATCGAGGGCGTGAAGATCATCGAAGAGGCATACCGTCCACTGCCGTCACGCACCTTCATCCGCGCGGAGATCCGCGATGAAAAGACCGGCGGCTGGAAGCGGATACCCCTTGGAATGACTGAATCATAGATACCGGTATGGGGAAGATAGAGGATAGCATCATTAGGCATGCGTTGAAAACTATCGATGAGAATGATAGTCTGCCAAAGGATCTGCGCGAAGCTCACAGCTGTTCTTATGCAGTTTCCGACGACAATGCAATTATAGTCTGCGGATCACCACACGAAATGCAGGGGCCTATACGTAAGTTCTTAAGGTCAAATCCGGCATTCCGGGAAGTTCTTCAGAAAGAATTAGACAGAATGTATAAAGTAGTGGATTATTAGCATGGCAAAAAAGAGGCGCGGAGTTAGTTATAAGAAGCGTGTCAGAGATATCAACAGGATATATGACCACCACTTCAAGAGCGGTCTCTCGAACAGGGAGATCTGGCTGAGATATGTGTATCCGATTTATGGTATATCCGAGCGTACCTTCTATAACATACTCCAAGCCTCCGTTGACCCTAAAAATGAAATAGCTAAGGTAGAAGAACCCCTACTTTTTGAATTTAACGAGGAGGATCAGGAATGAGCGACATTGATGCCTTATTGCGTAAGATCATCAAGGATATCCGGGTGAATGTGGCTGATGAGTTTGATAAAAACTTTCAGCGTCAGTCCTTTTTCGGCGAAGCCTGGAAGCGGCGCAAGTCGCCTGTCGGTGGTCAGAGCATTTTAATAAGGAGCGGATCACTGCGCCGCAGCATCACAGCTACGAGCAATGACACAAGCGTTACATTCTCATCATCAGAGCCGTATGCTGCTATCCATAACAAAGGCGGTGAGATCGTAGTGACCGACAAAATGAAGAAATTCTTTTGGAGCAAATACTATGAGGCTGTCGGTGGTTTTGGCCGCAAAAAAGACAAAACTTTGCGCAAGGACAAACGAAATGTAAGGCTCTCAACCATCGCGGAGTTTTGGAAGGCCATGGCGCTTATGAAAGTGGGCTCAACCATCACTATTCCCAAACGGCGTTTTATCGGCACTCGTCCGAAGCTCGAGGAGCAGGTAAAAGCTATTGTCACAGAAAATATCGAAGAATTTTTAAAGAACGAAATCCCTAAAATGATCGTAAAATGAGAACAGAACTTTATAAGGCTATCGGCGACCGACTACTTAATCTTACAGGCCTGGATGATGAGTCCGTGAGAGCGATTAGCGATGATAAGGGCAAGCCGATCATTAAGCACGTGGACCTTTGGAACCGCAACGTGGAATTTATTGAAGAGGATGATCCTTTCCCGATGCCGGCGGTATTCGTGGAATTTGGAGAGATCCTTTGGACTCCATTCAAAACGGGATCGGGCGAAGGTTATCGGGGCAACTGCGAGGTCAGGCTCCACATTGTCACCAGATATCAAGGATCTTCTGCGCACGGCTCCAAATATATGAAGGATGCCCTGGATGACATCGAACTGTCGGAGCGAATCCAGCTCGCACTTACCGGACTCCGCGGCGAAACATACGACAATTTTCACATAGTGGCCACCCACACCAACCACGACCACGAGGAGATAGTCGAGGCCATCGACATCTACTCAGTACACTGCGAAAGATTTTTCTACAAGTAAAACAGCGTACAATGAAGGATGATAAAAAAGTAATTCAGCAGAAGTGGCTTGAGTCGTTAGAGTTAAGACTATACTTAAGAGATAAGTTGAAGAATAAGAGAGATGATACCACAAAGGGCTCCGACTATGCCGCCGACATAGGCGATTACCTTGCGAAGGAGATCCTTTCTGAATCCGCCATTCTTATGATAGAGCCTACCCGCTACTGTTATGCTAATGCTGCGTGGATCCTCTTTAAGAAAGCCCTTGGATACCAGGTATTCGATAATTTCATAAGAGTCAGACGGCGCTCCTCTAAAAAAGACACTTCTTTCAATAGTGCCATTATCGACAAATAACTTTAGAACTCTATCCAATACATAGCGATCGTAGCCATAGAACATATTGCTGATTGTTGACAGTATTTTCATATTGAGTTTGATTAATAACACAAAAATAGTTTTTATGAAAGATTACCCCAAATTACCACCGGAAGAGTTGATTGCAAACAACATGTGCCCGGAATGCCTTGCCCCTTTGAGATTCGAGGACGGCTGCTACTACTGCCCCGAATGCGGATATTCCGCTTGCGGGAGCGATTGATGTAAACTAAGAGAAATGAAGAAAAAAATTAAAACCATGAGTGAAAGCAGAATAAAACCCATTAGCAGTAGACTTTGTGATCTACTATGTAAACACAGCTACTTGACGTTTGAAGACACATATATGGCTCTGGATATTACTGAGGCGCAATTGAAAACAGCCATCGGAAACTATAACTACAACAACCGGTTTAACGGCGGTTCCTTGATATCTCGATATCAACTGGAGGAAGATCAAATAGTTTGTTTTGATCACAATAAGCCCGCCGGGGCACTTCCTATCAAAAGGGGGGGGGGTAAAAACTCCAAAAAAAACGAGGCTGATACCAAGCCTCAGAAAAACGATCCACTCCCTATGGAAGAATCAACAAAATCTTCAAACAACATACCGGCAGCCGAAACCGAGTGCGTTTGTCAGAGCGCCCAATATGACAATGTCGTGATGCATATTTATGAGCTCGCATTATCACTTCAGGCACTGACCGAAAACCAAAGAGCACTCCTGGCTGCTTACGAAGAATACCTTAAAAACGAGGAGCAGAATAAGACTACTTAAGAAAATATCATGAAAAAAGTAAGTACCGTACTGTTAAAGATAGTAACAATATCGCAACGACAAAACATATTCCACAGATTCCTGAGGCGATGTAAGTCGGCAATATGTTTCCGCCCATTATACAACGAATCTTCTCCAAATCCGCGTCGGATTTTTGACTCATTTCGTACAGCTTATCGAGCTTATTTTGATCCGCTATCGTTAGAAATATTAAGCCTGCCATACCGCTGCAAAGGGAGACAAATAAAGCGATTGCCGCGAAGAGCAGGGTATTACGACTATTTGGTAAAAGTGTACGAAGAGACACCAAAGGGATTAAGGCTGTGGTCAGTGCAGCGGCTAAAGATAGAAGGAGATGTAGCAGTCCTTTCAATTTATCTGCGCGATCCCGCAGTGTTCGATTCAATTCTGTGTTGATAAATTGTCTTGTCATATTCATTATATTTATGTTTGGCGACACAAATATATGAATAAACGGGGGTTCCGGATGGAGCCCCCGTTGTTTTTAAGACCTCAATACATTAGATATCGAAATGGCCGTCCTTACGGGCGACCATTTCTTTTGAACAAAAGGTATTGAGAAATGAAGAACGTTTTGGCGTTATTTATAAAAAAAGCAAAAATTTGTTGTTATTATTAAAAATAATGTTATATTTGTGGTGTGATGAGCGATGGGTACGCCGATTGCCATGATTCACTAGAAGAGGGTCCGTAAGATGGATCCTCTTCTATTTTATTATTATTGGTTTGTCCCATTCGTTAATAATACAAAATACGGTATCAATAATACCAACGTGTACAATATCTTTTCTGTATCCATCAAGTGCCCTTTTAATTGATTGTTCGTTGAACAAAAAATCGTCCTCAAAGTACATAGCAAGACAGTGGTTATTTTCATTAAAGAGTTTATTGTATTTCAAAAGTTGCTTTTCTTTTCTCGTAATAGTATTATAATAAATGTTACCTGTGTTTTTAGTTATTGATGCAATGTCCATCTTTTCACCCATAATAATTGAATCCAGGCTTGATGCCCATTTCCCTTTTGTTCGGATGCTTTCTGGCAATAATAAACAGCTACCGCCCATTCTAAAAATGTTTTCCTGACAACGTTTTTCTAGTTGTAATCCGGTGAAACCCTTATATACCTCGAGATCATTTTCAGAGTGTTTTTTATGAGAAATACTGGTGGCCTTTAGACCTCCGGTGCGCTCATTAAACATTACATCAGTATAGGTACGGTCATTCTTAAGTTTTTCATATAACTGCCTGTTTTCTTCTATATGGGCCTTAAGATTATCGTAGTTTTGAATAATTGCATAACATGCTTCACACAGCTCATTGTCCGACACTTTGGCTGCGAGTTTCATTTTGGCGAGGTCGCAGGTTTTGCATTTGCTTGTGGTGTAGGGGTTGTATGCCGGAAATGTGCGCTGTTCCTTTCCGGAATTGAATTTAAACATTCCCTTTTTATCCTTGGCAAGGGCCTCTTTTCCGCGTCTCATCGCCTCTTCACGTGGAGTGACAGGGTATTTGTTCTTTAGAACTTGAACCACTGTACAACGGCAATTCCATCCGTTAGGCGGGTAGTAGCTATTCCAGAACCTGTCCGACTGTGGCAATGTTATGCCGTCGAGAGCTGCGTGTTCCGGACGCACTGCGTCATCACCTGCAGTACGATATTGGAGATTATACTCATCGCCATCTTCGGCAAATCTTTCCCATTTGGAGGCCATCTGTGCCGATGATTCCGCAAAGCCATATTCAGCTCTTAAATAATTCTTGTTATACCTTTGATCAATCGATTGAACATCTTTCAAAAAGCGTTCAAACGGCTTTTTATTGCCATTTTCATCGAGCATCGAGGGGAATGCCTCATTTAGTTCGTGGAAGGTTTTCATTCCGGAGAAGATCCAGTTTGACTCTTCCATTCTGCTCCGCATTTTATCGCTCATTTTGCTCTTGGAGATAGCGCCATTTAGCACGCTTGAGTGGGTGTCGATAAATGAGGTTACTTCCGGTTCTGAAAGGATCTCTATGCGTAGCGATGCACCCTCTTCTTTGAAAAGAGAGGACATCATTGATGAAAATTTCTTCCTGAGTGTTGCTCTTAACTTTGGATCGATATCATCGTCGTTAGCGAGCTTCATTTCCCCATGGGAAAGGATGCGGCTGTAGCGCTCGTGCAGCCCCGCATAGTCGGCGGGGCTTAGTCGAAAAAAGGTGCCGGTTTGTCAGGTAGGCTGTTCTCCATCATAGGGAAGCCTATTTCGCGGCGTTTGCCCACCGGCATGCCATATTTTTCCTGGAAGTAGCTTGGTTCAACTTCAAAATTATTGAGCACCATCGTTTCAAAAGCCACCATCTGCTCCGGCGTGTAATCGGCCGGATCGTCCCATTCAAACGACAACCCTTTTACGGGGAACCCGTGAATGGCCATAATGGGAAGCAGCTGGTTGTTCACGATATCGCGCACCATGTCGCAGTAGCTCTCGATGAGGTTGTCGAATACCTCCATGTGAGTTTTGCTCTGCGCATGCGAGCTGCCCTCTTCGATGGTCATTGTTTGCTGCAGTACGAGTTTTGAAAGTTCGGAGTTGGCCCTGTCAACACGCTTGTCATAAACGTTATAGGCGTCGCCTCGTGAGCTTTCAACCAGTTCTATGTCTGTCGTATCGTCAAATACTCCCCAAGATTTGGCGCCCATGATATCCATCATGGTTGCGAGTTTGTCTTTTTCCCGCTCATCCCTGGTACTGGTCTTTGCTATTCTGATGGGAATGCCGAACATTTCTGCAAATGTATCCCAAAATGCCAGGGCATATTTCTTTGGAATCGTATGCAAAGCTGCCTTTTTGAACTTTCCAAGATCATCAGCCTTACCGGCTTCAATCAGCCAGTATTTGTATGGAGCTTCGTGGTAATCTATGCCATCGCGCCAGTTGTCGTTTGCATTTCTGATGATGCGATGGTATTCCGGCACAACGTGTCTCCTCGGTATCAGCCTACAACCGTCGAAATTGATGCATCCATTCGCATCAGTCTTAACATCTCCGAGCTCAATAAGGGAGTGGCCCCAGTAGATGCTCTCAAGAATGTAGTCCAACAGGTCTTTGAACCAGGTAGTATTGAGATATTTCAAAGCCTCTTCGTCGGCATCGCCTTCAGGAGTTTCAAGCTTGAAACTGCGACACTTTACAAAGCCGTTGACCTGGCCTATAGCACCGGAAAGGTGCGCATCGATGTCAACGTCGTTGTAGACATCATAGAGTCTGCCACGATTGGGGTTGTCGTAATCTATAGCCAACTGACAAGCCTGGCGCCAGCGTTTGATGTCATGCTCCGAGAGCCTTTCGCTCTGCCGCATAAGATCTACCACTATCTTCTTGATGCGTCTGCGGTCATCTTCTTTTGCCAGGTCAAATGTGCCATATTTCGGTGATCTTACAACCGGGGTTACAACCTCATTTGCATCAACCTTTGTCTCGTTTAAAAGCTTCTCGTTTTCCATTTCCACTTCTTTTTACCATACGTTATTTTTAGGCTTTTCGCCGCCATATCTCAGAGGCGAACCGCTCTCTCCGGTAGGACTTGTAGTCATCGGCAGATCCGGAACAACCTTACCGCTCTGAACATCTTTGAGCCAGGAGATGGCTCTGTCATATCTCTCTTTTCTTACTTCGGCACCCATTCTTCCGGGCGCAGATGCTGCCATGTGATATAGTGCTATATCGCAGGTGAACATCACTACCAGGCTGTTGCGCTCTTCTCCGGTTTTTGCGAAAATCTCCGACACATCATAGACCGGTCGCAGGTATCCGGATATCTCTTCTACCGCCTGTTTCTCGGCCCTCTCTCTATTTATCTCGTCAGTCTGCGAGAGTACTTTTAGTGCAGTATCGCCTATTACTACCTTATAATCTTCTTCTACTACAAACATCTCTTTATTGGCTTATTTTGCTATGTATAGCGCGTTTTTGTCTAAGTCACGGATGGTTACACCCTTTTTGAATCGGCGTTGTGCAATAAGATGTTTTAGTGCCTTTCTGGAGGCCACCTTCAGCTTCCCATTATACAGCAACACCATGTAGGTGGTGTTGTAATCTTTTGCAGCCTTATCGGCCTTTTTGATAGCCCTCTTGTATCTAAAGGCCCAAATCATTTTTCTCAACCTTTTAATCATATTTACCATTTATTTTTAGGAGATGGCCTTTTGCCAAATCTCGGAGTGAACGTACTTTGCCGGCCTATTTTCTGGAGTCTCCAGATAGCTCCCTCGTCTGCATCCGGCGCGTCATCGTGAGCTCCGCTGCCTTTACATAGCGCGAGTGTCTGATCAATTCCGGTACGCATGTCCGGAGTATCCTTCTCGGCTTCATTATAGTACACGAACCCGCGCTCCCAAAGGGGAGATATGTTGGTGATTCGCTCAATTTTGTCCGATTTCTTACGCTTGTCGCCGCTGATCGGCAGCTGATACCCGCGAATTATGCCTTCAGCAGTAAACTCATCGAGTAGTATGTCCTGGATGAAATTAGCCTCCATCAGCCACTGCACCTTATCGGCATCATCCCTTAATTTCTCGTACAGGTCATAGCAGTAGCGCACCATTGCGCTGACCGTATCCTGGCGCACCCAACCGGTTATGTAGTGCAGTTCTTTGCCCATCTTTCCCCACATTCTTACCGCTTTGTAGTCGTTTGTAGTCTTCGGCTTGAGCGAGGGGTCTATATAGACAATCACGGCATCATACTTCTTTAGCGAACGTGGCATTTTTTTAAATTTGATCCACTCTTGCTTAAAAATCTTGCCTGCAATAATCGGGTTATGCATATACTCTTTATTCCAGGCATAATACCCCATAAAAGCTGCTGCAGCTTCGGCCTCTTCTTTGGTCCATTTATCTGCCCAGGTAGGATTGCCTTGTGAGTCCACGGCATTGACGCGGATAACGTCCACGCCATCACTCTCTGTCATTTTCTGCAGAACGGAATTTTTACTGATCAGGTTACCTGCCATTATGAAGCGTCCACGTCCAACGTCGAGCGCTCCAAAGAGCGCTTCTTTTACCCAGTTGTACAGGTCTTCAACTCGTGAGGGATTCCGACATAGTTCGTCATCATCAAGGTCGTCTATTATGATGTAGTCCGGGCGTTGCTCCTTGTAGCGCAGACCGCGCGGCGACTGCCCTCGACCAAGGGCATTAAACACACATCCATCAGCCGTAATGAAATAGCCTTCTGCCCAGTCTCCGGTACTTTTTTGTATGCCGAAATCGGAGATGATTCGCTGATTATATTCAAACTCTGCCTGCAAGGATGAGAGCAGCTCTCTGGCATTGTCTTCACTCTTGCCGACCACAACCATGTAATTAAGCTGTCGGGGTGTTTGTTGTTTTAAATAAATAGGACAGAATACATCGAGGTGTGTTGACTTTGCGTGACCTCTTGGCCACATCCAAACGCCTTTATAGTTGAAGTTCTTACGCAGCTTAGCTGCACCCGCGTTGTGAAATGGGGCATTGCGTGTAACCTTGACTTCACCGGTGACCGGATCGATTTTATTTAAATAGTGGGGGAAGTAATATTCGCAGAATTTATCATAATGAGATAATAGGTATGCGATGCGCATTTCTTTCTCTGCAGGTGTTTCATCCACGAGAATTGTCTGAGATGTATAGCTCTGCACAATTTTACAGTGCTCATCCCACCTGGCACGCGCCTCATTTATTTCCCACTTGGTTGCCATTATTGATTTTTAAACTGCTCCGCGATATATAAGTCTTGGTATTTATTAAAAGTCTTGAGCAACTCAGGAGTGATTTGAGAGTCGGTTTTGGAGCGATATTCGAGCCACTTGGAGAAAGCAATGAAGACTTCTATTGCATCTACCACATTCGTCTGCTTGTCCAACTTCTGTATAACAGAAGAGAGCTTTGACAGTTTGTCACCCAGCCCTGCCATTGCCGTGGGGTCATTCGACTCGTTGACTTGATCTATCAGGTTGTTAATTGCCATTAGAAGCTTATTGACCAACTCCGGACGCGTGATATTTTTTGCTGCACGCGTTTCTTTCCACTTCCCGGCATTACACCATTTGCTAACCGTCACGCGTGACACGCCGACTTTGTCGGCTATCTCAGTCATCTCCATCCCGGAAAGGTAGAGTGATCGCGCGAGTGATTTTCTTCTTTCAGCTTCAACTTTATTCATATGAAAACAATTTTTGTCAAAAATGGGCTCCAATAGTCTGAGTAACAAAAAAGTATGCAACCATTGCACATTATTATGCGACCATTGCATACAATTTTGCAACTCTATTCGGCGGGTGGTAACATTGCCAAAAATTAATGATATGAGTAAACGTGCAAGACTTACAAATGAATCTTTAAACCGTTATGGTACATGGCTGCTTACTGCAGGTGGTGATATTGCTCAATTTGAGCGCAACCCTGTGTTGCTTTACATGCATCAGCGTGGTCAGGTGATAGGCATTATGAAAGATATCCTAGTGGAAAATGACGAGGTAATAGCAGAGCCTGAGTTTGACTGTGCCACCGAACTCAGCCGAACCTGTAAGGCGCAGTACGAATTTGGCTCGTTGAGAATGTTCAGCGTTAGCATTGATATCATTGAAATGAGCGATGATCCTAAGTTTCTTAAGCCCGGACAGACGTCGCCAACCATAACTAAATGGAAACTGACAGAGGTTTCCCTTGTAGATATTGGCGCAAATGATGACGCTATTCGCCTCTCATACAAAGGCAAGACACTTACTCTCGCCGCAGGAGACAATCCATTACCAAAATTAATAACAACAAAAAAAGACAACATGGAACTTAAACAAGTAGCCCTAATGCTTGGGCTCTCAGACACCGCCACTGAAGCGGATGTTAAAACTAAGATCGCCGAGCTGATGGCGCAAGAGGCAGAAGCAAAGACTCTGCGCGACAATCTGGCTCAGATGACCCTATCGGCCATCACCACTGCTGTAGACACAGCAATCGGTGAGCGCAGAATTACTGCCGACAGAAAGGACCAGTTCATTCAGCTGGGACAGAAGGTTGGCATTGAGGACTTGAAAAACACCCTGGCAGCCATGTCGCCTGCCGGCAAGGTAAGCGCAATGATCAACCGGGCTTCCAGTTCTTCAACCGTTTCCTACGCAAAACTCTCTGAGGTGCCTGCGGATACGCTGGAACTGATGCGTACAGAGGACCCTGAGCAGTACAAAAAACTCTACAAAGCCGAATATGGCTTCGATTGTCAAATCTAATTTTTAATATAGTATGAAAAGGTTAATGACACTATTTTTCGCCATCCTGTTCAATTCATTGGTTGGCGTCATGTTTGGAGCAGCTGTCGGCATCGGGCCGATTACTGCTGCTATCGCTATGAATGGCATCGCAACCGTTGCGAGCTTTATGCCTCTTCCTGCAAACGTCTTGCGCGCGAGTGTTTATAAGGAGATCTGGACGGGAGAACTTGTTAAAGCCCTTCGTGATGGTCTTACCGGCACTTGGCTGGATGGTGTCCCGGATATGTCATCTCTTGTAGATAACGACGTAATACATCTCGTTGACGTAGGAGCCGATCCTGAGGTTTTAATAGATAATACAACCTACCCCCTCGAAGTGGAGGAGCTCCCGGATGGTGATATAGCCATCAAGCTGGTCAAATTCGAAACTAAACCTACGTCAATTACAGATGACGAACTTTACGCTATCTCGTATGATAAGATGGCCCGCGTGAAAGAATCTCACGTATCTGCCATAAACGAGTCTAAAATGAAGAAAGCGGCACATGCATTGTGCGCTGCCGGCGATACGGCAAAGACACCCGTGATTGCAACCACAGGTGAGGTTGATAGCGTAACAGGCCGTAAACGAATGACCAAGTCAGATATAATCAATTTGAAGGCAAAGATGGATGCTCTCGGAGTACCCGCACAGGGCAGGCGTCTGGTGCTGTGCCCGGACCATGTGCAGGACATCCTCAATTGGTCGCAGCTGTTTGAAAAACAGTATAGCGCAGATACAGTAAGCGGCAAGATCGGTCGACTCTACGGATTTGATATCTATGAGTTCTCCAATACTCCATACTACTCTGCCGCAGGAGCAAAGCTCGCTGTTGACGCAACTCCTTCAGCCGGTGAGTTCAGATGCTCATTTGCATTCTATACTCAGAGAATATTCAAGGCAACAGGTTCGCTAAAGATGTACTACTCGGAGGCCGAAAAGGATCCTCTCTACCACCGCAACCTCATCAACTTCCTACAGAGATTCGTTTGTATGCATAAGAAGGCAGATGCCGGCGTGGTGATCTATTCTGCTTATCAAAATCCCCAAGGTTAATTGAATGAATTATGATACTTAAAGTTAAAAGACCCTTTCAAGACAAATATAATCTTGAGGTTACGTTGGTTCCCGGAGACTTGCTTCAGACAGATGAACTCGACAGAGTCAATGACCTGGTATCGCGCCAACTGGCAAAGATAGTGTCTGTTGAGAATTATGACGCCAAGGTGGCCAAAGCAGAAAAATCTGAGGAAAGCAAGTCTATCGCGGAGACAACTAAAGAAACTGAATCAAAAACAAACAAGCCTGCTCCAAAGGCAACCAAAGATAAGGAAGCGAAGAAAAAGGAACCCACATCAAAGGTGACTAACAAAAAAGAGTAACAATGAAAAAGCCGTTAAGATATCTGGTTATTCACTGCACCGCCACGCCAGAAGGACGCCAGGTCAGCTCTGAGGAGATTAGACGTTGGCATATTGCCCCAAAAGAAAAGGGGGGCCGTGGCTGGAAACAGGTCGGGTATACCGACATGATACATCTTAACGGTGAAGTCGAAAGGCTTGTAGCTAACAATGAGGATGAGTGGGTGGATCCTTGGGAAATCACTAACGGCGCAAAGGGATACAACGGCAGATCTCGACATATGGTATACGTAGGCGGGCTTGCTTCGGACGCAAAAACGCCGAAAGATACCAGGACTCGCGAGCAGCTTGATTCTATGCGCGATTATGTTCTCAAGTTCCACTCAAAACATCCTAAAGTGAAGATCATTGGACACAAAGAAATCGCAAACAAGGCCTGTCCCTGTTTCGATGTACAAGAGTGGCTGCTATCGATCGGCATAAACCAAAAATGAAATGGGAGAAAAGTTAAAAGAGGCGACTATAGGCAACCTCTGGTTCAAGGTGCTGTCCGGCTTTGCGATGGTGCTCATCGTAGCGGGCTTTTTGGTGCCACCTATGGGAATCATTGACGGGTCAGTATTAACCGCCGTAGGAGAAATATTTGCCTTTGCCGCTGTGAACACTGCCCTTAAAGCTATGGATCAGGGCTTCTCAGCCAGGGTAAAACATAAAAAGACCACGCTTTCGCTGGACAAAGTAAAGGAAGACAGCGACAAACCAATACCACCAAAGCAATGAGAAAAATTCTACCCATAATCCTATTGGCCATGATTGTCGGCGGCTGCTGTATTCCATCAAAGTGCGAATACTTTAACAGTATCCCTGAGCGAATCATCGAGAGACAAGACAGCATCGTGTTCTTTCCCATGATAGTACCGGTGCCAATACCGGCAGAAGAGGCTGCCTCAGAGGTTTCGGTTACTGACACCTCTACTATCAAGACATCGGTGGCTGAGTCAAATGCATGGGTAGAAGATGGGCGACTGCATCACAATATGCGTAACCTCTCTGATCAGATGATTCATGTTGAAATTAACGTGCCGAAACACATCTCCATCCAAAAGGAGTACTTGACACGTAACATGGTTAAAGAGGTCGAAAAGCAGCTTACCTGGTTTCAGAAAACGCTCATTTATATTGGCGGTGCAGCCCTCACTGCGCTACTTGGAATATCAGGGTTTAAATTGATAAGATGGCTCAGTATAAAGAGGTTCAAATGATGTTCAATTTGTATTTAAACAGTAAACAAACAATTAAAAATTTAAATTATGCAAGGATATGTAAATGGAAGTGACTTATTGATGTCATTTGCCGGCAAAGCGGTCGGACATTGTACTACCCACTCGGCTACTTACAATACCGAAACAAAGGACGTTGCGGTAAAACCGGCAGCAAGCGTTGAAGCAGGTAATGCATCGCTTTTCAAAACAAAGCGCGTTACCGGTCTTTCGGTTCAGGTGAAAGCAAGTGGTCTCAAGTTTTATAATGAGACCGAGAGCGGATTCAAGGCAGCACTGGCTGCTTGGAAAAATGGCGCTCCCGTAGCCGTAAAACTTTTTGAACGTCAGAATGACGCTACTCCTTATTTGACTGGTAATTTCATTGTTTCGACCCTCGAGGAGACAAACCCGGCAGCTGAGGATGGTACCTATGATATAACTCTGGAGAATGATGGAGCAGTAACTATCGATGAGACCAGACTCGATTTGCTTGCCGGCACTCCCCAAGGTTAATTGATGCGCTATGATTAAACAGGTAAAAATTCAAGGAAAGGAGTACCCATTTCGAGTAACAATGGGAGCACTGCTGCGCTTCAAGCGCCTTACCGGCAGGGATGCTTCCACTATCACTGATGAGGATTTGGAGGGCTTAATAGCGTTGTTCTACTGCTGTATTGCCTCTGCTTGCAATGCTGATGGTGTGGAGTGGCCCTACAGCCTAACAATGTTTGAAGACATTCTGACAGAGGATGAGGTGAAGGAGATGACAAAGCTGATGGCGCGAGAGAACCCGGAAGACTCAAAAAAAAAGGAGCCGAAGAGCAGTCGATAGAGTCGCTCATGTCAATAGCATTGGGGTGTGTCGGGATGAGTTTAGATGATTTTTGCCGATGCACCCCTTTTGAGTTCAAAGGTATATATGACGAATGGTTCAATCGTACGAAAGATGCCATACGGCGCGAATGGGAAATAGGAAGAATGATATCGCTCAATGTGCTTGCGCCATACAGCAAAAAGAGCCTGAAGCCTACCGATATATGTAGGTTCTCCTGGGATGATGAGGATACTTCCGTACCAAAGGGCACAAGCAGCTATGAACGAATGAAAGAAGTTGAGAAAAGAGGTTAGACTCCATTAGGGTGTTCTTTCCACCATTTGATGTAGCCTATCAGCCAACGAATGGAAAAATAAGCAAGAAACATTACAAATGCCGTAAGAAACGGCCCTGCAGCAACAATAAGTTCAACGATATTTGATAGAAACTCACGCATAGCACTACAAATATATAATTAATTTTCAAATGTCTCAAACGATATCGTTTAAAATAAAGATAGAGGGTTCTGATTCCTTCAAAGTTGTGACAGCTGATGCCGGAGAGGTCGCAGAAGCCATCCGTAAAATTAATCAAAGGACCAATGAGCTGAACGGAAACCTGGTTAACACTGCTGCGGCAATGCAGGTGGTGGAAAGCTTAGGGTCAATGTTCTCCGGACTGGAATCTGCAATAGATTCGCTGACATCAGGTTACAGGGCACAAAGTGAGGAGTTGTCAAAGCTGAAGCGGATAATGCGCAACACGATGGATGCCACAGAAGATGAGATTGATTCTGTTAGGCGACTCATTAAGGAGCAGGAGCGTAAAGGTGTTGTTAGCGAAGAGGCTCAACTGGCTGCTGCACAGGAATTGGCCACATATCTGACAATGTCGGACAGCCTCGAGGCTATTTTGCCGACAATGAACAATATGATTGCCCAGCAGCTTGGCATGGGGGCAAGTGCCGAAAGTGCTGCACAGATAGCTATGATGTTGGGTAAAGTAATGAACGGTCAGGTTACGGCGTTGAGCCGTAATGGTTATGCATTCAGCGAGGCACAACAGCACATTCTGCTATACGGAGATGAGATGGAGCGTGCGCATATTCTCTGTCAGGTGGTAGATGAGTCTGTTGCCGGCGTCAACGAATCGATGAGGCAGTCTGATGCCGGAAACATTTTGGATATTTCAAACGCCTTTAATCAGGTAAAAGATAGTGTGGGGCAAGCCCTTAATTTTCTCTCTCCCTATCTTAAATCACTTGCTAAATTTGGTCAGGGCATAACAGGTGTGTCACAACTTGTTATTGCTAAAAAGGAACTTGCCAAAATGCAAGGCATTGTTGCGGCTAATGCCAAAATAGAGGCTGCAGCACAAAAAATGCTTGCCAAAGTGGGTTATCAGGCAGCTGCCGGCACTAATGCACTCAAGGCTGCCACCATTAGTCTTAAGATGGCAATTGGAGGCATTTTAATTGCCATCCCGATACTCGTTTCTCTCTTTGTAAAACTTGCTAATAAAGGCAAGGATGCTGCAGATGGCGTAGATGCTGTAACTGAGGCACAAGAAGAATACAAGCGGGCATCTATTGATATCAGGACAGAGCTCTCGCTCGAACTGATCAAATTGGAAGAGTTGATAAAGAGCAAAAAGGATACTGCCGATATGATAGAGCATCTCAACACCACATACGGCAATATATTTGGCACCTATCAAACTGCCTCTGAATGGTACGATGTTCTAACAGCCAAATCGGCTGCATATGCAAGGATGATGGGACATGAGGCTGAACTAAGATCGCTTGTGAATGCCAAACATGAAAAAGAACAGGAGAAAGATGACTTGCTTAAAAAGAGGGCTCTTATTGCCGCTGATCAGGATAAGCATGTTAATGATTTTAACCCAATGCTTGGAAAGGAGCATCGCATGGAAATGGGTTTTGGGTTTCGGAAGTTCCGCAATCAATTAGCTTTGACTGATAAAAAAATAAAGCAGTTCAAAGAAGAATTAGGTGTTATTGATTCTGAAATTATTGCTGTACAAAAGAAGATTGATGCTGAGGAAGATTATCTCGCTCAAGGCACAACCGCTGAAATTGAGCCACATCCCGACCCCAAATTCGTTGCTCAACAGAAAGCCGATGAGGAAAGAAGAAAGAAAGCTCAAGAGGATGCGGCAAGAAACAGAGAAAAAGAGGCTGCTAATATTGCAAATTACAAAAAATCCGTACAAGATGCTATTAAGGTCAACAAGGCCTTAGATGACGAACGCGACAAAGAAAACATAGTTCTTAATGCGAGACGTAGTGGCTTAGCTTCACTCATTAGCACCTATGGCCTTGAAAATGCCGAGGTTCAAGAGCTCATTGTGAGGTATAGGGAGCTAAGACACTTAAAAAACACACGAGAAGGAGTGTTACCTAAGTCTGTTACAGCCTTAAATCAGCCTAAACCGATAATAGAAAAACTCCCAAAACTTCCGGAGATTAATATTGAAGATCTCACTTTTGAAGACACAATTATGTCTGCTGAAGACGCAGTCACTGCACTCAATGCCCTGGGTTCTACAATGAGTAGCTTAAAAGGCATCGTTGGCGAAGGTGCTGCCGGCTGGCTAGAGTGGGGTGCAAACATACTGCAGGCAGTCGCACAGGCGCTGCCGGCACTCTCGACCTTGTTCGCAGCTAACACCTCGGTGGCTGCTGCTGAAGGAGCTGCATCGGTAGCCTCAATACCTTATGTG
>Ga0255346_1000931_pt1 | contig 43970 bp, 37 predicted proteins | sample wastewater_treat_FD_194410 | JGI IMG/M metagenome (GOLD analysis project Ga0255346, IMG submission 194410) | Wastewater microbial communities from Lulu Island WWTP, Vancouver, Canada - plant22 | ecosystem: Engineered > WWTP > Wastewater > Unclassified | place: Canada: Vancouver, British Columbia...
AGCCTGCTTTTCCATCTTTATATATATGTATAGATAAAGGTGTGTCGTAGTCATCTTCATCACATGACCAACCCCAAGATGATATTTTTCCATTAAGATCACAAGAAGATCCATCATGCCATCCTTTAGGGTCAATTGGATTGGGATCCGGATCTGGATCATTAGGATCTGGGTTTTCAGGGGGATTAGGCCCACCACTGCAAGGCCCGCCGTAACAATCTCCAGGACAACTCCAAGTCCAGCAAATAGTACCACCACCAGCTGTAGGCCTGCACTCTCGACCAGAGCTAACACATGTCTCCTTATCGGTTGTACAATTAATTGAAGAGCACTCGGTACAAGAACCAAGAACATTACTACCATCAATATTATTACTATTATTACCAACTTTTGGTATTGAATTTTTAACAAGGGCTAGAAAATTGAAAGGGTCTGCATCTTGGTTATAGGTAATGCTACCACCACCTAGTGGGGTCATACACGGCGGTTTTATACAAGGAGGTCTTATAATAGGAGGTTGGGGTGGGTCATCAGGCGGTAGCGGGTCATCTGGATCTGGTGGATCTGGGCAGGTACAAAGCGATACTGGAGAACATGTACAAACTACAGGATCCCTACAGTAATCGTCCTCTGCCTCTACTTTAACTAAAAAAATACCTGATATAGCAGATATAAAAAAGATAAAAATACAAACTTTAAAAATATTAACTCTAGTATTTTTTAAAATTTTATCAGTCATCACTTCTTAATTAATAGTAACCAACTTATAGGAGATTCCCTACATCCTTTATCTTGACAAGTAAATATAATTTTATCACCAGCTTCTAAACTATCAGGAAAAGCACCTGCATCGGAAGTCCCAAAATTCTTGACAAAATCATAACCCCCTTCTTCCACTAACATAAAAAAACGATCATTATCTATCCTAGGATCAAGCCTGATAAAGCTTCCTGTCACGGCTACATCCTCTATAGAAGAGTCTGTTGTAGAAAGAACCTCATAATAAAAACCTGCATCTTCAGATTTGTGGACAAGTAGCATAATCTCACCGTTAATCAATTTTGGATTTGGTACTAATTTACCATCCTTTTTATTTCTAGTGACAAAACCAAGGACCCCAACCATAGGATCTATTAGCGCATTTTTTTTATCGTCTTCTATATTACCTATAATGATTCCAAAACTAGACTCATTAGGTTCGTCATGAACAACCTCATTATCATTATTTTTATAATCTGTATTTTTATATATTTTTAAATAAACAAGTACAAAAATGGAAAGTGCAAATAAAGATAGCATCAAAAGCATAAAAAGATTATTTCTTTTACCATTTTTTGCAGACACGGAACCATGCTCAATATAATCCATACTTTAATTATAGTGCCCATAACAATTGATGTCAATAAAAAAATACGCACTTGGGATAAATCTCAAATGCGTATATATAAATTACTCATCTTTAGGGTACACCTCAATATATTTTGAAAGTTCTACACCTAATTCAAAAACATCGCTCGTACCAACATGGAAAATGGCAAAATCAATTCGCGTTTTCTTTCCAGAATACAACTCTTTCCATATCCCATTATTGCACTGCGCGTAAACACCTAAAGTACTAATCAAAATAGCAGGACCATATGCTACATCTCCATCAAATAGTTTATTTATCATATAGTCTTTAAATCCAATGTAAAACACTATATTGTAGTCATTCAAATTAGCGCCATAAACATCGGAACCTAAAAATCCATACGCCTTAGAAACATTGTTAGGCACACCCGTCTTTACTAATGCTACAGATATCAATGTAATAGGTTTGATGCCATCAGGTGGTTCCTCATTTCCATTGTACATAAACCATACAGAGTAGGGTCTTTGGACATAGCCCTCACCATCATTTAAGTCATTGGCGTAAAGATTATCAATCTGAACTTTTTGCCAATCTTCTGGATCGTTTGTTTCTTGAGCTTTTGCCCATAAGGACATAAATGATTTGAGATCATCATCGGATATGGCTATATCGTCTACACCCTTACCAGGAGATCCTTTAACCCACCATATTCGAAGTATATTTTTTGCCATAACATATGTAAACATCTCCTCATCAATTATTACCTTTGTAATCTCAGGATTCATAGATGAGTCAGTGATAAGTTCAAGATTAAACTTAACACCCATATATTCTGTGACAATGGTTTGAACATGGGAAGGGTTTAAATCATTTTCTACTGGAATACCTAATGTTGGTGTTGGAACTAACGTAGGTGTTGGTGTATCAGTTGCAGTTGGAACAGGTGTCTCAGTTGGACTTGGGGTATTGGTGTATGTTGGAAGTGGGGTAGGGGTAGAAGTTGGAACAAGTGTATCAGTATTAACAACATCAGATTGATTATTACTTGGTACATTTGGTTCTGTTACTACACAACCACACCCATTTAACAACATAACAAAAACAACAAACAAAAGTATCGCTTTCTTTTTCATTTTATTTTCTCTCTCTTTCTCCCATTAATATATGGGTGTGTTTTTTAATATATACCTATATTTAATATTCTATAGGTTATTATGATTGAATATTATCACTTAGTTTATGTTAAATCAAATTAAAAGTTGCTCTAATATGCACTTACCGTGTTAAAATCAATTGTGTAAATTTGGATATTAAATATGCTTGAAAAAGAAATTACCCTAAAAGGAATATCAGAAATTGAAGTAAAAGAAAAACAAAAAAAGTATGGTTTAAATAAACTTCCAGAAAAAAGGCCTCCTAGTAAGTTATCTATATTTTTGTCTCAACTTAAAAACCCATTAGTTTATGTTCTTATAGGGGCTTCCGTTATAACCATAATAATAGGTCATATAACAGACGCGGCTATAATAATGTTTGCAGTTGTAATAAATACAATATTAGGGTTTATTCAAGAAAATAAAACATCAGACTCTCTGTCGGCCTTAAAGAAGTTTATATCTGACACTACAACTGTAATAAGAGATGGGAAAAGAAAAGAAATAGAAACAAAATTCTTGGTCCCTAGGGATGTGGTAATACTTGGGCAAGGGGAAAGAATACCAGCTGATGGGGTAGCTCTAGACATAAATAGATTTTTCTCTAACGAAGCAATGCTAACTGGAGAAAGTGTTCCAATAGAAAAAAATGAGGGAGATGAGCTTTTTATGGGCACAACTGTTTTTTCTGGACAGGCTTTAATGGAAGTAACAAAAATAGGACCAAATACAAAAATGGGTGCTATAGCTGAAAAAATACAAGATGTAGAAGAACCAACACCCTTTCAAAAACAAATAAAAAAGTTCAGCAAACAACTTTTAGTTGTAATAGGAATTATTGTAACAATAGTGTTTATAGCAGGTCTTATTCACAAAATGAGTCTGTCTGAAATATTTATCACATCCGTAGCTTTAGCAGTATCCAGCATTCCAGAAGGTTTATTAGTGTCACTAACAGTTGTCTTAACAATAGGGATGCAAAAAATATTAAAAAGAAAAGGATTAGTAAGAAAACTAGCTGCTGCAGAAACGTTAGGAGGAGTTTCTGTTATATGCGTAGATAAAACAGGAACTTTAACAGAAGGAAAAATGGAGGTTTCTGACTTTTTTGGAGACAAAGAACTTATCGCAAAACAAAACATACTAGCCAACGACCTTGACGATCCACTTATAGTAGCTTCCTATGATTGGGCAGAAACCGTAGTTGATAAAGAAACTTTAACCAAACATAACAGGTTAGACAGCATACCCTTTACATCAAAAGAAAAGTTTTTTATGAGTCTCCATAACGGAGATGAAAATAAAAATATAATATTTGTTAACGGGGCTCCTGAGGTTTTACTACAATGGGTAGAAAATATAACAAAAGAAGAAAAAGAAAAGATTCTAGATGAAATAAATGAACTCACCGGTCATGGGAAAAGAGTTTTAGGGTTTGCAAGTAAAGAAGTTGATAAAAATAAAAGCACACTAGAAGTATCAGATGCTAAAAGTGGTTTATCTTGGGTAGGATTGTTAGCCTTTTCTGATCCAATAAGAAAAGGGTTAAAAGAAGCTCTGGAAGAAACCACAGAAGCTGGGATAAGGGTTATTGTCATAACAGGAGATTACGCCAACACATCTTTGTACGTAATGTCAAAACTTGGAATGAACGTTTCAGAAGAAGAATACATGACAGGAAAACAATTATCACAAATGTCGGATGGAGAATTAAATAATGTAATAGGAAAAATAAAACTTTTTGCCAGAACAACTCCGGATCAAAAACTACGCATAGTTAATGCATTAAAAGCAAAAAAAGAAGTTGTAGCTATGATAGGTGACGGAGTTAACGATGCCCCAGCATTACACAACTCAAATATAGGTATAGTTGTAAACGAAGCCTCCGATGTGGCAAAAGAGTCTGCTGATTTAATACTTTTAGACTCCAATTTTTCAACCATAGTAAGTGCAATAGAAGAGGGTAGAATAATGTTCCAAAATATAAGAAAAATAATACTTTACCTTTTATGTGACGCCTTTGAAGAAATGCTAGTAATATTAGCAGCAATATTGTGTAACTTACCTTTACCAATTACTGCTGTACAAATTTTATGGGTAAATCTTGTCTCTGACGGATTTCCAAACCTTGCGTTGTCAGTTGATCCTAAAAATGGAGACATTATGAAAGAAAAGCCAAGATCAGCAGACGAACCAATTGTCACAAAATGGATGCTTGTCCTTATGTCGTTTATAAGTGTAGTAGCAGGAATAACAGCTTTATTTTCATTTGTATACATTTACAAAATAACTGGAAATGAGGTTTTAGCTAGGTCTGTAACCTTCATAACAATAGGTATAAATTCATTAGTGTATGTATTCTCTGTTAGAGCACCTAGAGCGTCTGTTTTTAAAACAAGATTATTTAAAAATAAATGGTTAAATGTAGCTGTTATAGGTGGGTTCATACTTCAAGCGATACCTTTTATGACCCCAGCCTTTAGAGAGTTCTTTAAAGTAGAAGCAATTCCGTTTACATACTGGTTAAGAGCATTTAGTTTATCCTTGTTTATGTTTGTGATAGTAGAAATATTTAAACATGTGTATAAACCTCTTATTCACCACCAAGATTTAATATCAAAACAATAGTAAAGTATGGTTGTGATTACGTGGGGAGCAGAAATTTATTTTAGAGAAGAAGCTATGTCCATAAGATCGTGTTTGCTTGATGATACAGTAGAGATAGAAATTAAGACATTTTCATCAGTTAAAATTAAAACGCTCTTTGAACCCTGCGCATTGAAACTATCATCTACAAAATAGGCTTTGTTATTTTTTGCTAAAGACAGGTCAATAATCTCAAATTTACCATAAACCCCAGACACCTTCTTTATAAAATTTTCCATAGAAAAATCACTACTAACTCTTGCTTGTTTTAAAACAATTGGCCTTGACTGCTTTATATCAATAGCCTCATTTAGAGAGAAATCGTATGTAACATGCACTGCATCCTTCTCACCTTCAAGATCCTTATCACTAGAAAAATTTGAAGCATATACTAAACCTAAAGGCATAGGGTCGGGTTTATATATATGAAAATCTACTTTAGAAGAAACTTTTTTATATCCAAAATCATCATTTCTCATTACTGAATAACCAGATACAACAGCAATAACAGAAGGCACTATAAAAACAATTGTTACTAACACAATAGTTAATATATTTTTCTTTGATATTTTATTATTTTGTACCCTAAATTTTTTATAAGAAACTAAGAGAATAATTAAAGTTATAAGAGAAAGGATAAACGCTGGTTCACTAAGAATCCCACCTATAATGTTGTAGGCCTTTGTAGGAAGTTTTGGAATATCACTATTAATATTAACTGAACTAATTGAGAAGTACTTTAATACAGATGACATTAATTTGTAATTTATTATTGATAAAACAGTAGGAAATATAAGTAAACACAATAAACCAAAAATAAAAGATTTCCTTGACCCTGTTTTTAGTATAAAAGCACTATAAAGAATAACTGATGCAGATATTGCAAAAAGAATTATTACAGGACCGTACAGAGGAAATTCTTTCAAAAAATAATACATAGCACCACTTGTATAAGACGCTCTATTAACAATTCCCATCACGGCAATCATTATCCCAGCCTTATAGATAAGAAGAAAGGATATAACTATAAATAATATAAATATGACATTTATTACGGGGCTTGATTTTTCTCCAACAGGAATTTTTACATCATCTTTAGCAATAGAAGCTGGGTGGTTTTGACCACTATCAATAACAAGTACGTTATCCCTATCTTTTACGTGCACTTCAAATGGTGTTGTGGGATCAAAACTATTTACTTTATTAAAGGTATCTTCAATATCATCAGTAGACCAATTATTATCTATAAGTTCTTCTTTTATAACATTCTCATCAACACCACCATTCTTTCTCGATTTTACATACTCAATAAGCTCTTTTGTAACCATAAGTTATCTCAACTCTTCAAGTGCTGGTAAGTTATCTCTTACTGCACCTATCATATTTTCAACTTCCTTAAATTTTTCAATTACCTTTTCCTTTGTAGTGGCCTCCAAATTTATTCTCAGTAAAGGCTGGGTATTAGAAGTTCTTAAGTTAAACCTCCAATCTTCAAACTCGACAGATAGCCCATCAATTTTTTCAATTTTAGCACCCATGCCGCTGTAATAATCTTCAATCTTACTTATAACTCCAAGGGCATTTTCCACCCTGTAATTTACCTCTCCTGAATTAGGATAATTATCAAATAAATAATCTACTTCTTTTGTAAGCTCAAAACCGTCAAAATACATATTTATCATTTGTGCTGTTGTTATCATCCCAGAATCACAATTATAAAAGTCTTTGTAATAAAAATGGGCACTAGCTTCTGCACCAAATAAAGCTTGTTTTTCAGCCATAGCCTGTTTAAAAAACGAATGACCAGCTACACACTGATGAGTTTCGGCTCCAAACTTTTGTGCCTCTTTTATAAATGGCCATGTAATACGAGGATCGTGGATTATTCTTTTATTTTCTGGGTTATTTTCAAGCAAATTTTTGGATAATATAACGCCAATATAAACACCATCTGGTTTTCTACCTTTTTTATCTATAAAAAAAGATCTGTCAGCATCACCATCTATGGCAACACCAAAATCAACACCTAACTCAACAACTTTTTTCTTTATTTCTGCAACGTTTTCTTCTTCCATTGGGTTTGGAACATGGTTTGGATAAGTACCATCTGGCTCAAAATACATTCTTTCTATTTGTATATTCTCATAAATACTTTCATGAGGATCATTCTCAGTTTTATGTTTATCACTAAAAATATAGTCAAAAACTTTCCCACCAATTCCATTACCAGCATCTACAACAATTTTCACAGGTCTTCTATTTGTTGTTGTGATGAAAGACAGAACTTTTTCTTTGTAAGCAGGCATGACATCTATTTTTTCTACTTTTCCTACCTCATCAGATACTTTTATATAGGAACCTTCCAATATAATCTTCTTTAAGTCCATTAAACCTGTAACACTACTAATTGGGCGAGCGTTTTTTGCTACCATCTTACATCCATTCCAACCAGCGCCATTATGAGAGGCGGTTACAACTAAACCACCGTCTAAAATATCGTGGTATTCTCCAGTTGCAAAATATAAAGCTTCTGTAGGGACTTCACCTATATCTAAGACATCGCAACCCATCTCATTTATCCCTGACATTAAAGCCTCTTGCATATCAATACTTTCGGGTCTGATATCATGTCCGACTGCTACTTTTTTTGGTTTGAAAAATGTCACATAAGCTTTTCCTAGATTTTTATAAAATTCTGCGTCCAATTCATCTGGGTATCTTCCTCTAATATCATAAGCACGGAAAACAGTATCAAGTATTTTTTTATTCATTAATGTCTCCTTTATATAACTAAATTTACCTCTATTTCTCCTGCATCTTCTCTTAAAGGTATACGATCATCTTCTACTTTGTTCCCATTAATACTAAGTCCTTTGTAGATACCTCTTTCAACTTTAATGTTATATCGTGTCCCTTCATAATTGTAGCTCATATTAAACCCTTCCCATTCCTTTGGAATAACAGGATCTAAAATAAAATGATCGGAAAATTTCTTGAAACCAAGTATGTCTTCTATACTGGATTGGTATAACCATCCTGCAGAACCTGTATACCAACTCCAACCACCTCTAGCCATATGGTTTGGATTAGAGTATATATCCCCAGTCATAACGTAAGGTTCACATTTGTATATATCGGCATCTTCTACATTTGAAGATCTATTTATTGGATTAAGAGTATTAAATAACTCATAAGCTTTTTCTGCCTTTCTCATCATTGCATAGGCTTTCATAGCCCAAACAGCTCCATGAGTATACTGACCACCGTTTTCTCTCATTCCTTCTGGGTATCCTTGGATATATCCTGGGAATGGGATAGTAGATTTGAAGGGCGGCGTCAGCAGTTTTATAATATTGTGTTTTTTGTCCTCAAGGTATTTTTCGTGATTTAACATGGATTTTTCCATTTTCTCGGGTAACGCCGCCCCCGATATAACACTCCATGATTGAGAGATAGAATCTATAGTACACTCACTGTTAACATGAGATCCTAAAGGTGTTCCATCATCATGGAAAGCTCTCATGAACCACTCACCATCCCATCCATTTTCATTTACATTTTTCTTTAAGTCATTGTAAGTAGTGTTATATCTACCAACCTCGTGTCTTCTATCTGTTTTTTCTAATATTTTTATAAATTTATTTAAAACAGCCAATATAAACCAACCTAACCAAACACTTTCTCCATGACCCTCATCACCTATACTATTTAAGCCATCATTCCAATCTCCTGATCCTATTAAAGGTAATCCATGTGCACCAAAATTCAAAGATCTGTTAATAGCTCTTATACAGTGATCTAAAACACTTCCTCTATCATCAGAAACATTTGGTACAAAATAAGAACTTTCTTCATGAGGTTGGAGTAGCGGGCCTTCTAAATAAGGTACCTCTATATTTAATATTCCAACATCTCCTGTTCTTTCTATGTAATAACTAACAACGTATGGAAGCCACAAAAGGTCATCTGTAATTTTTGTTCTAACCCCCGCTCCCGACGGGTAGTGCCACCAATGTTGTACATCTCCTTCTTTAAATTGATGGGCACAACACAAAGTTATATGATCTTTTACTTTTACAGGATCTATGTGTATTAAAGCCATTACATCTTGCAGCTGATCTCTGAACCCAAATGCACCCCCAGCTTGGTAGAAGGCAGTCCTTGCTTGAACTCTACAAGACAAAACTTGGTACAGTAACCAATTATTTAAAAGGTAATTGAACTTCTCATCTGGAGTATTAACAACAATAGCGGAGTTTATATTCTTCCATTTTTCAACAACCCTATTAAAACTCTTATCAGCTGCCTCTACAGTATTATACTTATCTATTAATTCATTTACTGATTCTGAGCTATTATCTTGACCAAGAACAAATATTAAACTAACCTTAGAATTCTTTGGGACTTCTATATCTGTTGTTAAAACACCACATTTATCATATACAGACTTAAATCCTGTAACTCCTCTTATATTTTTGTAAACCCAAAGAGGTGTCTTTTTTGAATTTCCCGCCCCAAAGAATTTTTTCCTATCTGATGTTGCTGCTATTACAGGCCTATTTGTAGAAATAAAAGCTATTTGGTTAGCAAAACCTTGGCTAAATAAATTTTGAGCTGTAATGCTTTGTTTAGTGGGATCAAATTCTATTTTTAAGTTTTCTTGGTCAAAATATCTATGCTCGCCAAGGACGAATTCAACATAATAAGAATTTTCTATAGTTTTTGTATACGATGTCTTATTTTTTAATGTTAATTTTAATATTTTTACAGGATCATTATTATCTACAAAAACTTTTAATGTATGTTCAATACCAGAATTTTCTCCAATATATTCTGTATAACCTTGAGAGTGAGTAACTTTGAAATTGCCAACCTTGTTTGGGAGTGGGGTAGCGGTAAATATTTTCTGAGTATCTACATCTTTTAGATATAAAATTTCTCCCTGAGTATCACTAACAAAGTCATTTGACCAAGGTGTGATTTTGTTCATCTGACTGTTTACGTTCCACGTATAACCAAGCCCAGATTCCGTAACCAGTGAACCAAATTTTTCATTAGACATTATGTTTGACCACGGCAGAGGAGTACTTTTTTCATAAGATACGTCCATAACATAGTTCTCACCACCCTTGGTAAAACCCCCAATACCATTATAAAAATCAAGCCCCTCTTCAAAGCCTTTTGTTGGAGTTATTGTTTCTACAAAATCTTCATAAGAAGCCTCCTTTATAGATGTTGTTTCTGGCTCGTTATATCTTGAGGCCATACTTATCTGTTCTTCTAAAGATCCTAAAGACGTATCTAAAACAACCTTAGCTAAAGACAACATTGTAAATCTTTCTTCCATTGTTATATCGTTTACATTCAAAACATAGACCCCAGATCCTTGATAGGGGTGTGATAGAGATCTTTCTACAACCTCATATACATCTTGTTCAAGTGTTTCTTCATAACTAATTTTTTCATCCACAAGAAATACAAGATCAAATGAAAATCTCATTATTCTCAAATATTCATGGAGTAAAACCATATTTTTTATTAACTCCATGTTCTTACTGTTAACCTTTACAACAACCATTCTTTCTTCACCAGATATTCCAAACCTGTATAACAAACTTCTTCCCGTGGTGTGATCAATATTTAAATATTCTTTTAGTCTGTAATCTGGGTAAATAATTCTTGAGGCCACTCTTTGAAAAAGTATTTCTTGTCTAACATCTATCCCCAAGTGAGTCCTTCTAGCATCTACATAGTGGGTATTAAGATACTTAAGCTCCCCCATCTGCTCACCTGTAAATAAAAGCTCTCTTGCTGCCCTTATTTCATGTAAATTATTGGCATAACCATATATAAAATGTATCTTTTTGGATTCCCCCGGCTTTAGCTCTAACTTGTACCTTATACTAAATACCGGGTCTAAAACATTTCCAATTGAGTTAGTTAATGGAGAATTCAATGCAGCTGGGTTTTGAATGTGTTTTATTCTTCCTATAAAAGCACTTCTATCGGTCTCATAAGATAAAGCAGAAACACCCCCATCTTCTGAAAATCCAAAATGGAAAGCAAATTTTTCTATATCTCGTATGTATCTCTTTTTCCTCTTAGCTATCAAAACCCCATCCTCATAACTTGTTTCAACAAATAATTTATTAAAAAGCGGATGAGCAATGCCAGCCTTAAAGTCATCAAGCATAATTTCACTGTAAGTTGTGACTTCATAACTCTTTGTCTCCTCCGATGTATTTTCTAACGTGAGTTCTCTAATTTCAAAATTTTTTTCTGGCGGTACAAAGACATTTAAAGTAGTTTGGGTTTTTTTATCCAATCTCTTAAAATGTGCTGATTCTGAATAAAATCTAACTTCATAATCTTCTGGTTGAACCAATGTAGGCTGATAAGTTGCAGACCAATGGTAGTTACTACCAATTTCTTTTATAAAAATATGATTCCCTGAATTATCCAATGTTAAATCCTCAGTAAACCTGTTTAAGAAAATGTCTCTAAACTTGCTGTAACCTGACCCAGAGTTTGAAATCATTACAGAATATTTTCCATTACTATATAAATGAGCCATCGGGAAGAGAGTATTTGGAGTGTTTGAATATCTAACTCTTTCTTTTTCAAATCTTCTTACATTGCTTGTCCTTGTATAAAATCCATATTGATTAGGTTCTACAACATTTGCCACTTCTGGTATTTTTTCATCAAGTAAAATATCACACGATTTTATGTAATCGTTAGAATGAAGTCTTTTGCTCATTAACCTATCATTTAAAATATTATTTATAGAGACTAGACTCATTCCCTGATGATGAGCTGTGTATATCTTCACGTTTTCCCCAACTCTTGGTTCTGATGTAGATCTATTAAAGTCTATAGATTCATAAAATCCGTACGGGCCTACAACACCCATATCTTCAAGTCTATGTAAGTTCTCTTCAGCTTCCTCGGGCTTTATCATAAGAGCCAAGAAAGATGAATAAGGTGATATGACTAAATCATGAGCATCGTATCTTTTTAAAGCTAGATCAGGAACCCCCATCATTTTGTACTGGTAATTTGAATCAAAATCAAAGGCATCAAAACTAGATTCAGATATTCCCCAAGGTATTCCATAATCAGACGCGTACTTCTTCTGCACTTCAAACATTTCCTTGGCAGTCTGATTCAAAAAAGTATTTTCTTTCTCATTAAGAAGTAGAGATGGGAGAAGATATTCAAACATAGTACCTCCCCAAGACATAAGGTAAAATTTTCCTTTTCTTATTCTCACAGGTCTTGATAAGGTAAACCAGTGTTTTACTTCAACCTGATCTAAAGCTATGGCAGCATAACTAGCTAACCTTGATTCAGAAGCTAATATATCGTAGTAGCTAGAATCCATTTGTTTTGCAGCAGTGTTATAGCCAACCGGGAATACTGACATATTTTTATCGTATAAGAATGTGAAATCGGTTTTTATATAAATTCTCTTTATTAATTTAGACAATTGGGAAAGTTTTTTAGATAACTGTGGGTGTGATTTGGACGCACTTAGAGAAATCTCTTCACAAGCTGACTCCATTAACATCATTGATATAACAAAATTACCACTATCCGCCGTTGAAATGTAAGGATCTAATGGGTTTAGACTTTTTAGGTCATACCAATTATATAAATGTCCTCTAAATTTCTTAATTCTAAATAAAACTCCTATTGTTTTTTCTAACCTATCAGTAAAATTTTCTATATTCAGTATTCCCAAATCATAAGCAGACAGCAAAGACAGTAGATAAAAACCTATATTAGTAGGTGATGTTCTGTAAGTCACCTTTTTTGATGGAGAAAGCTGTACATTATCTGGTGGTAAAAAGTTACTCTCCTTGTTTGTATATTGCTCAAACATTGACCATATTTTTGCAGCATATCCCATCATTCTATCTTTGTCTCTCACACGTTCTGAAATACGTATTTTTTTGTATGGTTTGCTGATCAAGAAAACGTATAAAGGTGAGAGTGTCCAAAGTAAGAGTAGGGAAGTATTAAAAACATTTAACTTACCTGCAATAGAAAGATAAACTACCGTAGCTGTATTTATATAAACTATTTTAGAAGAAACAAAATAACCGACCATATTGTTCTCACCTATAACTCTTTCCGCATCACTGTGAGTAACCCATTCTAATAAATGTTTCTTTTTTACCAATCTAACAAGAGTCCTTGTGATAGCTAATACTTTGTTTATAGCGTTAACAGGTACCATCACAAAAGAAGAAAGGGAAAGTTTAATTTTTCCAAAAACAAATTTTGCCGATAAACGTATTTTCTCTATATAAGGTATTTTATGAACTAAAAATTTATCTAAGCTCAAAAACTCAAGCAATAAATGTCCAAAGTAAAGGGTTAAAATAAGAATATCTATTTTGTGAGATCCTATAAAAAACCAATTTAAGAAAAATAGTAAAATAAAAGCTGGGGAAGATAAACTCCTTCTTAAATTGTCAAAAACCATCCATTTGGACAATATATCCATAGGATTGTTTACTTTCTCTCCCTTGGCATTAACTATTTTAGGACATAACCAAGGTAAAAGTTGCCAATCCCCTCTGACCCATCTATTTTCTCTTGAAACAAAACTCTTAAATGAAGTGGGGAAGTCCTCTACAAGACTTGTATCAGATAAAAATCCAGACTTTGCAAAACAACTTTCTATAAGATCGTGGCTAAGAAGTGCATTTTCAGGGAACCTGTCTACCAAAGTCTCTTTTACAGCACGGACATCAAAAATACCTTTGCCCATAAAATTAGATCTATTAAAGACATCCTGATATATATCTGAAACAGCTGTAGAATAGGAATCAAAACCACTTTCAGGAACAAATATTTTAGTAAATGGGGAAGCGTTTTCTACTTCTGGTCTTATTATTATTCTAGGTTGTAAAAACCCATAACCTCTGGTTATTATTTTTTTATCTTCATCTAAAACAGGGGAATTTAATGGGTGAGCCATAGCCCCAATTAGTTTTAAGGCTACATCTGCAGGCAATAAAGTGTCTTCATCCAGAGTTATAACATATCTAACACCATGTAGTTTAGAAATATCTCCATCTATAACGGAAAAAGTTGTCTTCACATTTCTTGAATCGTCTGAAAGCCACGAGACCAACTCCATCAACTTACCTCTTTTCCTCTCCCAACCCATCCAACAATCTTCATTTTCATTAAATAATCTCTTTCTATGGAAAAGGTAAAAAACATCATATCCCGAAGCTTTGTGTTTAGAATTTAGCTGCTTAACTCTTTTCCTTAAATATGAGAGATTCTTTTTATCATCTTCAGATTCTTCTTCATCACTATCTTTATAATCACTTAAAAGAGCAAAATAAACATTACTAAATTTATTAGACAAAAATCTCTTTTCCAAATTATTAATTAAAATATCAACTTTGTTTTTGTCTGAAAACATACAAGGTACAGCAACAAGAGTCTTTAAGTTTTCTGGTACATCTTTCAATTCAATTTTTGGTGGTAAAGATGGGGATAACAACCATGTAAAAACCTTATTTACCACATATAAAGCAAGACTTGAGGCAGGTATTATTTGTAAAAGTAAGACTATAAAAGCTAGAGATAATTCAAGAGTATTTTTAAAAACAAAAGAAAAGGAAAAAACAGAAATTGCATAAGTGATAAGAATAATTGAACCTATATAAGATATATCAGGATGTTTCCTTATAAGATCCTTAATTACACCCTTTACTTTAGGTTTGTAACCTATCTTTTTGGAGAAACTAAAGTAACCATCGTCTATTAAGTGATATCCAACATGTCTCTGAGTATCTATATTGGAAACAGCTGCAGCATCTATGGCTTTTCTTGCTATCTCAGATTCACTGTAACTACTGTTGTTACTCATGTCCTCAATTATGTGTCTATATCTATCTCTGCTTATGTCATCCATTGAGGAATATATCCCAGCAGGATCTGTAGCTAGAGTACTTTCAACTATACTTACTTTTGGGAATAATTTTGACCAATTTATAAATGAGAATTTCCTAGTAGAACTTACGGCATTGTTTAATTTTTGTTTTAAATCCAAATCCCTTAAAACACTTGCTCTAGTAAATTCTTCTAAATTCAAGTCTTCTTCGTGAACCTTGCTTTCAATTAACTTCAAGGCATCTTCAACTCTATAATCTAGCTCTCTAACATCTTCTAATACTAATAAAAGAACATGAGGGGTGACTTCTTCATTTTTCATGATCCTTCGGACTCTTTTTACAGGATTCTTGCCCTTATCTATATCAGAAGATATTTCTTTTACTATATCAGCGGCTAATTTACTGTTTTCTATTTTTTCTTTAACCTCATTACCACTATCAAGTACCGCCTTCAAAAGTTCAAATTTTATTATTGATGGTAAAACCCAAAGCTCTAAACTAGATAGGGGATATATTTTTTGATAACCCTTTAGAAAAGGTATTAAAGTATCTTCAGAAAAATTATACGAGCAAGCTTCTAAATACTTTATAGTTATATAATAGATTTGAAAATAAACTCTATCGTACTCTGATAACGGTAATCTTTTTAATATCCTAGGCTTAAAAGTACCTGAAAAAACTGGTTCCTGTTGGCTTAAAATGTAGTAATTATCTAATATCCAAGAAGATGATAGCGGTACCAGCTCGGGATTTTTTTCATACTCATTAACAAGATACTTATAGAGATTTTCCATATCATTCAATAGTGACCTGTAATCCAAATCTTTTTCTGACTGAACGCTGGAAAAAAGACTCTTAGAAGGAAACTTCTTTTTTATAGCTATGTCTCTTCCTAATGTATAAAAATTAACCTTAGTATCCATTAAAATAACCCACCTTAGTTTATATTATCTCATATAAATCATATATTTGAGACATGTAATGTAGCTTATTGTCGCTTTTAATTTTAAGGTTTTTATTGTTAAATATTAATATGAAAAAATTCTTTAATATTGTTCTTATATGCGCTATTTGTTATGGAATATATTTTGTATTAAAAGAGACTCAAATAATCAGTAAAATAGAATGCCTAACAGTAGGAGGAACTCCAGTGCTTTCAAGTGAAGTAGGACCTAAAACCGTAAATCCAAAAGTGGTGTGTGCAGAACCAACCACAGATGCAAATAAGGAATGCTATGACAGTAGAGAATGTTCTGGCGATTGTATATTAGAAAGGTATTCAGATGGTTATAATCATGTTGGTGATTTCATAACTGCTCACGGTAGAGATAAAAGGGGTTATTGCCAACCATACAAAGAAATGGATTGCTACGTAACAAGAGACATATCAGGAACTATAATTTTGCGTAAATGCGATTCTGAACAATAAATGATAGACAAAATTAAAACTTACAAACAAAATATTGAGGGTGATTTAGAAAAAACCTTCTCTCAAAAGGATTTAGATAATTTATACAAATCTCATATATCAGCAATGTCCAACTTCAAGCACGAAAGATTGGTTCATTTATTAATAACTATTTCTTTTGCATTCTTTTGCCTTATTTTTATTTCTATTTACGCCTTAACGGAAATAAATATATTTTTAATACCTTGTATTTTGACTTTAATTCTTCTAATTTTTTATATTTTCCATTACTACAATTTGGAAAACGGTATCCAAAGTCTATATGATCTTGAAGAGAAAATTTTGAGAAAGGGTAGAGAAATTAGTAACACAGTAACACCTAAATAAATGTCTGTAACCTACGTATCAACATTTCCCAAAGAAAACTCTAACAACATATCTGAGATGTTAATTAAAGATGTTCAAGATGTAGAGATTGTCAAAATAATTGATAACTTTATTGTTTTTAAGACCCAAAAAAGCATCGGGAATATAAAAAATATAGAGTATATAAAAAGTATCTTTATTCTTATAAAAATGTTTGAAAAATTAACTGGTAGCTATTTTAAACCTGTTTTCCAATGGTTAGGAAGAAATATTGTAGAGGAATTACCAAAATATGTGAAAATTGGTAGCAAAAAGACTGTAAGAGTTATTTTGTTTGATAAAAAGAAAATAGTATCTAACCATAAAAACGCAGTAAGAGCCCTAGAAAGAGATTTATCAAGAGGTTTGGGTATTAAAACAAACAGATTAAACCCCACGAATGAACTTTGGTTAGTACATACATCGGACGGTACAGGTCTTGTGATGTATAAAATATAGATCATGAAAAATTTAATTTTAGATTTAAGAAAAGAACTTAAATCTAGGTCTGATCCAAAAGTAGCAGAGGTAAGTCAAAGATTTTTTAAACACAAGGTCAAATGTTATGGGATAAAAGCAAAAGATTTAGAAATTATTTCAAGAAAATATTACCAGCAAATAAAAAGTTTAGATAAAGACAGTATATTTTCCCTTTGCGAGGAACTGTTTAAATCAGGTTTTGGGGAAGAGTCAGTGGTAGCAGCAAAATGGTCTTATAAACAAAATAAATTATTTGAGAAAAAAGATATAAAAATATTTGAAGAATGGATTAAAAATTATATAGATGACTGGGCAAAATGTGATTCTTTTTGCAACCACACAGTAGGGGAGTATATTTTAAAATACCCCGATCAAATCAACGTGATGAAAAAGTGGGCAAAATCAAAAAACATGTGGTTAAGAAGAGCCTCTGTAGTCTCTTTAATAATACCTGCAAGAAAAGGTTTATTTTTAGAAGAATCCTTTGAATTAAGTAATATTCTTATGAAAGACGAGGAAGATCTTGTTCAAAAAGGATATGGATGGTTACTAAAAGTTTTATCAGAAACACATACAAAAGAGGTTTTTAATTTTGTAATAAAAAATAAGAACGAAATGACAAGAACAGCTCTGAGATACGCGATAGAAAAGATGCCACAAGACTTAAGACAAAAAGCAATGTCTTAGATTTTTAACTAATTTAGATCAAAATCTAAAATCTTTAACTTCTTCCCAATTCTTTTCGTTCAAAACTGTTATGCCCTCTTTTCCTATTATGTACATATAATCATCAAGATAAACGGCCCTTTCTACATTAGTATCTTTAACAGTTCTGGTTAGGCCTAATCTATCTCCTTCATAAGAAAATATGTAACCACCATCACCGCCAGGCATAAAGAAAACCTTATGATCAGGGTCCATTAGAAATGCGTGATGATTCTGAGAAACCTTATCCCAATAATCTTTCAACAAATATTTATCTTTTTCTGTTGGATTAGAAGCATCAGATACATCAAATAAAGACAATTTAACATTTGAACCCTCTCTCCCTATCCCAAGTATTAAATTGTCTGATACAGGGTGCAAATAAGAAGAATACCCAGGTATCTTTAACTCTCCTTTCATTTGTGGATTATTTGGGTTAGATAAGTCTAAGACATAAAACGGGTCTGTTTCCCTAAATGTAACAACATAACCTCTATCACCTAAAAATCTAGCTGAATATATTCTTTCATCTTTCCCAAGATCTAAAACATTCCCAATTATTTTCAATTTATCATTAAGGACATAAACATCATTAACATCTCCAGCAGAACCAAATCCAAATGAACCCGAATTAGTAGCTATTCTTAAATTTCCTTTGTATTCGTCTAAGGAAAATTGGTTTAATGGGTGTCCAGGAACTTTTCCTGTAGAAGCTATATCTAAGTTACTAACACTTACTTTAACTATTCCGGTAGTTGTAAATTCTCTAATATGGTTCTCTTCAAATCTAGCAAAGGCATTTTCAAGCTCATTTTCTACCTTCATTTGTTCATCAACAGATACACTTGCAAAATAGTCCTCCATAATAGCGTTTAATTCTTCGTTTTTTGCTCTACTACTTATATCGTAAGAAGAAAGTTTAACTACTTTGTCTTTAACAAATTCAGAGAAAAGATTAGCACCCTCTTCAAATATGAACTTAGTGAACATATTAACCATGTCTTCATAATAAGAGTAGGTTAAATATATGTTGTCTTTTGACATGTATACTACAGAAGATGAGCTATCTCCCAGGAATGAAGTATTTCCTTTGGTAACACCATCTGAGATGTCTATTTTCATAACTGTATAAGTTGTGTTGGTAGAAACCGGAGTAGTCGGGTAATAAATATCAGAACAATCAATAGCTAGACCCTCCCCTCCAATTTTAACAGGGTAATATGGACACGGGTTTTCCATACTAACTCTAGTATTTAAAATTAAAAATATTTCATTACCGTAGAGTCTTGCTGATACGTAGTTAGTTCTATCTCCATAGGGTATTTCCCAGATCTGCTTTGGAGAAGATCTATCTGATACATCGTACCCGTAAATTCCGTTTGCGGTGAGAACAGCCAGAACATCACCAGATAATAAAAGGTTACCTACCTTATCCAAACCGCCAATTTTCTCCATTTCTTCTGGAGGAAATGCTTTTATTATTTTTGTTTCACTTTTTGGAAACCTAGCTATTTCACCTATGTTATCTTCAATGGAGGGGAAATCTACCACATCTCTATAGTAATAATAATCGTTCGTAGATAAGAACAAAGATTCTTTATCTACCTTAACTATATCGGGCTCATCTATTCCTGAAACTTGAACGTTTGTTTCAGATACTCTCTGAGGAACACCAGACTCCCTTTTAACACCTTCTGAAAAATCTCCCTTTGCTAGACTAGGAACAACCGACGCATCAACCATATCTTCAACCAAAAGTGCCCCATTCAATCCCATCATACCCCCGTAATAACCAGAAGTAGGTTGTTTAGATAAATAATCTTTAAACTCCTCAGAAGAGCTAAAATTTTTCATCTCAAACTCCCCGCTACCTACGAGCTTACCAGGGCGGAATGGGTCGGGAGAATGTTTTTTTTGGTCTGTATCTTTATTTAAAAAAAGATAAGAAATAGTAAAAATTCCAAGTATAAGAGCCAAACCAAAAATAAGTTTGACCATATTGGGCTTTATAAATTGAAAATGTCTTTTCTGGGAAATATTAGTTTGGGCGGTTTCTTCACTCATAGAAAAATTATATCAAACTGTTATTATTTATGCGATCATAATCACTGCAGTTTATTTATAAATATGAAAACTAAAGTTATAGCCACAATAGGACCAGCTTCTATAAGCAAGGATATATTGAAGGGACTTGTTGATAACGGTATTGACGTTATCAGGATAAACACTTCCCATGGAGATATTGAACAATATGAAGAGATACTGAGAAATCTTTCAGAAGTAGACCCACAGTCAAAAATTAAAAAAATGTTAGATATAAAAAGTGAAGACGCTTTATCTTTCTGTGAAAAACATAGAATGGATTTTATAGCGGTATCTTTTGCAGAAACTGGGGAACAGGTACAAAGAGTTAAAAATAGGTTCCAAGATTGCGTAATAATATCAAAAATAGAATCTGTTAAAGGTGTTGAGAATTATAACGAGGTTATTGATTCTTCTGATGGTGTAATGATAGCTAGAGGAGACCTAAGTAGAGCAGTACCAATTGAAAAAGTACCAAGATTACAAAAAAGGTTTACTAAAATAGCTTTAAATAAAAGAAAATTTGTAATAGCCGCTACTGAGATGCTTTTATCTATGACTGAAAAACCATACCCAACGAATGCAGAAGTCTCTGATGTTGCTAATGCCGTGTTTGATGGGGTAGATGCAGTAATGTTATCTGAAGAAACAGCAATAGGAAAACACCCCGTTGAAGCAGTAAATATGATGAAGAAAGTAATAACTGAAGCTGAAAAATACAACGAAGAAATAAGAACAATTTAAGCTAGCTTTTTCTCACCATTTTTCACTTTATAGTAAGTAATCTTTATCAACTCACTTGTAATAAAGTAAGTTATTAGTATCACCAGTATGGTTAGCATACTCCTGATATCTAATCTAACGAATCCAAACACTCTTTCTCCAAAATCAGTAAATGTTATTAAAGTTGTAAAAACAGCAGCTAAGGAAGTTAAGATTAATATTGCTTTTGATGGTTTAGATTTAGCTTTAAAAGACAAGTGTTTTGTTCTTATTGAAAATAACAAGGCTAATTCTGAAAGTATACTTTCTATGAACCAAGCTGTTCTTAAAACACTAGGATCACTCTTAAAGAAAATAGCAAAAAGTATTAAATCAAATATGGTACTGGCTAAACCCAAAAACGTTGCCATAACAACTATTTCAGCATTATCGTAAGAACATGGTTTTTTAATATCATCGCTATCTACGTTGTCTGTAGCTATGGATATCATAGGAAAATCTGATAAAAGATTTATTAAAAGTATCTGAACTGGGAGCATTGGTAGATAGTCTATTAAAAGGGACGCAATTGCCACAGCATAAAAATTACCAAAATTAGAAGATAGAGTGGCTCTAATATACTTTGATGTATTTACAAAAGTTCTTCTTCCTTCTTCTATACCATCAACTATAACTTTTAAGTCAGATTGAAAAAGTATCAAATCCGAAGCTTCTCTTGCGACATCGGAGGCGTTGTTAACAACAATAGCTACATTAGCAAGTTTTAAGGCAGGAGCATCATTTATACCATCCCCCATATAACCAACAGTGTACTTTTTTTGCAACATTTCTATTATTTGGTACTTCTGTTCTGGAGAAACTCTAGCAAAAACTTTTCCTCTCTCTACAGCTTCTAATTTTTCTTCATAACTAAACTTTTCAAAATCAAACCCAGATATGACTTCATTTGAGGAATCAGCAATTCCAACCTCAAAAGCAACAGCTCCTGCAACCTCTGCACTATCTCCTGTAATAATTTTTATTTCTATTCCAAGATCTTGAGCCTTTTTAACAGCACTTTTAGTTGTCGGCTTGATAGGATCAGAGAAAGAAATCAAACCAACTAACTCAAGCCCTGACTCCTCATCTTTAACTTTATACTCCTCACCATCAAATTTTTTCTTTGCTGTGGCAATAACTCGCCTACCCATGGAACCTTGACTCAAAATCCATTCCATTATTTCTTTTTCATCTTCTTTTTTTATATTTTTTACATGTGGAAGTACATTTTCTTGAGCACCTCTAACTATTAAAGTATTGAACGGCCCTTCTTTAACCAAAACACTGTTTCTCCTCCTAGCAGGATTGAATGGGTTTTCACCCAAACGTTCAATTTTTTTAATTTTTGCAAGCTCTGTCTTTCCAATCTTCTTAAAAAGAGCTAAATCAAAAGAGTTGTTAGTGGCTTCCTTATCTTCAAAAACATTTGCCGCCATAGCAGAGTAGAGAAGAGCTTTTTTCTCGTCTTCAGCAAATATGTCTGAAACAGATAAGCTATTTTGAGTTAGAGTTCCTGTTTTATCACTACAAAGTATTTGAATACTTCCTAAGTCCTCTATTGCAGATAATCTTTTTGCCACCACTTTCTTTTTTGCCAACTTTAAAGCACCTTGGGTTAAAGAAAAGGTTGTAACCAATGGAAGAGCCTCTGGAATAACACCTACAGCTAAGGCTATTGAAAACAACGCTAAGTTTGGCAATGAAACATTTTTTCCTTTTATCACTAGCTGGGCAACAAAAACCAAGGCTAATGTTACCAATGTCAATATCAGAATAAACTTACTGAATTTATTTATATGTTTTTCAAACCCACTTGTCCCACTCGTTTCAACTGTTAATTTAGTAATATTTCCTATCTCTGTGTTTTTTCCAGTAAAAATTACAACCCCGGTACCATCTCCCTCGGATATAGTTGTTCCCATAAAAGCAATGTTCTCAGCCTTATAAATCTGCTGCTCTCTTTTTGATAAAACTTTTGATGTTTTTCTAACAGGAACAGACTCACCTGTTAGGGAAGATTCATCTATGTATAAATCATCATCTCTTATAATTCTTAAATCAGCTGGGACAATATCACCAACTTCTAAGATGATCACATCGCCGGGAACTAAATCCTGAACTAGAACATATTTAATCTCACCAGATCTCAAAACTTTACACTGCCTGACTATTAAATCTTTTAAATAATGTAAGGCTTTTTCTGATTTATATTCTTGATAAAAACCAAGAGAGGTATTTATGACTATAAAAGCTACTATCATAAAACCATCAAAAGTGTTCCCCAATAAGAACGCTACCAACGCAGCAGCTATTAAGAGATATGTGAAAGCAGATTTAAATTGCCTAAGAAGAATGTCAACCCATGTAGTAACATCAGCATCTAAAACATTAGGTCCGTAACGCTTCTTTCTTAGAGAAGCTGTTTGATTTGACAGACCAACATCAAAATCTGTTGAAAGTTCGCTTTTTAAAGATTCTATATTCTTAGTTGTATATTCAGAAAATTTCATAGGCAGTCGTTTAAGTAAATTTTAGCACAGTGAAAGTTAAGCAACTTAATCAAAAATGAAAGACACTGTTATAAATGCAATAAGAGCCATAAAAAAGTAAAACAGAGATGCCAACCTAGGTAATAAATACTTTTTTCCTTTTAGAAACTTCAAGAAAAAAATAAATATCATGATCTCAACTAACATATATTTAGATAAAGTGTAGTCAGTAAATCTATTGCCAGGCCTCTTTTGAATATCCATGTTGAACCCAAATATTTGGTAGGAAAAAGGTGCAAAAAAAGCAATACCCCCAAAAATAAAATCTATAAATAAATGAGACAAAATGCCTACAAGAAAAACAACAGATAACATCCTAAAGAATTTCTTCCCAAACACATCTTTTTTCTGAAGGTAACTAAGAAGGTAAATTGTTACCGATGCTACTAAATACAGGAACAAACCATGGGTTACAAAAGACCTATGATCATCTACACCAGCCAAAACAGAGTAGGCAATATCAAAGTCCGGCAATATGGCCGCAGTAATACCAGAAATCCAAAGGACTGATCTTTCTTTTTCAGTTAAATCTTCAGTGTACTTATCAATTATAGGTTTTATGGCCAAAGCCCCAGCTGTACTGTGATTTAAATACATATCAACTAGGAATTATACATTTAAATTATATCCTTAGAAAATTGATATAGAAAAAAACTTCATATGCCTATAGAATTAAACCTATGGATATAAATATGTTTACTGAAAATAATACTTTTTTAATGTTAGCTCTGGACCATAGAGAAAGTTTTAAGAAATTCATTAATCCTGAAAATCCCGACTCCGTTACCAATGAAGTTGCAACGGAAAGTAAGAAAAAAATTATAGACAAACTAAAAGATAAATTCACAGGAGTTCTTATAGATATAAATTATGGTCTACCAGCTTATAAAGAATTGGGGACAAATAAACCCTTTTTATTGCCTATGGAAAAAAGTGGTTACACACTAGTAGATAACGAAAGACAAAACACATTAGTTTTGAAAGCAGAAGAACTTAAAAATATGGGGGCGTCTGGTACAAAAGTTTTAATTTACTTTAACCCAGATCTTAAATCAGCTAAAAGCCAAGTAGAAATTGCCCGAACTGCTGTGGAGGATTCTAAAGCAAGTGGTATGCCAATGTTTTTGGAGATAGTTACCTACGATATGTTTGATGAAGAAAAAGTTTATAGATCTGTAGAATATTTTATGAATCATGGGGTTATCCCAGACGTATTTAAAATAGAATTTCCTGGGAGTGAGTACATGTGCCAAAAAATATCAAAACTTTTGGGAAGTATTCCATGGATTTTGTTAACAAGAGGGGCTGACTATGCATTATTTAGAGAACAATTAACTATGTCTGTTAATAATGGTTGTAGAGGTTTTCTAGCTGGAAGATCTATATGGCAAGAATATTTTGAAGCTAAAGATGAAATGGAGAAAGAAAAATTCCTAAATGAAACCCTAACCTCAAGATTTGATGAGATAAGCAAAATAACCCTAGGAATATGATAATTTCATCTTGGAACGTAAATGGTATAAGATCTGTTTCCAGATACGGATTTTTTGATTGGTTACATGAATTCAGTCCGGATATAATAGGTTTGCAAGAAATAAAAGCCCAAAAAGATCAAATTCCAACATCCCTCCTATCATCCGGCTACCACTTATATTCTAATTCCGCTGAAAGAAAAGGTTACTCAGGAGTAGCTATGTATTCAAAAATAGAACCTATAAACGTAGAGACAAAAATAGGACATACAAGATTCGACTCCGAGGGAAGATTTATAAAACTAAATTTCAAAAATTTTTCAGTGATTAATGTATACATTCCTAACGGTGGGAGAGACCTATCTTCCATGGAGTATAAACTAGATTTGTACGACTTTTTTATTAAATATTTAAAAAATCTAAAAGATGAAAACTTGATATTGATGGGAGATTTCAATGTTGCTCATGAAGAAATAGATTTAGCACGACCAAAAGAAAATGAAAAAAATGTAATGTTCACACCATCTGAAAGGGAAAAACTGACTAATTTAATAAACTCCGGCTTTATTGATACTTTTAGGCATTTGAATAAATTAGGAGGGTTTTACACTTGGTGGGCATATTATAGAAATTTAAGAGAAAGAAATATTGGATGGAGAATAGACTACGTTTTTATATCAAAAATATTAGAAAAGAACTTAAAAGAAGCTTTTATACTTAAAGATGTGAAAGGCTCTGATCATTGCCCAGTTGGAATAGACATTAAAATTTAAATAAAAAATAGATATACTTTAATCAACATGAAATTTACTGCCGATTTCATTTGGGGTACTGCAACGTCCTCTTATCAAATTGAAGGAAACAACACTAATACAGACTGGTGGTATTGGGAAAATAATAAAAAAAGAGGTCAAAAATATCCTTTGGAATCTTGCGGTATGGCCTGTGATTCTTACAAAAGATTTGAAGAAGATTTTGATCTTTGTAAACAGCTAAATAATAACGCCGTTAGACTTTCAATAGAGTGGGCAAGAATAGAACCAAAAGAAGGGAAATTTGATTATATTGAAATAGCTCATTACAAAAGAGTTCTTTCAGCTGCAAAAGAAAGGGGTTTAAAAACATTTGTCACCCTACATCATTTTTCTAACCCATTATGGTTTGCAAAAAAAGGTGGGTGGGCTTCAATAAAAGCACCAAGGTATTTTGCAAGATACGCAGAGTTTTGCGCAAAAGAATTAGGGTACTTAGTAGATACGTTTGCAACAATAAATGAACCTCAGGTTTACGCCATGATGGGGTATTTAGCAGGAAAATGGCCCCCAGCCAAGAAAAGCCCTATCGGCTCTTTAATATGCCAACTTAATTTTATGAGTGCTCACAATATGGCGTACAAGAAAATGAAGAAAGTAGATAAAACACCTATTGGTCTAGTTAAACAAATAGTTTGGTACGAACCTTTTGATAAGAACCCAAACTTCTGGGATGTTTTAGTAGCAAAATTTATATATTGGTTAAATTGCGATTTCTTTTTAGGGGCTATTAAAAATAATCTAGATTTTATAGGGCTTAATTATTACTTTACAAACCAAGTAAAAAATTTCAGGTTCACACACCCTCCAGGAATGGTAAGCAACCTTAACTGGTGGATTAATCCCGATGGATTGAAAAAAGTTTTAACGCATCTGAAAAAGTACAATGTCCCAATTTATATAACTGAAAATGGTTTGGCAGACTCTCAGGATAGATTGAGACAAATGTTTATTAAAAACATGTTATCAGCAACTTATGAGGCTATGCAAAAAGGTGCTCCAGTAAAAGGGTACTTCCATTGGTCTTTAATAGATAACTATGAGTGGCATGAGGGTTTTTGGCCAAAGTTCGGGCTTGTGGCAATAGACAGGAAAACTTTAGAAAGAAAACCAAGAAAATCCTTTTATTACTATGCGAAAATTTGCAATAATAATTCATTAGATGGGTGATATGAATATTAAAAGAATTTTTGAGAAAAAACCAAGTGTCAAAAACCAATTTAAGAAGGCAGGTTCTTTGATTAAAAAACTTTTTTCATTAAAGATAGTAAAGGTACTGTTCTGGATTATAGTTTTTCTCACTATTTCTCCTTTTATTTTATTTTTCATATTGAAACCAAAACCACAAAAAAACATAAACTACGGTGTAACTTACAGCAACAGGTTCTCAGAACAAATGGGGTTAAATTGGAGAGAAGTTTACATAGAAACACTAGATGATTTGAAAGTTAAAAATATAAGGCTAGTAGCTTATTGGGATGAGATAGAAGAAGAAAAGGATATTTATGATTATTCAAATATAAAATGGCAACTTGAGGAAGCTGAGAAAAGGAATGTTAATGTAATTCTCTCTATTGGAAGAAAAGTTCCGAGATATCCAGAATGTTTTGAACCTCAGTGGTGGAAAGAGTTGCCAAGCGACAGTGTGAGAGAACAAGAGCTTTTAGAATATGTTAAACAAACAGTAAACGAACTGAAAGGTTTTAAAAGTATAAAAATATGGCAAGTAGAAAATGAGCCTTTCTGGCCTTTTGGAGAATGCTCTAATCCAACTATAAAAAAGGAAACCGTTATAAAGGAGATAGAAATAACCAGAAGTTTGGATTCTAGGCCAATATTAGTACAAGATAGTGGTGAAGGTGGTGTCTGGAAACCTACATATGAAATGGGTGATTATTTAGGAATTTCTATGTATAGAAGAATATGGTATGACTTTTGGGGAATATTTTTTGGGAGGTTTATATATTTTCAATATCCTTTAAGCCATTGGACATATAAAATAAAGGCAAATTTGGTCAGAGTACCAATGGATAAAATAATAATTACAGAGCTTCAAGGAGAGCCATGGGGACCAAGAATAAACTCAGAACTAACACAAGAAGAAAAAGATCACACAATGTCCAGAAATCATTTTATTTCTACTATAGATTATGCACAAAAATCTGGGTTTAAAGACCTTTATTTATGGGGAGTAGAGTGGTGGTATTTTGAAAAGTTAAATGGCAACCCTTTTTATTGGGACACAGCAAAAGCATTGTTTAAATAGTTCTCCGATTTTTTAGATCTTATACATAATATAAATAAAAATTGTTGTCAGGGATATTAATTGAAAGTACAATTATTGCGTAGGTTATACATTAAAGCTTGTTAGTATAAAATTATTTTAGAAAACATGGACGATAAAATAATTCAAATTGCTGCAGAAACATTAGGAACAGATATTGAAACTGTTACCACTAATTACAGAGAAATTCCTGAAATAAATGCTTGGTATTTTTGGGAACCTGTTAGGGGCGGGGTTTCTGTAATTATAAACTCCAGTTATGAGAAATTAAGTGCAACATCAGGGGTAGGATACGAGGAACATCTAAGAGAATTTGCAAACGGAAAACGCAATTAGCATCCAAGGTAAGCCATGTTGAATATTCTTCTAAAAGGTTTTCTATGCGAATACGACTGTTGTCCTAATGTTGTATTTACCAAAACCAATTTTTACTGAGATACGGTAAAGGCACTGTTTAGATAATCTTCTAATTTTTCTTTCAGATCGTCTACATCTTCAAACTCTATATATAGATTACAAACACTTCTAATCCTTGGGGAAGATGCTCCCTCTTTTACAGCTAATATCAATTTCTTTCTTAAAGCTATGGCGTAACCAGCCTCCATGGCTATACCCTCACTAAGTTCTTTGTGTGTCACAAAAGCAATGACGCCATCACATTCTGCCATAGCCGAAAAAACCATTTTTGACGATTCTTCTCTTGGTATATCAATGTCCTGCCAATTTTTAATATCTCTATCAAATATAAATGTATCGTGCCCCATATCATTCAAGATGGAGGAGAGTTGCTCTAAATCTTTTTCAAGTTGAAATTTATTTTTTGTAGTAGTGTATTTATAAATTATGCAAAACTTCATAAATTTTCCTTTAACAAAACAAAACCACCGTATATGCCAGAGTCATCTTCCATATCTGTTTTCTTTATCTCAGGAAGCTTGAAGAAACTTTGTTTCTGCAGCTCATCAACTAAAAACTTATGGAAATAATCAAAATTGTGTATAGCTAGACCTCCACCAAGAACCATTATTTCTGGGTCCCACATAGATATTACATTTATTAAACCCGTGGCCAAATTTGATGAATATTTTCTCCACACATCCTCACCTGCATCTTTATTCGGACTCACGCCATATCTTTTCTTAAAAAATGATCCTGAACAAAAAGATTCAAACGTCCCTGCGAGACCGCTCCCATCAACAATTGAATCACTTTTTTCAATAACTTGGTGCCCAGGTTCAGCATTTATTAAATCGTATTCATTTTCATATTTGACAACACGAGCTCCTCCCAAACCCGTGCTTAAAGTTAAGTAACCAACTATTTTTTTATCTTTCCCCGCACCAAAATAGGCCTCGCCTAAAGCCCCAAGAGCAGCATCGTTCTCCACCAGCACTTTTGCGTTACTGTACTTCTCAGGAAAAAAGAACTTAAAGTCCAAACCCTCAAGCTGCGGATAGTTTGCACTTTTTTCAACCTTTTCATTTAATTTTCCTGTAAGACCTGGAAATCCAAATGCTATTGCATCAACATCAGAACCATCAGAAACCTCATTCATAGCATCTACCATATTTTTTCTTTGATATTCTATTTTGTTTTCAGTAGGAAATTTAACAATTTTTGATATACCCTTCAGATTAAGGGTAGAAGCTATTCTAGTAGTAGATCTTCCTAAATCAATAGAGATGTACATTAGTACATAAATATTATCAGATATACACTAAAGAGGTAATATCTTATGATAGTATTATCAACGAATGAGTAAAAAAGAATTAAAAAACAGGAAAAAGGTTGGGTTAGCACTAAGCGGAGGCGGTTGGAGAGGTATTGCTCACGTTGGCGTATTAAAAGCCCTAGAAGAAAACAATATCCCTATAGATTTTATAGCAGGAACAAGCGCCGGAGCGTTATTTGGAGGCCTGTACAGTTATTTTGGTAACTATAAAGAATTAGAAAATTTTGTAACAAAATTTGGTTACAGAGATCTTTTTAAAGCAGTTGGTGATCCAAGAATGAGAAAAGGTATCTTAAAAGGACAGAGAATGATTAAGTATTTAAATGAGTTAACTAATCATGCAAAAATAGAAGATCTAAAAATCCCATTCAGTGCGGTAACAACAGACTTACTAACAGCTAAACCTCACTACATAAGAAACGGAAACCTATCAGAGGCTATTAGAGCAAGTATTTCTATACCCATGTTGTTCCAACCATTAAATAAAAACGGTATGAAATTAGTTGATGGGGGAATTGTCGAGAATCTTCCTATAAAATGTGTAAAAGATATGGGAGCAAAAATTGTTATAGCTGTAGATGTTAATACTGCTTATTTCCCACTAAAAGAAAATGATTTAAATTCAACAAAAAAGATAACTATGGCTTCAATAAGGGCTGTTTTGAACAAAGTCTCTGAAAGTCTATCTTTAGAAGCAGATGTTCTTATAGAACCTAAAATATCAAAAAACAAAGATTCTTCTGGAGTTAGGTACTTTTTAGAGTTTGTAAAAGAAAAAGATATTATAAAAACAGGTTATGAATCCACAGAAAAATCTGTTAAAAAAATTAAAAGCCTTTTGAGGGTGTAAAATTTTTGAGACACTGTAAAATATAACTATGAAAGCAAGAACTTTATTAATATTACTTTTGGTACCTTTAATAATTTTTGTGATTGTCATTGCGTTAAATGACAAAACAACCGGCAAAGGGAAACCACCGTCATTATTGGAGGAACCAAAAAAAGAGGAGGATATAAAAATGGAAAATAAACAAAGTATCCAACCACCAACAGGTGTGTCCTTGGATGTAACAAAAAAATATAAAGTTGTTCTTAAAACTACTGAGGGAGATATAACTATTGAGGTTAATCATTTAGATACACCTCTCGCATCCACTAATTTTGTATATTTGGCTAGATTAGGTTTTTACAATGATGTTATATTTCACAGAGTTATAAAAGACTTTATGATTCAATCAGGTGATCCTACAGGAACAGGATCCGGTGGTCCTGGGTACAAATTCAATGACGAACCCGTGCTTGGGGAGTACACCAGAGGTACGGTTGCAATGGCCAACAGTGGGCCTAACACAAACGGCAGTCAGTTTTTCATAATGCATAAGGACTACCAATTGCCAAAAAACTATGTAATTTTTGGAAAAGTAACTGAGGGTATGGATGTGGTAGATAAAATAGCTGAGGCTCCTGTTGAAGAAAGTCCTCTAAGCGGGGAAGAATCTAAACCTGTGTTGCCAGTCAAAATAAATAGCACCGAAGTTATAGAAGAATAAAATAAATTATGACTATATTTATAAATGGTTTGATACTTACAATAGTGAATATTTTTTCTATTCTTTTAGGACTTTATATTTATTATTTATCACAATCCCAAGGTCAGGTGGCCATAAGAGTTGTAGTAGCCTGCTTCCTATCAGTATTTCTCTTTCTTTTATGGGAAACCATATCACATAGATTCTTACCAAAAATAACTTTAAAAAGTAAAAAAGACCATGTAGATACTTTTATTACAAGTTTAGTCTGGACACCATTTATTTTCTTACCTTTAAGTTATTTATTAAGTGAGGGTAGTGTTGTATCTGGACAGAACATCACAGGTATATGGCTGTTCCAAGCCCCGACTAATGCTCTAATAATGCTTATATATAAAAATTTCTCTTCAATCTTGAGCGCGTTTAATAACATTAGAAAAATTGAAAGTAAAAATATTTGATTTTTAAATAAGGAGGAAAATGGAAGAACAAAATCAAAATAATAATATTGCAGAAAATTTAGAAAAAAATATAGGGATGGCGGTTGTAGCATACATATTTTTCCTAATTCCGCTTCTAACCGATACCAAAAACGATAAATTTGTAAAATTCCACATTAAACAAAGTTTACTTTTAGTATGTATTTATATAGTAACTAGAATATTGGTGTTTTTCCCTTTAATTGGCAGAATTATATTTTCTATAAACCCCATTATATTTATAATTCTTGCAGTTTTCGTTATTACAGGAATATCCAATGCTTTAAGAGGTGAGGAGAAAAATTTACCACTTATAGGTATTTACGCTGAAAAGATTTTTAAGTTCTAATTTATTTAAGTAACTTAACTTGGTAAATATCTTTTAATTTATAGCCCTTTTTAGAGTAGTATCTTCTTGTCCCAATTGATGATATAACAGAAATCTTTTTAATACCCAAAGATAAAGTTATTTCTTCGGCCTTTTTTATAAGCAATGAACCTAAACCCATGTGTTGTGCCTTCCCCTCTTCTTCTTTACCAAAACCAACTACTTGACCGTAAACATGCACCTCTCTTATAACAGAGCTGCCTGATATTTCATTTATAAACGTTTTAACTTTTGGAACTGAAAGTCTTAAAAAACCAGCTATTTTGTCGTCTTTAGTAACAAATTCTAAAAAATGTTCGGTAGATATTTTTGTTTCGTAAACATTATCCCTTAGTGATAACTTATCAAGACTAACATCAGCATCCTTTACTTCTCTGTGTCTTATTTCATTTATTTTTAATTTTTTATCTTTTAGACTTTTCTCAACAACTTGTCTAAAATTACTTTTTTTGTTCCCAGCTACAATATCATCAGAAGATATATCTCTTATAACCCTAGTCAATCTACAATAACGTGGGGTAGAAGTTATACAATTTTCTAGCACATATAAAAGCTGCTTTTCAGTATATGGTCTCCATTTTTTCTTTTTATATATATCATAAAGCCCGGTGTTTAGTATTAAAGAACATGGGTATATCTTAAGTTCATCAGGTTTGAAATTTTTGTCGGTAAATAATTTTCTGTAGTCTTCAATATCTTTTTTTGGCGTAGACCCGTAAAGATTGGGCATCCAATGAGCATGTATTTTAAAACCCGCCATTCTTAATAAACTAAAGGCATTTTCAGTTTCTTTCACACTGTGGCCTCTTTTGTTTAATTTTAAAATATCATTACTTAAACTTTGAACTCCAATCTGTATCTTAGTAGCCCCAAGTTTTCTCAACCTTACAACCTCATCTTGCGAAATATAGTCTGGTCTTGTCTCCAAAACTAAACCAACACACCTAGACTTAGCCGTTTCATTTAATTTTTGTGCTAAGTATAAAGAAGACCATGTAGTTCTTTTTTGTTCTTTTTCCTTAATATTATTCAAATATCCTGCCCTTTTAGGATTAAAATCATTTAAGGCATCAAAAACTCTTTTTATAAACCAAACTTGATAACTTTCTTGATAAAATGACCAAGTTCCACCTAAAACTATTATTTCAACTTTATCTGTAACGTGACCTATTTTTGTATAAGCCACAAGTCTGTTATAAACCTGTAGATACGGATCAAAATTGTTAGAAAGAGCTCTTTGAGCTCCGGGCTCTAGTGAAAGGTAACTTTTTGGAACTTTAGGATCGTTTGGGCAATAAATACAGTTTCCAGGACACGGGTAAGGTTTTGTCATGATAGCAACGGGCGTAACACCGGAAGATGTTCTGACTTTTTTCATTTTTATTCTTTGTAGAAACTCCTTTTCTTTTTTAGTAGAAAAGTTAACGTCTTTTTTATATTTTCTGTAGGCTTCTATAACTTGAGATTTTGAAAAAGTTTTTAAACTCAATGATGGGTGTCTGGCAATAACAAGAGCTACATCTCTTTCATCAGGATTATCCAAAACTGAGATTTTCCTGATAATTTGAAGTAAAATGTCTTTATCAGTTTTTTTCACTTTGTTTTTCATATGATTAAAGAAAAAGATAAACAGATTTTAGAACTAAATAAGAAATTTTACCAATCAGTAGCATACAGTTTTTCTGAGACAAGGCAAACTCCTTGGAAAGGGTGGGGGAGAGTGGTTGAGATTATCAACGATGTTTTGAAAAATGAAAAAATAAAAATATTAGATCTAGGGTGTGGTAACGGCAGATTTTTGGAACACATAAAGAAAAGTTTCTCAAACTACGAATATTTAGGATTAGATGAAAACAAAGATCTCCTAAAAGAAGCTATGGGCATAAATGAAAAGAATAAAAATGCCAAATTTATTAAAAAAGATATTTTTAAGGAAATTAATAAAATAGACGGGAAGTACAAATTGATAGTTGGGTTTGGCATTACACATCATATTCCAAATGAAAAATTTAGAGAGAAGTGGTTTGAAGATGTAATAAAACTTTTGGAAAAAGACAGTAAAGTTCTTTTGATTTTTACTTTCTGGGAATTTGATAAAAAACCAGGAGATTATTTAATAAGCTGGGACAACAAACCAGAAGTAGCTCGTTTTTGTCATAAATACTCAAAAAAAGAGACAGGTAAAATTATATCTATGTATAAAAAACATAATATTAAATTAATAGAAAAGTTTGAATCAGACAATAAAAATTTGTATTTAGTATTTGGTAGAATATAAACATGTCTGAATGTATATTTTGTAAAATATCCAACGGAGAAATACCATCTATAAAAATATGGGAAGATGAAAATTTCCTAGCTTTTTTAGATATCAATCCCGTTTCAGAAGGAATGACTTTAGTAATCCCTAAGGAACATAGGAATTCACGAATTTTCAAAAACGACATTGATTTAATCTCTAAAATAATGGAAGCGTGTAAAAAAGTTTCTGAAATGCTAGAAAATGGTTTGGATATAGAAAGAGTAGGTCTAATATTTGAAGGTTTAGAAGTAGATCATTTACACGCTAAACTTATTCCAATAAAAGAGGGTGAGAATATAAAACAAATATTAAACTCAGATCATAAAAAACCAACCACAGAAGAACTTAAGCTTGTTTCTGATAAAATCCTTGAAGCTTAAAGGCTATTCTTTAATCATTCTTGATTCAAATATCTTCTTTTTGTTGTCACCTGCAGAAAAATAAAAGTAAGTTGAAAGAAGAACAAGACCTATTCCTAAGGACAATGCTACATACTGATCAAAACCTGTATCTGGTACTGGCGTCTCTCCTTCAGCAGATGTTGGAGAAGTAACACTACTCCCTGAAGGCATTGTCTGCCCAAGGTGTAAAACAAAAGATATCTTTTCAGAACCTTGGGATATTTCTATATTATGATCTCCTGACTCCAAATTTGTAGCAAAACTCCATGCTCCCGATGTATCTGAATTAGCTTTACCAACAACTTCTCCTATTTTTATAGAAACTTCTGATGATGGTTGAGCAACACCAGACAAGACTGGACTAGGACCGTTATACCACCAAGAAGGATACACTTTTCCATTTGTATCTAAATTACCTATCTTCTTTAGTTCTAATGTAGCTGCAAAAGATAATTTGATTGAAAATAAGATGACGGAAAAAACTAAGAGATATTTTGAGATTTTAAGTAATTTTGTTTTCATATGTGTATTTCAATTCTATATTCTTTTACTCAGAAAGGTCAACACTTTAATTAGAGATTAGAAAATAAATTTAATGTAGAATTGATGTATGAGTTTTGAGAACTTTCCTACACACTCTCAAGAAGAGGACGGGCAAATGACCATTTGGGGTTTAGAAGGTATAAATGATAAAAAAGATGGAAATGATGGTGAAATTAAAAAGGACAACAGTAGTGAAAAACCCATGGAAACACTAACAACGCTCGGGCCTGATATTACAGAGGAGCAGGAGGATGCTTTGGAAAAAGGACCTTCTGAAGAGGAGCCTGCGACAACAGTTAACCCCAAAAACAGAAGGGTGGTAAATGATGTGGAAAAGAAACCTTCTGAGAAAAAACCATGGTACGAAAAAGATCCATTAGCATTGAAAATGTACGGAGTAATAAAGGATATCGGGGAGGGAAGGCCTGTTACTATGTGGGAAATATATTCCCGTTTACAAAAAAGGGGAGTGAATACCACTACCTCACAAATTAGTAAACTCGCAAAGGAATACCTTATTTTTAATGATAAAAGAGGTGGGAAAAATATTTATTCTGGCTGGAACACAGAGAAACACCCACCAAAACCCACAGAGGAGCCTGAGTATACTAACAACTACATAGTACAGGATCCAAGAACTGGTAAAGACATTGAGACAGTTTCAGAAAGAAGGGAAGATTGGTGGAATGAAGGGCCAATAATATCTCCATCAGATGCTTACCACAGACAAGAACTTAATAAAGAGTTAAGGGATGAAAAGAGAAGAGAGGAAGAGGAAAAGATAAAGAGAAGGGAACAAGGAAAGCAAAATGAAGAAGAATAAAATTAAAAACTAATCATACTGACTAGTGTCTATCCCCACTCCATGAGAAGCTAAAAATCTTATGGCATCTATTGCTGCCATGCAACCAAAACCTGCAGCACTTATAGCTTGTTTATAAACATGATCATGGACATCTCCAGAAACAAAAACCCCTTCTTTAGAAGTCTTACAACCACCAAAAACCTTAACATACCCCTTCTCATCTAACTCAATGAAACCATTCAAAAAGTCTGTATTGGGTTTGTGGCCAATAGCAACAAACAAACCTCTAACATCATCTAAAATATTTTCTTTTTCAACTTCCACACCTTCCTCAATAACTTTTGTTGAGATTTTTAAACCCTCAACAAAATTTTCACCTAAAACTTCTTTTACTTGGGTATTAAACAAAAATTCTACTTTTGCATTTTCAAAGGCTTTCTTTTGCATGACTTTACTTGCTCTTAAATTTTCTTTATCCCCTCTTACTAAAAGATAAACTTTAGAAGCAAATCTTGTTAAAAATGTTGCCTCCTCCATAGCAGAATCACCACCACCAACAACAGCTATAACCTTATCTTTAAAAAAGAACCCATCGCAGGTGGCACATGCAGAAACTCCTCTTCCAATTAACTTTTGCTCACTCTCTAATCCCAACCATTTTGCGGAAGCACCCGTTGCAACAATAACTGATTTAGATAAATAAACATTCCCACTTACCGTCTGTACTGAAAAGTTTTCTTCAAAAGATCCAGAAATTTGTTTAGCACTTTCATCAATAAACTTAGCTCCGTATTTTTCTGCCTGCTTTCTCATATTAGAAACAAGCTCGGAGCCTGTAACACCTTCTGGAAATCCAGGAAAATTCTCAATATCACTTGTCATTGCCAACTGACCTCCAGAAGATTCTCCAGCTATTACTAGGACATTTAAAAAAGCTCGAGATGCATATAAAGAGGCCGTTAAACCGGACGGCCCGCTGCCTAAAACTATTAAATCAAAAACAGTACTTGATTCGTGCATATAAATATTGTATTACACTTATGTAGTATTTGAAATTATTTTATAAATAAATAACTATGCCTAATAAAAAAATAAAAAAAGAAGACGAATTTGAGGAAATTGATGAGATGGAAGAAACTGATGTTACTCCCGAAGATGGGGAAGAGCAGTCAGAAGTCCTACCCGATGATATACAAGATGCTCTTGGAATGAACAAACGAGAAAAAGCTGCAAAAATAAAAGAGATCGATTACGTATCAGAACTTGAAAATGATACAGATGGTTTTGATATTGATGATCAAAAAGATAATTTTAGCGACGATTTTGGGTCTGAACTAGAGTAGAAATTATTAAAATATAATCTCTCAACTGTTATTATTATTGTGTGATACTACTGCCTAATAAAAAGCCGAGACATTTTAAATCCTTGATTCTTTTTGCTTTGATAATATTTCTGATATCTTTTCATGATGGGATAATCTCCTATACCACTCCTATAATAATGAACAGGAAGTACAACAATGCTTTAATTGTAGGTTCTATACTTTCTATATCCTCATTTTTTGGAATATTTTTTAACTTACTTACAACTAAATTTTTCCGTAAAAAAACGTACCATTTCTTTACTACCAGAATGATTTTGTTTGCCCTTGTAACAACAGGGATTTTAATCCTATCTCCAAAGAATTTATGGGTATTTGTTATAGCTATGATTACTTGGTCAACATATTATGAACTTAGAAACTACGCTAAATACGATTTCGTAGAAAGATTTCAACCCCCTAGAAAAAATGCAGAATCTTGGTCAATCTTAACTACTTTTCAATCTATAGCATATATGTTAGGCCCTGCTTTAGCACTTTTATTAATAAAAAAAGGGATAACATCTGTTTTAGTAGGATCTTTAACTGCAATATCTCTGACTAGTATTTGTTTTCTAATCTTTCAAAAAATTTTTGGCAAAGATTCAAGTAATAGGGAAAAGGATAGTGATATTGAAGGGTTATTTAGTGAAGTTAAATTAATCCATATTTTAGCTAAAAGAGTTTGGCCTCTTGTACTTTTTACATTTGCACTAACTCTTTTGGACGTATCAATGTGGTCAGTTGGTATTTTATATTCTGAACAACTAAGACTGCAGAATGAGATAGGAGGTTTGTTTATAACTACATATGGTTTACCAGCAATACTTGTGGGAATAATAACACCTAAGCTATACAGTAAATTTGGTAAAAAAAGAACCGCGTTTTTATTTGGCATTGCATCGGGTTTCTTACTTTTACTTCTTGGGGTAGTAAAAAACGTATATCTAATACTTGTAATAGTCTTTAGCATGGCAACATGTTCTGGTGTATCTTTCATATTAGTTTATGCAACGTTTGAAGATTTTGTTACCAGATTAGACGGAAAAGGAAATAGTATGGTCAGCATATTACAAATAACTCAAAATTTTGCGTACGCTTTTGGACCTATATTTTTTGGGTTAATCTCACAAGACAATAACTTTACGTCTTCTTTCATAGCTGGTGGTGAAATTCTTATATTCTTTTCTGCCTTAGCATTGCTAACAATCCCAAGAAAAATTAAAATGCCTCATAAAGAAATAGCAGAAAAAATTACAAGGAAGATTGAAGATATTGGCAAGGACATAAGTGAAAGCCTAGAAAAGATTTAATTTGTGGATTTTTGTTGTAGAATTTATTAAAATGTCTTGGTTTCTGGTAGTTTATTGAAAATTTAATTAGTTGCACTGGTTTAGCTCAGAGGATTTGTTGAAAATCTATTTACGTGCACCTGGAAGGAGGCCTTGACTCGCAGTAGCTCGTCAAGTACCTTGCATTTGAGCCATAGTGCTCCGCACTATAGCGTCAAAAGTAGCTCAGAGGATAAGAACCGTCCCGCCTTCGGCGGGAGAACCTTGGATAGAGCCATAGTGCTTTCGCACTATAGCATCTATCTAAGAGCAGTTCCCCTTCTAAGCGGTACCGGTGAGAATTGAAAATCTATTTACGTGCACCTGTAGCTCAGAGGATAGAGCAGTTCCCTTCTAAGGAAAAGGTCGGGGGTTCGACTCCCTCCAGGTGCGCCATACAAAAAGCCCGGGTGGTGGAATGGTATACACGGCAGACTTAAAATCTGCTGACCGCAAGGTCGTGCGGGTTCGAGTCCCGCCCCGGGCACCACCTATCTAACATGGAACCAAAACCAGAAGAAATAAAAAATCAACTTAGAAAATTCAACTTAATGGGTTATGCAGATGAGTCAATAAAATATGAGGACAACAGCAAAAATGGAAAAATATTAAGTAGGGTAGATAATAACTGGAAATATGAAGATGAGTATTATGGAGGAGAGCCATACTCGGGAAACGAAACACTCTGGTATAACGAAAAAGATGTTTTTAGATGTGTTTATTGGGGAAAAGTTGTTCCAGGTGTTAATTTTTCAGATATCTATCTTTTTTTAAGAAAAGCATTAAAAGAAGGCCCAAGCGGTAAGTGTGTTCACAGAGGCCCTGAAAATTTTACAGAAAATAATTTAACTTATACAAACACATGTGATGGTGATATTGAAGAGTTTGTTCAAACCGAAAAGATATTTATGGGTGGTAGGGAAGTGTACCTAGCCCATTTTATAGGCGGAAGAGTTAATACTCACGAGTGATAATTATTTCAAAAACTCAGATCTAAAATAAATTTTCCAATAATCATAGCCCTTAATCTTTATAACATGCTCGGCATCTAAATTCTTTTTAAACTCATTATCCCTTTGCAACGGAACCACAGCAACATCATAAGTTCCAATTTTAAGAACATCTGGGTAGTGAAGTTCGTATTTTGAAACTCTTCTTACTTCTTTTTTACTTCTTATAGCTATTTGTGGGTCATCAGGTAAATTCAAGGTGTTCAAAAAAGAATTAATTTCATACGCAGCTATACCGCCTTGATTTAAATAAATTACTTTTTCAGCTTCAGGTATTCCACCAAAAAAATCGTTGTAGTAAGCCATGTAATAAGGCTTTATGGCATTGGCATTCCAAACATAATAAGAAAAAGGTACTAACATTATTAAAAACAAAATTATTTTGATACCAATAAAAACCCTCTTGCTTTCCAAGAAACCAAACACTCTATACAAAACATACGGTCCAACAAAAGCTAAAAACGGATAAACTGATGATAAATATCTATCTGTCTTTTTTCCCATTTTGGTAAAAGCAAAAACATAAATGGCAAAAAATAAAACGCTCAAAAACAAAAGCAAACCACCATCATTTTTCCTTTTTGTTATTAAATCTGCCAAAAAGAAAACAAAATATAAAGTAACTAAAAATTGCAAAACTGGTGTGACTCTAAACTTTAATACATTCACATAAAAAGTTTCTCCTGGATCTACTACCATTTTTCCACCAATATAATGTTTAAAACCCGCACCACTAACGCCGGTTTCCACAACACCATCATTAACTATTTTTTTAATAGTCTTTCCTGGCTGAACCCACATAGCAGGAAATAATGCAAAAAACATTGTGACTGAAATAACAACCCACATCAAACCTAATAATAAATATTTAATTCTGTAACCTTTTCCTTTAAAAAAGAAAAAAATGAAAATTAAAAAACAAAAAAGAAAAGTTATCAAGGCCACTGATTTAGTTAAAAGCCCAAGACCTGTTAAAACCCCAGCTAATACGAAATATTTAACTTTCTTTTCAGAACAAGCTACATAAAAAGATAAAACAGATGAAAATATTAAAACCGAAACTAACCCGTCCATATGAAGATTTCTTAAAACACCAACATAATACGACTCCATCATTAATAAAAACAAAAAGATAAAGGCGAACTTCCTTGATTTAGTTATTTTAAAAATCAAAAAAGTAGATAAAAGGATAATAGCCAAACAAAATAGAACCACATAAAGCTTAGTGTGAAAATTATAAAGCCAGAAATTTTGATAGGGTACATCAATAAAACCCGACTCATCGCCAGTAAATGTTTTATAAGAAAATTGCCCCAACCCAATTAAATACATTAATGTAACGCCGGGATGGTATTGTTGATAAGTATTTTTAAACTTACCATCTTGTATAGCCTTAAAAAACTTTTCTGTCCTTTCATACCAAAGAAACTGATCAACATTTATATTTTCATATCCTAAACGGTAAAAAAGAGAAAAATATATTACAACGATCAACAAAGGTATAGCTAAATATTTAAGATTATTTTTAATGAAATCAAATATATTTTTCACAATATCAATTTTTTATTTTATACAGATAAATTGTTGGCTCCACAAAAATACTTCCTTTAAAATCCAGACTCTTTTCTTCAAATAGACTATATTTTTCCATGTACTCAGGTTCTTTTTCAGGACTACTGAAAGAAAATATAAAGCTCGGGTTTTCCGACAACCCATGCAATTTTCCCCACGCCATTGTTGCTCGTATATCACCAGGATAAACACCATCTCTAACCAAACCCTCGCTCCTTCCCCAAACGTAATTATTAGAAACAACAAAATCCCAAGCCATCTGAGTTGAGATAGAGGCGGTAAAAACAAGAAAACACGATGATACAAAAATTGAAAAATCATCCCACTCCCTAACTTGGGGAGTTACATACAAAAAGAATAAAATTGCCAACGGTACTAAAGGCAAAATATACCTATCAAAAAATACTTGAGTAAAAATCATTAATAAAAGATATCCAAAAATTGAAATAGAGTAGATGTTAATTAATTTTTTTCTGTTGAAAATTAAGCAGGGTAGTGCAAGAGATAAGACTATTTTTGCAGACAAATCCCAAAATTTAAAAATATCGTAATTCCACTTAAAGTGGTACTTGGTCCCCAAAATAGATCTTGGAAAAAATCCAGTTCTTTCAAAAGTATTTTCAAAATAAGGAAACTCCTCCCAAGATATTTTTCCAGGGTAAAAATATTTATTTAAGATAAAAAATAAAAGCCCGGCTGATACAAAAACTGCTAAAACATTCAAGACCTTTTTTCTATTTTCAAAAACTGTATTAAAAACAAATCTTATTGCAAAAGGTAAAACAAAAGATGTTAAAACTAAAATAATCCCATAAATTAAAGAATAAACATATTTCCCATCTAACAAATTTTCAAAAATAAATCCCTTATCATTCATTTCCTTAGTTCTAGGGAACAAGAAAAAATAATATAGAAATAACCCAGTCATGATGATTATTTGAAAAGTAGCTTCTTTAAACCTTTTTCTAAATATTAAATAGGGAATATAGGCAAAATTAACTATTATCCCACTTTGTTTTGTGAAAAAAGACAAAACGCCAGAGATATTAAAAAGGGCAAAATTCTTTAGCTTTTTATCTTTTTCATACTGGAGAAGAAAATATATGGCCAAAAGCATAAAAAACATAGTGTAGTTTTCGGTCATAAAACCAATGGAGGAATAAATATGAAGAGGGGTAAAGAAAAATACGAGAGAGATAATAATGGACTTTATTTTACTTTTTTCAAAATGATCTATGAGTATCTTGGCAAAAACAACAAAATTTAAGACAGAGATTAAAAGAGTTAAAAAAGGTAACCTTTTCCATCCAAAAATATACGCAAATAAAAACCCTAAAACACCTTGGGTATAAAAAGTTGTCGCCGTCACCTGGAGTAGGGAAGTGTCTTTTGATAAAAATCTGATAACACTTGTTGTTCTGTTCCAATCATCGTTTTGCATAAAATTTACTTTTGAAATGAGGCCAAAAAAAGCTATGAACAGGACAAGCCCGACCACCAAGACAGTGTCTATATTCTTTTTAATAAAAGATATTACTTTAGTTATGAGCCCATTATATTACATAACAAAGTGATTTTTAACCTATTTAAGGTAAAATAAAGATTATGAAAAAGCGGTTAGATGTAATTCTGATATTAATAATATTTTTAGCTTCTGCTTTTGGTCTTTTATTAAATATCAAAAAACAAAAATCTATTGATAGGTCAAAAATCCCAACAAGATTAGAGGAATACAGAATGTTTCAAAGATGGATAACTGGTTTAAAGAATAACGACATGGATATAGAAACTGATGAGTTCAGGTTAAAAGAAGAAAATGAAATATACAATACTACATGGATGAAAGTTTATTCTATTGAAGATCCTAAACAAAAAACTTTGTATGAAGAGACAATAAAAAATCATGAAAACATTAAAAAGGTGGTTTTTTCGCAAAATAAAAGATTCTTTGTTGATTATAGAAATATCCCAAGAGGAGATGTTTTGGCTAACGAAGTTAGACTTTATGGTTTAAAGGAAGACAAGATAATAGATGCAAAAATATTAGATTGCTCAATAAGGGGAAATTGTTTTTTTGATAGAGCGTATTTTTTGGACAATGATGTTTTTGTAGTATCAGAGTTCTCAAGAAATATAAATAAAAAAGATCCTGATGTAACCACTTGTTTACCAACAGAAGTTTGCTCTTACACTGTTAAGGTTCACTTGGTAGACATGGTTCATAACACACGTTTAGTTTACGAATCAGAACCCTTTGATGCAGTTTTATCTGATTTGATATATAAAATTTACGAAGAGAAAATTTATAATTAGTGTAGTAAAATGTGACGGTATCTGGTGTCGGAGTGTAATGACTTTGCAAGGCAAAACGACAACCGCCCCTAGCTAACTTGAAGAATATAGAAATATATTTAAATGAGCCAAAGGCGAATGGGTATTAAGAAAATAGAAATATAAGAAGATGGGGAAGTTAGGAGAGTTGGTAGA